>Ga0209792_1000885_pt1 | contig 16953 bp, 13 predicted proteins | sample EBPBio142005_DNA_FD_185860 | JGI IMG/M metagenome (GOLD analysis project Ga0209792, IMG submission 185860) | Wastewater treatment Type I Accumulibacter community from EBPR Bioreactor in Madison, WI, USA - Reactor 1_6/14/2005_ DNA (SPAdes)... | ecosystem: Engineered > Bioreactor > EBPR >... | reverse complement strand
AAACAACCTCATTTATACAGCTTACAGGGGTGGTCAATTTGAAGTGTAAAAAGGGTGGTCAGTTTGCTGCGGAATCAGGTGATCACATACCTGCGGATTTTAGTGCTCTCTTTCAGCGGAATGTCCAGTAAAGCACATATTTCCGCTAATAGATGATGAATATATTTTTTGGAATAGGGATAAAGGATTGAAAGATTTTCTAAAAGCATATAAAGCTATCTGGCCAAAAGAACAAAAAACAAAGTTCAGTGATTTACTCTCGCTGTCTATGCATGACTTTTTTGCAAAATATCCTAATAGGTGGTCTCACTAATTATTCGACGTTCTCAAAACGCTTATGACACAAGATGAAGTTATTCACGGCAATTGGTTTTTGCCAGACAATGAAGAAAATCATTTTAATGGGCAATTATCATTTGGACCCAATACTCCAATTCGTCTTTCGCTGATTGCAACGTTAAAAACAAGGCTTTCTAGCTTTGGTTTCGGCATTGGTGAATATACTATTTGGGGATATGGCGTAGATGGACAACCGATTACTTTGTTGGGTTGTAATAGGCTAAACATTGGTAGTGGTTTAGGTATAGATCAAGCTACTTTTAATGCTCACTACATCATTATTGGTAAGCATACGCGAGATCATAAAACAAAAGAATTTAACGGAGTTACGTTTTCGGTAAGTAATCTTGACGCATGGTTACAACATAATGGATTTGATGTTATTTCTAACTCGTCGACTGAATACACCGTCAATTACAAAAGACCATCTGATATACCTTTTAGCATCAATGAAACAATTTCAGGAAATTTTACGACTAGGAATAACGTACCTATTAATACTCGAGAAAAAATAGAATTATTGCAAGCTAATTTCATAGAGTTAAATTTTACAGAAAGTGTAGATATAGAAAAAGCCACAAAGAATGTGTATCAATTTCAGCAGCTATTAGCAATACTGATGTTTGAGAATGTAAGCGTCAATGAAATTTACCTAACATCCGAGAATCGGCAAATTCGGCTGTTTTATCGGCAAATTGGTGGCTTGGCAGACAATGACAGAGACTTAAATCTTGTACGATTTCCTTTCATTAGGTCTTTTTGGGGAGATATAGTAAGCAAATGGTTTGTTCTCTGTGAAACGCTTGCTCCAGTCATTAATATACTTTATGCCAATGTTGGGGAGAGCGGAGATTTTGTGCATAATAACTTTCTCAACATTGTGCAAGCTGTTGAGGCATTCCACAGACGACAAATACAAAACACTGAACAGTTAAAGTCAAATTATGCCAAACTTCTTTCTCGAATTGTAGACAAAATAGAAGATGAAGAAGATTGCAAATGGCTCAAAGAAAAACTAAGTTTTAGTTACGAACCAAGTTTACGGACTCGACTAAAAGAACTTATAGCCCTACATAGCGCTATACTATTTGCAGAAGAAACTAAGACTAGCGATACAAAACAAATAATTAAAGAAGTAGTTGATAAGCGTAATTACTACACACATTATGACCCATCATTAGAAAAACAAAATGAAGATATTGCCACACTATTAAGACTAACACAGTTTCTAAAACTACTTCTTACATATTGTCTGTTAAATGAACTTGGTATGAATGCCGCATTTTTGTCAGACAAAGTGTATCAAAGATTTAGAATACGAATTACAAAAGCAACAACTAGGAAGAAATAAAATACCAATAACTAGCTATTTTTCACCAATTACTACTTCAAAATGGCTTCATCTTTCCAAACGCAGGTATATTAACAGGCTTTAGCATTTGGCAATGCAAATCACAAAAAGCAACTAACGTAGTTTGGCAATTTCATTCTAAATTAAATTGTTCTCTTTAGATACATCCAATTCAGTATACATTAGCTCATGTGTAAAGCTCTCAAATACTTCGTTTGAAGATTTGGAATCGGTTCAAAAATCTCAAACAATAATAATGAGAAATCTTTTAGTCTGTTTAAGTCACTCTTCCATGTTTGATATTTTTCACGATTTGCACGATCCGTTATCTTGCTAATCTTAAATGTTGTTTTATCGATTTCATTAACAGCTTTGAAATGATTGCCATCAAACATCCAATTGGAAACACAAAAACTTAGATTAGAATAGCATACTCTACCATCTTGCTGATTATTTAGATTAAAAATTAAAGCGACAAATAAATATAATTGAACTGGTTCAAACTTATTGTTGACGAAAATTGGCGATACAGCAAAAGCTATAAATTTCTTATCTCCTGTCGTTATTATAACTCCATTTTTTACAAATTCCGCAAATTGCTTAGTTAGACGATAATACATATTCATTCTAGCTACCCTTAGCTCGGGTTGTTCATACAAACCATTTATTAAATCAAAAATCCAATAAACCTTACGAATAACAGCTATTCCTCCAGTTGCATTAACTAAACTATGGACTTTCTGATTACGAAACTTACGCATACTATGTACCTGCTGCACATCAAGGATTTCAAAGTAGTCATTCACAAAAAACCAATCTATAAGCATCTCAAAATTCAATTTTGGCTTCTTACCATGAATCTCTTGCCACCTAGTTGATAAAGCTTTATCCAGTAAGAAAATGGATTGAGTAATTGCAATCTCTAAAAAAGAGTATTCGTAGTAACTGTGAACTAACAGTTTCTGAACCTGTTGTCCACCCACTTTAATTTCTTCAGCAACCTCATCCCTGAAATAGAGCTGATCTAAAAAACCATCTCGGAAAGACTGCAAAGTCGTTATTGCAGTAAATCCATTCCATATTTCATCTTTTTCCAATTCCATACCTAAAAATAACAATTAGATTCATTGGAAAAGATGCAGAATAATTCATGATTGGCTATCACAAGAATTAGTAAGGCATCTACAAATGTTGGTATATGTTTGAGTTTAGAATTGAAAACAGTCTATGAAAGTTGGCAAGCTACTATTAATATAATTTTAAAAAACAACCCTATCAAGCAGAGGTTTATCGATGGGCAATTGAGTATTGTTAGTCACACTTTCTTTTAGAGTCTTTTTAAACCGGATATTCAACGAGGATGATTTGTTGGCAATAGCTGATTTTGCCGCTATTGTACTACGAAACGCTATTATAATACTTTGTCAATTCACCTATCTTTGCCCGTGAACTTCAAAATCTTTAAGACCACTAATTTACTTTCTGTTGCTTCTATCCAAAAATTCCAAATTCAGCATCATTATCTTTCTCCCGTTGTATTTGACTATCAATATTGTTTAAATAGGATTCTGCCCATTCTCTAACTAGTGGAATACTATGGTTAGATATCGCCTGAAAGAGCAATTTCCTTTGTATTAGTAACGGAACCATGGAACCTGTCCAAGAAAAAGTACCAATGTTTGCACTTAGACTCTGCAAAACCTCCTTTTTAGAACCATGTTCGTCAATTAGTCTTAAACATATCGGATTCCAATGCTCATAATCATTGTTCTCACCAGCATACACCGGCACGAGTTCAGCTAACCGAATTGCAGCAAGAGGTGCATTGTCACCAGCCCATTCAAAGATTTTTTCCGTATCCCCGTCAAAAAGAATACCTACACCACGCATAAGCTCTCCTATGTGAGAGCCTAAGATATGTTTCAACCCATAATATTTTACATACTCCCGATCTGTATCAGATAATAGGGCGGATGAGATTGAGGGCCAGACTTCATTGAAATATTGTTTAATAAGGACTTCGTAAATCTTTCTGATATATGTATCTAAATGGTAAGTATTTTCCCAGCTTATAGATTCGATAATAGTTTCATTTACAAACTTTGCAAACTCACTTTGATCTCCTCCGCTTAGTATATCAACAACAACTTCTGACTCTTTATATTGGTCAATTAGATTTTTGAATCCTATTTTATGTATACACCTAGCCAAAATGGGATTAATTGCACTTTTTTTCTTGGGATCATGAAAAATCATTGTGAATGCCAATTCAAAAGCAATTTTAGCTCCTTCAATACCATACGTTAGCAGCCTCTCAAAAAATAAAGTCGCCTCTTCGTCATTGAAACTGTCGAATAGAGCACCAAACCTTATTCCAAAAAAATTTGAGATTGACGTTTTACCGCTATCTACTAAATCGAATAATAAATCAAAATACTGAGCTCCATTTTTATCGTCGCCAATGAAGAAAAACAGGAAAGGAATTAACTCCTCAATTTCAACAAGAGTGAAATAGAATTTGTGTTTCAGCTCATCACTGGTGTTTCTAAGAAACCCTCCCAAGATATTGAGATTTCTCTCTGTTGGTGTTATTCTTAAAATTGAATGAATCGAAGCTTCTATGAACTCATCTACTCGGTCAGGTTTTGATTCCAAAAGCTCATATAATCTTTGGCCGAAAGCAAATGAATATGTTTGCTGCGTACTATAAAGAACCGGCAAGGCCAAATCCCATGAAACATTACTTTCGATGAATTCATCTGCTAGCCCCATAATATGTGACTTCATATCCGATTCGGAATAACTTTCTGCCGCCTCTAAATGAAAATTTAGATATGAAGTCTTGTATTTTGTAATAAAATCACTTTTTGTTAGAGAAACAATTGCAGATACTACCTCATCAAAAATAGGCTTGGACATTGTATTGCTATCATATTTCTTAGCTCGTTTCAATGATTCTAAGCCCTCATCCCAGTCATTTCTTTTAGCGACACTAATCCGCCTAACAAAAGGCATGAGAATCTCCGAAAAACCAGCCATAGTAATACCTCTTATAGAACTCGCGACAATTTTCGATGCCGTCACAGCCATTTCGCTATCTTGTTCAATTGCCTGAGTTAGAATCTCTAAAATATCTGTCCAATAAGTCGCAATTTGCTGATCCGAGGGTTTAAAGTCTTCCAAGCGCATACTACCCTGTCTTTCTGCACCACCCATTCTGCTAAAATGACCATAATCTAACCCGGAACTCATAGCTCGATAAGCAAGTGCTCTATATTCTTGATCATCTTGCTCAAGTGCCCATTTAATTATCTCAAATCTATCTACCAAATCCGCCTCCGTTCCTGGCAAAAGAATTTTGAACAGGTGTAAAAGTTGGCCTGTTGCATTATTTGACCATGTTTCATTTTCTGAAATGGCAAATTTGAATAGTACTTTTGCTCCTTGAATAAACGTTAGTTGGTGGAAAACCACTTTTTCCAATGTCCAAATAAGGTTTCGACGCCCCTCTACCACGTTCAACAATTCGTCCTTCGACTTGTTAGCGAACAATCTGTGCAGATTATTGGATATAGCAATTGGATTCACTTCGACAAATGAGCGGAAGAGGCGTGAACCCAATTCTGTATTTAAAACTTCCGCGTTATCGAAAGGGCTATCTGGGCCCGTAATTTGTTCAACCAAACTAACTGCATTGGAATTGTATCCTAAAAACCTCATTTGTTCTGCAAGCCCATCTGACAAATTTTTTCTATGCGGTTCTTTTAAACCAGCTATGGAATTAATTACCCTTAATAATTTTTCATTAGTACAGGTTTCTAGCCATTCATGAGCAAGAGATATGGCTAGTGGAAATGGTCTCATCCCGATCCAACGACCTCTTTTCTCAAATATTTCACGTTTTCTATAATGATTATATAATTCATGAAATTTTGCTGTCACTACTACATCGGTGCCCTCTATAGGAGTGATATCTTTATTTGCAGCTATAAATTCCAGCTCCGGCCGCAAGTCATCGTAGAAGCCAAAGTAATTAAATATCGAACATGCCATTAGAATAGTCCTATTGTCTCGGTCATTGCCTTTTGCCCCAAGAAGTTTATTAAGAAGGTCTTTATTTGAAAGTTTACCAATAAATTTCTCACCATCATTTTTAACACTATTTCCAAGTAATACTGCCATTAGGGGGATCCCCTGTGAAAACTCTCTAATTTTTTGGCGTTCATCGCTCGAAAGCATGTTAAAATCTCTATCTAAAAGACCATCAACTACATCAGCTAGTTCTTCCTTCTTAATAGCTATGTAACTAACGTTAGGAATTCTATCATTTTCTGCCTCCTCCGGATTTGAATTTAGGGTTATGAGTGATAGCTTGCTTTCTGGCTTTTGGATATATGAAAATGTTCTCTTGTGAACCTCCGAGGGGCAATTGTCTATGATTAAAATGCGATCCTCATTCTTGGTATATAGTCGCGTGCAAATATCTTGTAAATCAACTCCAGGATATGCACTGTAATCAATATACAAAACCCTACCAGATATAATAACTGACTCGTGTTTATCATTTTCTGGTCTAAACGTCTCAAACAATAACCTAGTTTTGCCTAAACCGGAAAGACCAACAATACGTATTGATTTAGTCTCAACACCAATATCCTGTAAAAGGGTAGATCTTATCTTTTCAAAAGTATTTCCTGCAATATATTGTTGTTCAGACGGGAGTATTTTTTCCCAATCGGTCCAACCCACGAAGGGTTTGTAGCGTTCCCGCTGATTTTTCAAAGCTTCTATTGTAGCACCTTTTATTGCAGGCACCAATTCCTTAACTAAATCGTTTTTTACTCGATTTATTTGACTAGCTTTTGATAGTGCATATTCAATCGGCCAACGCATATGACGTAAGTCAAATGGAATGTTTTTGGGGTCATCAGAAGGTGAACCAAAATTCGAATTCATAATACCGATTATCCCCGCCACACCAATAGCATTTTTCGCAACGCCATACTCAATCATCACATTATTGTTCTGCATTGGTCGATAACTATTTCCTGCGAAAAATCTTGCTGCCCAATTTAATCTGTTTATTACCGAAACATCAGCTATAAATATGTCAGAATTCGGAATCCGATCATCAGTTATTATTGTCGCAATTTCTGGTGAGCCTGGTAATCCAGCTGTGCTTTCTATGAGACTGTAAGAGATATTCTTGAATTCAATATCATTATGAATTTCAGCTATTGCTTCTTCAATGCAATTTCTAATAAAATACCAATTAATATTGGCGTCGGTATTGCTTTGCCAAGAATAGAAAATTGTTATTTTCATAGTTTTAAGATGGTGATTTACTTAATATCAAAGTAACAAAAATGAACGTTATCATCAACTGAACCATTACCACACTATTCGAAAAATGATCGAATGGGTTAACCAATCCGTAGTTGGCTGCTAATGAACTTGAAATACTAAACCATAATGCCTGAATACCCTTCCCACCCACTTTCCAAGTAAGATGATGAAAATATGGTATTCTATACAGGTAGGCAAAGCAAACATTGGAATATGTAAATGCAAGAAACAGAGTGACTAACCGCCTTCTAACTCTATCGAAATCCGCTATACTAACACTAAAAGATTTATCATCCCAAACATGATGGTAAAAGTAAGTAAACAGATTTGTCAAAATTAGATACCAGACTGCAATTGTCAGAACAGGATGATTCAAGTGAAAGAACCACAGACATGCTATAAAAATCCATTTTATGGTAACAAATATATCTACAGCCAGCCGCTCGTTTGAAAGTTGTTTGTTGGGATTCTTTGTGATTTTGTTAGCTACCCACTTAAATAGCTCAACTAAATTTAGGTGGTACAGCAGTTTGATAACAAACTTAACAGAAGGATATATAAAGCCATGGTTCATTGTTTATTGAAGATACAATAGATATTAATAGGCTCAAATTAAGCAGCCTTCAAATCCAAGCTTTTTTCTTAATATGCACTATGGGCGGGAATAACCTTAAAGCGTTCGTAATAATTTCGTTTGACAGGAGTTTCGATTCTGTACGTGAATCGATCCGAAAGGCTCTGACAACATCAGGGTTTGAAGTGATTTTTTCAAACGAGATAAACTATGCAAATAAGATCACTGATGATATTGAGAAATCAATACGGGAATCACATGTATGCATTTGCGATGTAACCGGTAAGAATCCGAATGTAGCATGGGAATTCGGATATGCAGCAGCTTTACGCAAGATAGTCATTCCAATCGCACAAAGCGAAGAGGAACTATATTTCGATATACGCGGTATTCGAACAATTTTTTACAAGACAGACAACTTGACAAAATTAGAAGAAAGCATATCAAAATTTGCACAAACTGCCCGTGAAAATATGGTGTTTACACCACTTGACCATGCTTTTTCTGGCATGATAGAAGGATTAGATGTTCTGGCAGCTACAGCAAGTGTTAATAATACTCTTTATGATTGCTTCAATCTAATAGCTAAAGCTCAAAGTCACGTTCTATTAGCTGGTCAAAACCATGGTTTTCTTTGCCAGAGCAACAGGAATAAAAAGCTTTTCAAGCAGGCTCTTACAGATTTTTTTGATAGGTCTCCCAACGCGCGTTTTGAAGTTATGATGTGTGATGAAAATTGTAGCGAGGCAATAAAAACTTGGGAGTTTGTTCTTGAAAGTGAAGAATATGAGCGACACCTAAAGGAGTCACTCCAATTTTTTTCTACACTAAAACAAGAGTTTGACCAGAATAGTCGTTTTAAAGAACAAGTATTAACCATTAAGAAATTTAATTTCGTACCCTTGTCTATTCTATTTGTTGATCCAGAGACAAAAGTAGGAATTGCAGTAATCACGCCGAATGGTTTTCAAAAGAACAATATTAGTAAACCATCGTTTTTAATTTCAAAGAAAGATAATCCTGCTATTTTTAAAAGTTACTGGTCACAATATCAGCATTATTTCACGGCGAGAAAGTCAATAGAATTGACAGGTTACTAATAAGGATATGTTCTTGTCTACCTAAAATTCCTACCCCTAGCAAATATCTCTCCCTGATACACAGGTTTTTTAGTTGGTTTGTTTTCATCGCGGAACGTTCCATCCTTATTGTCCGCTGAGGATAGTGTTTGCAATTGGTGATAATTATTTTCACCTTCACCAAGCTGCTTTAACATTTTCGACATATCATAGCACTTGCTAACTATTACATGCGTTACTTCTCCCTCTCGTTGTAGCTTACCCTCCACCATCAGGAACGTGGCACGTAGTATCTCTTTGCGGTATGTTTCAAATAGGCTTGCCCAAATCACCAGATTAGCGAACCCGGTTTCATCCTCAATCGTAATAAAGCATACACCTGCTGCTGTACCGGGACGCTGCCTGACGAGCACAACACCAGCAACTTTGACACTTTGTCCATCTTGGCAATCATTTAGGCTCTTTGTAGTCAGAATATTTAACGATGTTAGCTTCTCTCGTACAAAACTAACAGGGTGGGCTTTTAGCGATAAGGATGTACTGCCATAATCATGTACTACATGCTCTGACAAAGCCATTGCAGGGAGTGATATTTCCTGCTCTAAAAGGTCTGCTGCACTTTGCCCAGTATATATACCTTCAGGTCTGTCCCTAAGTGCATAAACCTCAAATAAGGCTTTTCTCCTGTCTAGTCCGATAGAACGAAAAGCATCCGCGTCAGCCAGCCTTTCTATTGCCGCTAGTGATACACCGACATCTACCAACGCTGTAATGGTTGTGTATGGTGTTAACCTAGCTGAAACCAATAAAGATATATCATCCTCTTTAAGGCCTTTAACTTGCCTAAACCCGAGCCGCATAGCTTTATACTCACCTACTTGTTCTTCCAACGTATTATCCCAAAACGAATGATTAATATCTATCGGTCTCATTTCTACACCATGCTTTTTTGCATCACTAACCAACTGCGCCGGTTGGTAAAATCCCATAGGTTGACTATTCAGCAATGCCGCACAAAATACATCCGGGTAGTAGCATTTAATCCAACAAGACACGTACACCAATAGCGCAAAACTAGCCGCATGACTTTCCGGGAAACCATATGCGCCAAATCCTTCAAGTTGTCTCATAATACGGGTAGCGAAGTCTAGTGTATAACCTCGCTCCAGCATACCTTCAATCAACCTTTTTTCAAACTGATTAACCGTGCCTTTCATCTTGAAAGTTGCCATGCTGCGTCTCAGCTCATCAGCCTCTGCAGGCGTAAAGCCTGCCGCAACAATGGCGATCTTCATCACCTGCTCCTGAAACAACGGCACACCCAATGTTCTCCCCAAAATCGCTTCGAGGTCTTTGGATGGATAACTTACCGGTTCTTCCCCATTACGCCTGCGCAAGTATGGATGCACCATATCACCCTGTATCGGGCCGGGACGGACAATAGCAACTTCAATTACCAGATCATAAAAGGTTTTCGGTTTGAGACGTGGCAACATGGATTGTTGCGCACGACTCTCAATCTGAAACACCCCTATAGTATCAGCGTGGCCTACCATTTCATAGACGGCGGGATCATCCTGCGGAATATTGGCTAAAGTCAGATCCAGCCCATAATGCAACTTCGCAAGGTCAAAAGCTTTGCGTATGCACGTGAGCATCCCCAAAGCCAAGACATCTATTTTCAAAAAACCTAAAGCATCGATGTCATCTTTATTCCATTCGATATTAGTGCGGTTCTCCATCCGTGCATTGAGGATGGGACATAAATCTGTTAGCTTGTCTTGGGTAATGACAAAGCCCCCTGTGTGCTGTCCTAGCTGCCTGGGGAAACCCATAAATTGCCGCGTCAACTCCAGCACCTTTCGCAGGTGGGGATCATCAGGATTAAATCCTTCACTGGAGATACGTTTTCCTTCAAACCATTCATCCGTAAACTCCCAAATTGATTTTGATAGTCGATTGATGGCATCGATAGACAATCCCATTGCCTTTGCCACATCTCTTATTGCACCCTTTTGATGCAATTGGGTAACGGTAGCTACAATCCCTGCACGGTCTCGCCCATATTTCTGGTAGATATACTGAATAACTTCCTCTCTGCGTTCGTGTTCAAAATCCACATCTATATCAGGCGGTTCATTACGAGCAGATGATATAAAACGCTCAAACAGTAAATCAAACTTGGTCGGGTCAACTGATGTAATACCCAACACAAAACAGATCGTTGAATTAGCTGCTGACCCTCTACCCTGGCAAAGTATATTTCTACTTCTTGCAAAACGAACTATATCATACACTGTCAGGAAATAAGGGGCGTATTCCATTTCCCTGATAAAAGCCAGTTCATGGTTGATATTGGTAATGACTTTCTCGGGTAACGGCTCACCATAAAAATCGCTCGCACCCTGCCATGTAAGTTCTTCCAGCTCTTCAAACGGTGGCCTACCATTTGTAATCTCCTCAGGGTAAACATATTTCAACTCACTGAGTGAAAACCGGCAAGCATCCGCTATCTCTTGTGTACACTTTATTGCATCAGGATATTGCGCAAACAGTCTTATCATTTCTTTCGCAGGCTTTAAATACCGTTCCGCATTCTGATCCAAGCGATAACCTGCGTTATAAATAGTACACTTCTCTCTGGTACAGGTCATCACATCTTGTAACTCACGTCGCTCCGCTATATGATAATGTACATCATTAACTGCAACCATAGGTATATTGCATGCTATTGCAAGTTGCGACAACCTATGCAAGCGCTTATTGTCATTTGCCTGGTAGGTACGTGACGCACCCAAGTATACATGCTTACCAAATTGTTCTCTGTACGCTTGAACTGCACTGATAAAATCAGCATCAAATGCAAAATCACTATTTAATGATGTAGGTGCTACAACGATAAACTTAATGCCTTGCTTATATCTATATACATCTGACCTATATAACTCACATTTACCTTTCTCAGTTCGTAAGTTGCCTATTGAAAGCAATCCCGAAAGTCTGGAATAGGCTTCTTTATTTGTTGGATAAGCGATCAGGCCAGGCCCATCTATTAAATCAAGGTGACAACCTGGAATAATGCGTATACCGATTTTCTTTGCTGCTGTATGCGCCCTTACCACCCCTGCAAGTGTATTATGGTCAGTGATCGCGATGCAATCATAACCGAGTACTGCAGCCTGCTGCACAAGTTCCTCCGGGTGTGAAGCCCCTCGTAGAAAACTGAAATTAGTCGTTACCTGTAATTCTGTATACTCCATCACTGTTTTGATTAGGCAAAAAAGCCGTGAATAAACCATTTCGGTTCAGCATGCTGATAATGTCCTAAACGGAATAACCAATAACGCTCTCCTTTATCATCTTCAATGCAATAGTAGTCTCGGTATAGTCCTTGCTCAATCCACCACTCTTGTTCAATACGTTCAGGGCCATCCGCTTTTTGAACTCTATGCAGATTTCCTTTGTACTTAAACAGCATTGGTGGATAATCAGGCATGGCAACAGTCACTTCAATCAATTCGGGGTTTGGGAGTAAATGAACAGGCCTGGGTAAATCATCTCGCCATGTTGTCGTAGCTTCTTCCTGCAAGGAGGTTGCTAATTTATACGACCGCTCCGGCCAATGATGTTCATCCGGCAAATAACGGTGTATCGTATTCATACCTACTTTAACAGCAATACGGTCAAGCAATTCCGCAATTTCCATTTCCCGGTTGTAACTGAAATTCCAGATAGCTTCCTGGCTACTGGAGAGTAGCTCCACAACGGGTGCCTCTAATACGAATAGTTCTATGCCTAGTGCTGGCTTGATCTGACATATTTTGATTTCAAACAGCTTTAGTAAATGTGCTACGTTTCTTGATGGACGCGCAGTACCAATATCAATAGCTTGAATATTACCATCCATACGATAGCATTTAAAAACTGCCTTACGCAAACCTTTTTCCTCTGTTGACAATCGCTTGCAAAGTTTTTCCATTAACGTTCGTAAGGCATGTTCTATACCTGGTGCTGTCTTTATAGGTTCAAGACTTGGCAAACGTTCCTGATACGGTTCAATGGGCTTGATCGGTTGCACATATTCTATACCCTGTCCAAGTGCCTGATCCAATCTTAACAGTAAGTTATCTCCGAAGCGCCTCCGCAAAGCAGCCCTTGGCATATTCATAAAGCTTCCAATTTCCGTCAACCCAAGCTTTTCAAGCTTCTCAGCAATTCCATTTTCCAATCTCAGTGCTACAGGCGGTAAATGCTGCAATGCTTCCACTTGACCGCCGGCATCTACTATTAATTTCAAACGCCCGAATCTGGCTATTGCCCAGGCACAACCTACTGTATCTGCCATACCGGGTCTTACCTGATATCCAAAAGCTGAAAGCCTTGTTACCATATCTCTGAGATAAGGTCGCTCTCCTCCCCACAGGTGAGCACAACCGCTCACATCTAATATTAAACCATCAGGTGGATCTATCGCTGCAATAGGTGCATAGCGTATACACCATTCCGCCAATGCCGAAAGCAGCGTAATATCCTTGCCTTGCTGACTATTAAACACCTGCACTTCTGGCAAGATTGCACGACTATCCGCCACAACCATTCCGATATGTATGCCATTCGCTGCTGCAACAGGATTAACAGCTTTAACAATCATCCTCCCACGTTCAGGGGCAGCAAATACAAAAGGAACATCTCTCAGTTCAGGTCTGCGACGAGTAAACCAATCCGTCAAAAGATGACGGAACCATATAGACACAAAACGTTTTTGCATATCATGCAGTTTTGCGCTTTGAAATACGCTGCGGTATTATTTGAGTAGTAATAAATTGATAGCTTTTATTAGACCACTCCACCTCCCACACATCGGGCTTTCCGTTCCTAACCTTTAATAGCTCAACCCGCCAACGGGAGAACCCAACACCCGGCAGCTCCTCAGCCAGACTACTGGCTACAGGCATCACTTTCCATTTGGCTACACTGGCAAGTGTATTTTGCATACGTGGATTATATCGATGCAATAAGCCTGTTACATTACTTTGCTCAACAGCAAGCTGTAACCGTCTTGAATCATTAAAACTAATGTCAGTTACCTCACCAATAACCAATGACAAAGATGAGCACTTCAACGCCTCTTCAACAGCCCATAAAACATCTTTCGGCTTTGTGAGATCAATGAATATGATCCTACTCGCATTCATACCAAAATGTTTAAGTGCAGGCGGAAACAAAGTTCGATTTGTACTGACCCAAAGACAGTTTCCCTGCGTTTGCATTAGCTGTGCAGATAAGCCCATCATAAAGCCTGTCGTTGCCGCAGCATGGGTTGCTTCATAGCTTATAAACTCATGTATAGCACCTACCGGAAAAATATTCTTAGGAAAGGAGTGTATAATAGGGCCCAGCTCAACTGCAGTGATATCTGATTGAACTTTTCTATTTCGCTGCAATGCATAGACTTCATTTTGCAGCTTTTGAATAAGTGCCTCTTTGTCAGGCTGGCCTTTAATTGCAGCGATTCCACCAATTGCACGTTCCATAGGCTTATTGTTTGTTTGTACATTCGTGCAATAAAAGTACGCATTAACATATTATAATTTGTACACTTGTACAATTTTAGGCAATTTTGAAGGCTGAAAGGCTCGACTGGCTTGAAAAATATTTTTTTGATATATTAGAAATATGGAAGCGTTTGAAGGCATTGTTACCTACGAAGGCACTAATTACAAAGTGCATATTTCACCCATCTATTATGAAGTGTTGAAAGAGATTAACTACCATGTTTCATGTATGGACACGCCTCCCATTTTATTAGCTTGGGAGAATGACGATAACCCTGGTTTCAAAATTCAGGGAGCAGCACCGTATTTTATGCATCAATTAAAGGAAGCGATTTCAGTATATATTGAAAACCACTACGCTTGAAATCAATTGGTTAAAGGTCAATTTCTTTATAGGAATAATCACGGTATTGAATAGCGCCACAGAAGTATTTAAAATGAAAGAACTGTCCTAAAAATGCATTGCAATGAGTGCATGTGTTTGCAAGATACTCGTCTTTCCTCGTCGCGGATTTATGCATCCTTATTACCACCCCATGCGTTTCAGCAAGTGCTATCTCTTCATTGGTAAATTTTTCAGGGCCATATACCTGCCCGTCATTTATTGCAACGTTTCCATAAATGAGCGCCAGATTAAAGGATTCATTGCACTTCCAACACGGAGCTTCAACAATAATCATTTGTTTCTTTAATGGCTGCTGTTTCGTCATGGTGCATACAATTTAAGAAAGCTACAATTATACCAAGGCAGGTAATTCAACATAGTCAAAGCGTTCTGTCGGGTCTTCCATTAAACGAAAATCTTTGTTAATGGGATAAGCTTCCATCTCTGAAGCAGGATATTGATAGGTCGCTAACTGGTGAATGCGTTCATCAGACAGACCTGGCTGCAGCCATTCTATCGCCAAATCTTCCGGTAGAATAGTAGGCATACGCATCTTCGTATTGTGAACCTGTGCCATCAGGCTATTGGCTGCAGTCGTCACCACAGCAAACGTGTCTATTAATTCACCGGTAGCTTCTACACCCTGATCTACCCATGGATTCCATATACCTGCCATAAAGAAGTATGCACGATTGGGGAGATAAATGTAATGGGGATATTTCTGTGGCTTTTTTGCTCCTTCTGGTTTGTATTCACGCCATTCGTAAAAACCAGATGACAACACCAGGCAACGGCGACTTCGCGCCGCATCTGCATACATACGACTTTTAAAAAGGTCTTCACCTTTAGCATTCATCGTGATATACTTCTTACGAAAATCTTCCAGGTCTTCAACTTTACTGACAAATTCAGGCAGAAATTCCCAGTGCGCTAACTTGATCTCAAAATCTTTTGCACCATCAAGGGGTTTAATGATTGGGTAGTCACCATAGTTAAATCCATTTACCAGCGTCATATCTGAGGTGATAAACTGCCTGATGTCCTTCTCCATCTGCATCAGCTCAATATACTCCAGCTTCGTTACCTTGATACCGTTATAATAGCACATGCTAAAAAAGAGTTTGTTGCTTGGTACTGAATTTATCATCAATCAGCTTGCCAATATGTTCTGCAAGCTTTTGTTCGCCTTGCGGCATAGAAGTCCAGAACTCCGTACCGTCAAGCTTTTCCGATTTCAAGATGATGAGTTGTTTATTAGGTAAACCAATTGCAAATAACGACCTGTTCTGGTATGTATATGGCTGAACTTTTATCTGCTGTCCATTATATACAATCGTAAATATTTCGCCATCCTTTTGCATAATCAAATATACTTTATCAGCTCATGCATTTTATGCAGACTAAACTAGCTATTGTATGCAGAACGCTACAAACTAGGAATTTCAAATAATTACAAACGCTCACTTCTTCTCTCACTGAGCAAACCCAAAATCAGTTCATTTTGGGTAGTCAGTTTTTTCATAAGCTCGGTATTCTCTATGAGAAGTGTTGATTCTAGTAGGTTAAGCCTTTCCATCAACACTTGGTGTTCACCCTCAATCCTTGCACGTTCTGCCAGCAATTTATTATACCGCTGCTCCAGTTCTGCGATATCGTGGTTGGCTGTTAGTCTGCTATTTTCATCAAACTGTGTATTTGATAAAATAGCATCACCTTCCACCTGCTGTTGGTTATAGCTTTTATATACCTCTAAGTCTATTGAAAAACCTTTGCTAACGGCATCCAAAAACTTATCGCTAATGGCCTTCTCCCCCTTCTCTATTCGGCTTACAGTAGTTTGAGAGCGATTAATTCGCTTTGCAAATGCCTCCTGGTTAAGTCCGGTACTTCCCCGAAATCTTTTTAAATCGAAAGTTTTCATAGAACAATCATCCGTTTTCAGGTTTTGTCATTTTAATGATCTTCAATGCTTTATTATGCCTTTTCATTACTTTTGCGAAAAAATAACTCCTTTCAAATGTACTATATTTTATATAAAATGACAATATCTAAGCAGGAATAGACCAATAATTAGGCATAATAAGGCATAACAAACTATACATGGGACAAACAACAAACTACCGATTTAAACTAAAAGAATGGCTCAGTACACACAATGCAGAAAGCAGAAGACTCATTTTTAATGGCTTAATTAAAGCCAGCGGACAAAGCAGACATACCATCCGGCGAATCATGTACATGAAAAATGATGACACCAGCTATGTTCGTAAAGAAACAATTGAAGCTATATGTAACATCCTCAACAAAGAAACTACCGATTTTGA
>Ga0209792_1000882_pt1 | contig 16978 bp, 16 predicted proteins | sample EBPBio142005_DNA_FD_185860 | JGI IMG/M metagenome (GOLD analysis project Ga0209792, IMG submission 185860) | Wastewater treatment Type I Accumulibacter community from EBPR Bioreactor in Madison, WI, USA - Reactor 1_6/14/2005_ DNA (SPAdes)... | ecosystem: Engineered > Bioreactor > EBPR >... | reverse complement strand
GCGCACCCGATTGTTGCAGCGATGCGCGTTGGTCCAGGCGCTGGCGATGGTGACCACCGCCGTGGTCCTGGCCGTGCGGTCCGGATCGAAGCCGGCGGCACGCAACTCGACGCGCGACTTCTTCCAATAGGTGCTGCTGTCTTTGGTGCTGTCTTTGTTGGTGTCTTGGGTCATGGCGAGCGGACGTTTCCTGAGGGATCGAAGCCCGCCGACGATAGCCCGGTCGCGGCGCGGCGACCAAACCCTGTCGCGGCCCGCGCCCGCTCTGCGAATGGTCGGGCGTCGCGCGCCGCGGCTCTACTTGACGGTGCGAATGGCGCGATTGCCCGCCGCATTGCCGTAGGTCGCGATATGATTGCCGGTCTCGTTGACGCCGGCGCCCCCGGACAGCAGATACAGTTGCGGCTTGCCGACGCTCTTCCATTGGCCGTCGACGAACTCGCGGGCATGGGTCGAACCGTCCGTCGAGCCTTCGCTGTAGAGGATGTTGGAGCCGTAGCCGTTGCTCGGCACGACATAGACGGCTTCGCCCGTGTTCTCTCCGTTATTGGCAAAGCCGACTCGCAGCCCGTCCGGCGCGACGATGCCGCCCTCGGCATTGAGGATGAACGAACCGAAGGCGGCATTGCAGGAATAGACCGAGCGCACGCCCGCGCCCAGGTTGCGGCTCATGTTCGGGTGGATCAGCTGGACGTTGGAAACGATGCCGCGATTCTCCCGACGCATGTTGGTGTGCTGCATGAGCATGCCGTCCTTGCGGTGGTTCTCGCCGTGGACGTTCTCGCACATGCCCTCGAACACCGCGCCCTCCAGGACGATGCCGTAGGTGCCGTAGGAGGTGTAGATGTCGCGCAGGGTGAACTTGTAGAGCGCGCCCGCGTCGCCGTCCGGTGCGTAGAGCTTCAGGCAGGCGCCGCATGGGGCGCCCTTGTGGCCGTTGCCGGAAAGCGAAAACTTTTCGAGGAACAGCCCGCGGTTCTGCACGCCCTTCACGCCGCGATAGACGATCATGTCGGCGTCGGCGGGACCCTCCCAGTCGACCCGGGCGAAGTTGCCGTTGGCGCCCCACGGGCTGCCGTCGTTGGTCCTCTGCTGCACCGTGATCGTCTTCGTCAGCGTGACCTGCGTGCGCGGGTCGAACAGGGGAACGTACTTCTCGTCCGCACCGCTCTGGAGCGCCTGGGCAAACTCGGCCTCGTTGCGCGCCCAGACGAGTCCGCCGCGGTCGCGGCCGCCCTCGGCCGGCGGGCGGCCGGCACCGGGCGAGTGGCCTCCGGGCGACTGGCCGCGATCCTGGGCGCGTGCGCCCCGCAGGGGAGCCGCTGCCGCAGCGGCGGCCGCGACGACAGCCGCAATCGCGCGTCGCCCCATTTGCAGCTTGGCCATTCTGCCCTCCGCCTACGGTTTGTTGCCGCGACACCGTATCCGAGGCGAACCGGATTGGCCCAGTGGCACCGCTGTGACCGGGGCCGGGCCATTCACCATTCTCCGCTGGTGCAATCGATTGCAGTGCCTATTCTGGCCCGGGTTCGAGCGGGTGGGATCGACGAAGAATGGCGACGCTGCTGGCAAGGAATGCAACCGTCCTCGTCACCATGGACGGCGGGCGCAGAGAGCTGAAGAACGCCGGGCTCTATGCCGAGGACGGCATCCTGAAGACGGTCGGCCCGAACGAGGAACTGCCGGCCACCGCCGACACCGTGATCGACCTCACCGGCCAGATCTGCCTGCCGGGCTTCGTCAACGCCCACCACCACCTCAACCAGACGCTCACCCGCAACTTCCCGGGCGCGCAGGACAACAACCTCTTCCCCTGGCTGAAGGCGCTCTATCGCGTCTGGGCGCGCACGACGCCGGAAGCCTCGCGCGCCAGTACGCTCGTAGGTCTTGCCGAGCTGGCGCTTTCCGGCTGCACCACGGTCTTCGACCATTCCTACGTCTTCAAGAACGGCAACAATGTCGATTGCCAGATCGAGGCCGCGCGGGACATCGGCGTGCGCTTCCACGCCAGCCGCGGGTCGATGTCGCTCGGCGAATCCAAGGGTGGTCTGCCGCCGGACGATTGCGTGGAGGAGGAGCCCTTCATCCTGAAGGACAGCCAGAGGGTCATCGAAAAGTATCACGACGCCAGCACCGGCTCGATGACCCGGATCGTGCTGGCACCGTGCTCGCCGTTCTCCGTCACGACCTCGCTGCTCACCGAGACGGCGAAGCTGGCGCGGCACTACAAGGTGAAGCTGCACACCCATCTCTGCGAGACCCTCGACGAGGAGCGCTACACCCTGGAGCGCTTCCAGTTGCGCCCCGTCGACTGGATGGAGTCGCTCGGCTGGCTGGGCGAGGACGTGTGGTTCGCCCACGCCATCCATGTCGACGACGACGAAATCAAGAAGTTCGCGGCGACCGGCTGCGGCGCGGCCCATTGCCCGTGCTCGAACATGCGCCTCGGCTCCGGCATCGCGCCCATCAAGAAGTACATGGCGGCCGGCGTGAAGGTCGGCCTCGGCGTCGACGGCTCGGCCAGCAACGATTCCTCCAACATCCTGATGGAGGCGCGGCAGGCAATGCTATTGGCGCGGCTTCGGCTCGGCCTGCTGCCGCCCGAGGGGCCGCGAAAGTACATGTACCTCTCGCAGTCGCATCCCGTGCGCGCCAAGGAATGGATGACGGCGCGCGAGGCGCTGGAACTCGCGACCCTGGGCGGCGCGAGCGTGCTCGGCCGCACCGACATCGGCTCGCTCGAACCCGGCAAGTGCGCCGACTTCTTCACGCTCGACCTGAACACGATCGGCTATGCCGGCGCGCTCCACGATCCCGTCGCCGCCGTCCTCTTCTGCGCCCCACAGCCCGCCCGCACGACGGTGATCAACGGCCGCGTGGTGGTGAAGGACGGCGAGATCGTCACGATGGACATGGCGCCCGTCGTGGCGACGCACAATCGGCTGGCGGCGAAGTTGGCTGAGGGGTGAGTACTTCAATCCTCAGCAGCAAGTGAATATTGTTGCCTGAAAGCACTCAGTTCAGTGATTTCGTGAAGTGATAGGCGGGACGCGGAAGGGCCCTAGCAGGCCACGCCTCCAACTTTCTAGTCATGGCCTGTTTGAAGTGTGATGGTTCCTCGATGAGGCTCCTACTGTGATCACCCTAGGAGAATTCCGGGATGCGCGGGAAGCGTATGCCTATGTTCCCGCACGGCTAACCGTTTGCGAGCAAGGAATTCCTGATGTTGACTGTGCGTTAGTGAAGCTAACGATGTCGGTTCCCAGAAATTGGCAACATGGAGGGCCCGCGGTCCGCCGGAGCTATTCGTCTGTGGAGTTGGACCAGTTTCACCACGGCCTACTAAATGCCAACCGTGCGTCAGCCCTCATGCATGGACTAGTTTCCGTGGCTTTCTGGGGATACGCATCGGGAAAGGACCGCATTGTGAGGCCGTCTCGGGCACGAGCACGAGCCCGATGGATCGCGAATGGAAAAGCGGGCAAATCTCCACAGGATCAAGGACAAGTGATTGGGAGTCTGCTGCGCCTTAAGGATTTGCTCCAGGCGAAGCGATTTGGAGACGCACTTCTGGAAGTAATGACTATCGAACATCTTGGGATGTCATTTGGCTCAAAGGTAATTGCCTTTATGAGCGCGGGTGCGGCGAGCGTGTATGACAAGGTGATAAGTGAATGGTTAGGCCGGCAAAAGGACCCGGTGCTGGAGGGGCTCTATATCAGTACTGCTTTTCAGCAGTCGGACGCGGGTAAGGGGAGACAAGCCAATACATACGCAAAGTGGTGCGTGTGGTGCACGGCCAAAGCGCAGGAACTGAACGAAGCCGGCTGGGGTTGGGCTGATTGGGATGGTTTGACCCACCGCTGGCGGGCGGTGGATGTTGAGAGAGCCCTATTCCACATCGCAAGCAGGGACAGGTAGTTGGCGATGGCTGCTTTCCAGATTCCAATAGAGCGGCCCGAGGAGATCGTTCCACGGCTCGGCAAACCAGAACTTCATTGGAAGAAGGGACGAAGCGCGTTTGAGCTTTCCCATGCATGGATGAACGCGAAGGGTATCCCTGCCTCGGCTCGCTCAGTGCTAGATCAGGCATTGGAATGGCGTGACGCAAAGCTTCTGGACGCGATCTTTGAGCGTTCAACGGCTCTTCCCGGACGGGGGCTTGCCAGCCAGACGGACCTGCTCGGGATCGTATCGCTGAAGGACGGCAATGCGATCCTCAGCGTCGAAGGGAAGGTGGATGAGCCATTTGGGGAAGTCGTTGGTGAATGGGTAGGAGGACCACGTCACAAGGAAGCGGGTGAAGCAGAAGGGGATTTCCAAGCACGACGCGAGCGCAGCCAGAAGAATCGAGTGCGCCGGCTCGACGCACTTTGTTCGTTGTTGGAGGTCGATGCTAAACAGGTGGCTGGCCTCTACTATCAACTGTTCCATCGTACCTGCGCGGCCGTATATGAGGCGCAACGATTCCGGTACCCGAGTGCGATGATGCTGGTGCACTCCTTCGCAGGACACGGGGCAGCGCCGGAGACGCCACTTTGCTTCAACGAATTCAAGTCGTTCACCGAAGCCGTCGGAATGCCAGTACCTGTGCCGGAATCTGTGTCCATGCCGAAACGGCTGGGAGGTGTAGAACTTCGGCTTGGATGGGTGTCGGACGAGCCTTGCTCGCTGCCGAATCAGCGCATTGGAGCATCTAATAGAGACTAGGGATCGAGGGAGCGCGCGGCTCGGGTGTTGATTGGTGAGCGGACGTAATCTGCATGGTGCTCCGATTGGCACGAGACGGCAGATGTGAGTCGACATTACCAACGTGAGATTTTGTCCAGTTCGCACACCATGGAGAGCGAGGCCGAGCAGTTCACCCATGAACAAGGCTTCGTACAGGGTGTCGTTGCTTACTCGGGCGGCTTCGGCTCGCCATCGCGGCCGTGTCGCCAGTCGATCCGCTCACTATGAGGCGTATCTTTTTGAAGGCCACTTCATTAGTGCGCAAGTCGATATCATGGTCGCGTCTAACGCAGCTTGGTTAGCGCGGCAGCCCGCGGGCGCGGAGGTCGCGCGCGAGGTGGTCGACGAAGGTGCGGATGCGCGGCGTCAGCAGACGGTTGGTCGGATAGACGGCGTAGATGCCGCCCGCCGGCGCGGGATGGCCGTCGAGCACCGTCGCAAGCTGGCCGGCCACGATCGCATCGGCCACCAGCCATTCCGGCGCGGCGGCCAGGCCCAGTCCGGCCAGCGCTGCGGCGCGCAGTGACTCCGACGCGTTGGTGAGCAGCTTCGGCTTCACCTTCACCGTCGCCTTCCCGAGCCGCCAGCTCTCGCGCCAGTCGAGCGGCGAGAAGCCGATCAGGTGGTGCCGCGCGATGTCGCGCGGTTGGGTCGGTGTGCCCGCCGTGGCGAGGTAGGAGGGCGCGGCCACGACGACGATGCGCGACGTGGCGATGCGGCGCACGACGAGGTTGGGTTCGGGCTTCGCGACGATGCGGATGGCGAGGTCGATCCGCTCGTCGACCAGCCGCGCGGGCGACGCGCCTTCGATCAGGTCGATGTCGATCGCGGGATGAGCGGCACGGAACGCGGGCAGGCCGGGCACGATGAAGCGCGGCGCGAATCCGTCGGGCGCAGCCACCCGGATCGTGCCGGTCGGGCTCTTGTGGCGTGTCTGCGCCTCGGCGCGCGCCGCCGCCAGCTCGTCTAGCAGCTTGCGGCAGGTGCGGTAGAAGGCGGCGCCGGCTTCGGTCGGCGCGACGCTGCGTGTCGTGCGCCCCAGCAGGCGTGCGCCCATCCTGTCTTCGAGCGCGCGGACCGCTTCGCTCACCGACGACTTGGCGGTCTGTAGCGCCTGGGCCGCCGCAGTGAAGCTGCCGCGTTCGACCACGGCGACGAAGGCCTCGATTCCTGCGAGATCGTGCATGCGGCCATTGTTCGCCCCGGCGAACAATCTGTCCAGAACCGCTGTCTCCTCCCGCGGCCGCCACGCGCCTAGCGTCGTCCGCGTCATTCAACAGAGGAGACCGAGATGAGCGAGACCTTGAACGTGCTGGGCGCACCGATGATCGTGAAGGGGGAGACTGGCCTGTTCGTCGCGGAGCATCCCGTGCCGCCGGGCTACTTCGTGCCGCCGCACCGCCACGAGGCGGACGACGAGCTGCTCTATGTCATGGAAGGGCGCTTGACCCTGATCGGCGAGGCCGGTGAGATCGAAGCCGCTGCCGGCACCTGCGCGCGATTTGCGCGCGGCGACCTGCACGGCTTTCGCAACGACAGCGATGCGCCGGTGCGCCTCCTGGTGATGGCGCAGCCCGGCGTGCAGGCGGCCGAGATGTTTCGCCACTTCGACCGCGCCGCGGCCAACGGCCCGCTCACGCCGGACGACGTGATGGGCATTGCCGGCCAGTACGGCGTGCGCTTCGGCTGAGGTGCTGCGGCCCGTCCTCGCTTGGCGTCCTCGCTGGGCGTTCTCGCCTAGCGCGGCAGTTCGAACCTCACGCCCGCGCGTGCGAGGCCGCCGCCCAGCGCCGCGGCAACACCGTCGGCGCGCCAGCAGGCGGCGCCGGTCATGCTGCCGTCGTCGTGGAACTGGATCGCGTTCATGCCGCCGGCGACGGTCGGCATGATCGTGAGCTTGTGGCCGCGCGCTTCGAGGCCCTTGCGGACGGTGTCGGGGATGCCGTGCTCGATTTCCAGCACGGGGCCTTCGGTCCAGATGCGCGGCGCTTCGACGGCTTCCTGCAGGGTCATGCCGTGGTCGATCAGGTTGATCAGCGCCTGCAGCGCCGAGGGGAAAATCTTGCGGCCGCCGGGCAGGCCCAGCGCATAGCGCACCTTGCCGTCCTTGGTGGCCATCACTGGCGACATCGAGGTCGTGACCCGCTTGCCCGGCGCGATGGAGAGCGCGTTGCCCGGCCGCGGGTCGAAGTTGTTCATGTAGTTGTTGGGGATCATGCCGGTGCCGGGCACGACGAAGCGCGCGCCGAACAGGCTGTTGATGGTCTGCGTGGTGCAGACGACGTTGCCTTTGCCGTCGGCGACGGTGAGGTGCGTGGTGTCGGCGCCTTCCGCCGCCGCGAGGCCGCCGGTCCAGGCGGTGGCGCGCGCGAGGTCGAGGGCGGAGCGGCGAGCGTCGGCATAGGCTTTGGCGACGATGCGCTCGACGGGGACCTTCACGAAGTCCGGATCGCCGCTCGCTTCGGCGCGGTCGGCGAAGGCGATCTTCAGCACTTCGGCCAGCAGGTGCAGCGTGTCGACGGTGCCGAAGCCAAGGCCCGCGATGTCGTAGCCTTCGAGGATGTTCAGCATCTGCGTGATGTGCACGCCGGAGGCGGCGGGCGGCGGGGGCCCGAGGACTTCCCAGCCGCGATACTGGCCGCGGATCGGCGCGCGCTCCGTCACCTTGTAATCGGTGAGGTCGGCACGCGCGACGAAGCCGCCGGTCTTCTCCATGCATTCGACCAGCCGGTCGCCCAGCGCGCCGCCATGCAGCGCCTTCTCGCCCTGCTGGGAGACGAGCGTCAGCGCCTCGGCATATTCGCCCTGGACCAGCCGCGTGCCGGGCTTCAGCGGTGCGCCGTCGGCGAGAAGCAGGGCTGCTGCCGGCTTGTCCTTCGCAAGGTCGGGGGCCGCGCTCTGGATGCAATCGGAGAGGTAGGGCGTGACGGCGAAGCCGCGCGCGGCATGGCGGATCGCGGGCTGCATCACGTCGGCCAGCGACATGGTGCCGAAGCGCTCCAGCGCCTGGCACCAGGTGCGCAGCGAGCCGGGGGTGGCAACCGACTTCGGGCCGACGAGGTTCTCCTGGCCTTCGACGTCGTAGACCTCGGGCGCGGCGCCGGGCACCGGCTTGTACATGTCGGGCCGGCCGGACTTCGGCACGGCGCTCATGCCGTCGAGGATGCGGTGGCTGCCGTCGGCGAGGCGGATATGGCAGGTCGTGCCACCGACCAGGCCGACCATCATCGGCTCGACCACGGTGAGCGCGAATTGCGTGGCGACCGCGGCATCGACGGCGTTGCCGCCGGCGGCCAGCATTTCCATGCCGGCGGCGGAAGCCAGCGGATGGTTGGAGACCACCATGCCGTTGCTGCCGTGCGCCGGCTGCTTCTCGCAGGTGAACTTGGTGCCCGCGCGGTCCCGCCAATTCGACTTGCTCATCTTCCCGTCCTCACTCCGACGCTATTCCCGTTGTCCTTGTCAGCTTCTCGGCTTCGATGCAGCGTTGTAGCCGGTCGCAGGCGGCTTCGTCCCTGTCGCCTTTATCGTTGAAACAGAGTTCCGCATCCTTCGTGCCGTCGGCAATGAACTGCGCCAGCTTTTTACGCGCGGCGGTGGGTTGCTCGACATCGAGCAGGCCTTTTTCGGACAGCGCCCGGGCGAAGCGCATCACCAGCCGCTCGCGATGGCGCATGGCTTCGGGCGCGCTCTTCTTGGCTTCGCGGCACCAGGCCATCGCCGGCGCCTTGCCGCAGCCCCAGAGCTGCATCTTGCGGAAGCGTTCGACCAGTTCGGTATTGGCGCCGAGGCAGTAGCCGACGAGTTCGTCGGTGGCGGAGATGGGGGCGTCAGGCTCTGCACGCGCAGGCGCTGCAGACAGGACGAGCAGCACCGCGGCGAGGCAGCATCGCCGTCTCATTGGCGGGCAAGAGCCGCCTCGATGGCGCTGTCGAGCTTCGGGCCGACCCCGCTCATGGCCGTGAACCAGTCGATCACCCGGCCGTCGCGGCCGATCAGGATCTTGTGGAAGTTCCAGCTCGGCGTGCCGAGCGGCCCCGTCTGCGTCGCGGCCCAGCGATAGAGCGGGTGCGCGTCGGGGCCGATGACCGACTGCTTGTCGGCCAGCGGGAAGGTGACGTCGAAGGTGGCTTCGCAGAAGCGCTTGATCTCTTCCTTGGAGCCGGGCTCCTGGCCGCCGAAATCGTTGGACGGCACGCCCAGCACGACCAAGCCCTTGTCCTTGTATTTGCGCCACAGCGCTTCGAGGCCGCGATACTGGCCGGTGAAGCCGCAGAGCGATGCCGTGTTCACCAGCAGGACCACCCGGCCCTTGTAGTCGCCGGCCGGCAGCGGTCCGCCGCCGATCGAGTCGAGGGAGACGGTGGACCAGTCGATGGGCTGGCGGCCGGCCTGGGCCCAGGCGCTGCCCATGACGCCGGACACCGCCGACACCAGGGCGCCCAGGACGGCGAACGCCAGCATGCGGACGATTTTCATGCCCTCAAGGTGACGAAAGATCGACCGCAAGGGAAGCGGCGCGGGACGGCCGCAGCCGGCGTCGGCTTTTTACTTCTTCTCTTTGAAGCTCGCGTAGCGCGCCTTGGCCTCGTCATTCGGCGGGTAGAGGCCCGGCAGCGGCACGCCGCGCTCGACCTCCGACATGATCCAGCCTTCGAGTCGTTCCTGTTCCTGACCTTCCCTGGCGACGGCCTCAACCAGCGCCTTGGGAATGAGCACGGCACCGTCGTCGTCGACCACCACCACGTCGTCGGGGAACACCGCCACGCCGCCGCAGCCAATCGGTTCCTGCCAGTTGACGAAGGTGAGCCCGGCGACGGACGGCGGCGCCGCGGCGCCCTGGCACCAGACGGGAAGGCCGGTCGCCAGCACGCCGGCCATATCGCGCATCACGCCGTCGGTGACGAGGCCCGCGACCTTCTTCTTGGCCATGCGCGCGCACAGGATGTCGCCGAAGATGCCGGCGTCGGTAACGCCCATGGAGTCGGCGACGACGATGGCGCCTTCGGGCATCGCCTCGATGGCGGCGCGCGTCGAGATCGGCGAACCCCAGCTCTCCGGCGTCGCCAGATCTTCGCGTGCCGGCACGAACCGCAGGGTGAAGGCACGGCCCACCAGCCGGCCCTGGCCGGGCTTGATCGGCCGCGTGCCGCGCATCCAGACATTGCGCAGGCCCTTTTTCAGCAGGATGGTCGTGATGCTGGCCGTCGTCACCTTGGACAGGGCCTGCCTGATATCGTCCGAAAGCGGGGTGGTCTGCACTGTGTCTCCGTCAGGGGTAGGGACGCGGAAGCGCCCGATCGCAACGGGCGATCCTAGCAATTGTCCTCTACCCGATCACCCCTCGCGCAATCAGCTGCGCGGTTTCAGCTTCCAGATGCAGGCGCTCGCCGGCCAGGCCAGTTCGAGGTCGCGTGTCTGGGCGTTCCCCGTGATGGTGAATTTCTGCAGCTTGGTCGTCACGGTCGAATTCAATCCCTGGTCGAGCTCCGCAAGGAAATCGTCGCGTACCGTTCCGTCGGCGGCGACCTTGGCTCGGAAGGAGTTGATGCTGGCTTTGCCAGTGAGCGTGCTGCCCGACAGGTCCAGCGTGTAAGTGTTTTCGGCGCCTTTCAGGCAAATACCTGCGGAGCGTGTCCTGTCGAGCTGCATCTCCGCCTTCCACGTATCCGCATTGGCTGGTCCGGCAACGGGCAGGAGAAGCAAAGACCAGCCCGTCAATACGCCGACCTTAAGAGGCACGCTTGATTTACTCCCCATCGCGCTCATCCCCCCTGTTCCTGTGGTGGCGCGTAATGCCACCAAAGGTAGCAACATTAGGGCTCGTCTCGTGTGTCGGTTTGACGTCGCCGCGGGGGCAAAAAGGGGGCGACGGGAATCCGTGAAGGGGAGGGTGACGTCAGCCGCGCAGCACCTTGCCGGCCTTCGCGTCGGTGAGCTTGCCCTGTTCCCAGGTCACGGCACCGTTGACCACCGTGTACTCGACGCCCTTCGACGGCATCACGATGCGCTTGGCGCCGCCGGGAAGGTCGTGGCGACGTTCGCTGTGGTTGGTCGAACCGATGCGGTCGGGATCGAAGATCGCGACGTCGGCCGGCGCACCCTTCGCGAGGCGGCCGCGATCCTTCAGACCAAAGAGATCGGCGGGATCGGAGGTGAGCTTGCGCACGCCTTCTTCGAGAGTGATCGCCTGCTTCTCTCGCACCCAGGTGCCCAGCAGGTAGGTCGGGTAGCCGGCGTCGCACAGCATGTCGACATGCGCGCCGCCATCGCCCAGTGCCATCAGGATGGAGGGGTTGTTCAACAGCTCGCGCATGCGGTCCTCGCGTGTGTTCCACGAGGAGATGGTGAGCTCGACGTCGAGATTGTCGGCCAGCACGAGATCGAGGAAGGCATCGACGCCGTCCTTGCCCTGCGCCTGGCCGATCTCGGCGATCGACTTGCGCTCCCATCGCTTCAGCGCCGGATTGTTGACGTTGTGCACGACCATGCGACGCCAGTCGCTGAAGCCGGTCGGGCTCTTGAGGTCGTGTCGGAACTGGTCGCGGAAGGTCTGGTCGGCATAGACCTTCTTTTGTGCGTCCTTTGCCGTATCGGCGAACACCCGCTTCCACGAGGGGAAGGCCGCGAAGGCGAACGGGTTGTCCATGTTGCATTCGCGCGTCAGCGGCAGCGGCGAGGTCTGCGGGCGCGCGCCCTTGGCGATCATCGGCGCCGCGCGGCGCAAGGTGTCGCGCACCGCCTCGGGAATGTCGTCGCGATCGAACAGCGCGATGAACGTCACGGGCCGACCGCTCTCTTCGAGCAGGAAGTCGAGCAGTTCGCACTGGTCCTGCTCCAGCACGCCGACCTGGCGAGTCAGGGCGATCTCGATGGCGCCCTTGCCGCGCTGCTTGAGCTGGTTGGCGTAGGCCTTCATCTCCTCGCGGCTGGCATTGCGGCAGGCGAGCGGCTTGCCCTCGAAGCCCATATGCTGGTTGAGCGTGGTCGAGGAGAAACCCAGCGCGCCGGCATCCATGGCTTCGCCGATGAGGGCGGCGATCTGCGCCGTCTCTTCTGCGGTGGCGGCGCGCTCCATCGAAGCCTCGCCCATCACGTAATGGCGGAACGGCGTCAGCGGCGCGATGAAGGCGAGATTGAGCGACGGCTTTCTCCGCGCCGCGGCGTCCATGAACTCGGGGAACGTTTCCCAGTCCCAGGTGATGCCCTTGTTCAGCACGTCGAAGGGAATGCCCTCGACGTTCACCAGGTCCTTCATCGCGATCTCGCGCGTGGCGGGCTTGCAGGGCGCGATGCCGACGCCGCAATTGCCCATCACCACGGACGTCACGCCATGCCAGGAGGAGGGTGTGACGGCGCCGTCCCAGCAGATCTGCGCATCGTAGTGCGTGTGGGGATCGACGAAGCCCGGCGCGACCACCAGCCCGTGAGCGTCGATGGTGCGCGTCGCGCCTTCGGTCACTTTGCCGATCTCGGCCACTTTGCCGTCGGCGATCGCGACGTCGGCCTGGTAGCGCGCCGCGCCTGTGCCGTCGACCACGATGCCGTTCTTGATGACGAGGTCGTAGCCCATCGTTTCCTCCCGGGAAGCGTGGACACGACGCTACACCGCGCCGTCCCGCCCGGCGCATGCAAAATGTGCAGAGGGCTTTGACGTCAGGCCGCGGCGGGCAGTGCCTGCAAGGCGTTCCGCACGTCGGAGCCCGAGGCCGGCTCGGCGCCGCTGTCGCACACCTGTTTTGCCGCCGCCTCGACCCAGGCGACGTTGCTCATCGGCGAACCCAACGGTGCATCTTCCAGGCCGACGCGCACATGGCCACCGCGCGCGACGGTCTCGCCAATCAAAGGTCGGATGTCGACGGCGAGGCCCGCGATCATCCAGGGCGCACCGGGCGCCGAGTCGTGTGGGTCGTCGTGAAGTTGACGCTGCCGGGGTCGACGACAGCGAAGTCGAGCAGGCCGCGCGTTGCCAGGGCCTCGACATGCGCGAAGCGCGCCGCGGCCTCCATGCCGACGCGCGGGATCGGCGGATAGGAGGGATAGACCGGAACGTCGATCTCGGCACGGATGCCTTCGATGATCCGGGCATAGACCTGCCAGTCGGAGGTGGGCTTCCCGCCGTCGGTATAGGCGTGTGTATGGACGATGGCCGCGCCGGCACGGGCGCAGGCAATTCCTTCTGCGACGATCTCGTCGACCGTTTCAGGGATGCCCGGCTGGAGCGCGCGGCCCCAGGCACCGTTCAGCGCGACCTCGATCCAGACTTTCCGCATTTACATGCGGATCCGTCTTACGCCCGCTGCTTCAGTGCGAGGCCCATCGAGATCCAGGCCGAGCCGATGAAGATCAGGTCGATGCCGAGGAAGACGCCCAGTACGAAGAAGCTGGAAGCCGGCCACTTCGCGATGATCATGATGCCGAGCAGCAGAGTGATCAGGCCGGACAAGACGACCCAGCCCCAGGGCTTGCCGGCGCTCCGCATCTCGAAGGCGAGGAAGATACGAAGTACGCCACCGACGACCAGGGCCGCACCCAGCATCAGCGTGAGGATGGTGGCGGCGGCGAAGGGGTTGAGGATCGCGATGATGCCGGCCGCGACATAGAGAACGCCCAGCAGGCCCCAGAACAGCGACCGCTTCCAGTCCTTCACACCGAAGGCGGCGATCAGTTCGGCGGCACCGCCCATGATCATCATGATGCCGACGATCATCACGGCCGATGCCGTACCGACCACCACGTTGCCCAGGGCGACGACGCCGGCGATCAGGAAGACGACGCCGAGAGCGACGATCCATCCCCACTTGGCACGCAGGACCTTGAGGCCATCGGCAAGCGAAGTGGGGCCAGGCGTGGAAGAGGGGCTGGGAGTGTGGGCCGTGTCGGACATGGCGTTCTCCTTCAGAGCGGAATGGACAGTGTCAGGATACACCGTGCCGTTGGCGCTGTCGCGGCTAGTATGGGACAGTCTCGTGTCACGAGAATGCAGGCCAAGAAAGAATCAAGGATGAACGACGCGAAAAAAGAAGCGGCTCCGCCGCGTCCCGCCACTACAGTGTTGTTGCTGCGCCCGTCGAAGACCGGCGATGCCGCTTCGCCGCTCGAAGTCTTCATGGTGGTGCGCCATCACCAGATCGATTCCTTTTCCGGCGCGCTCGTCTTCCCCGGCGGCAAGCTCGAAGACGCGGACGGTGCTGCCTCGTTGCGCAGCCGCTGCAGTGGCGCCGACAAGATCGACGATGCCGAGCTCAAGTTTCGCGTGGCCGGCGTGCGCGAGGCATTCGAGGAATGCGGCGTCTTGCTGGCGCGCAAGCGCGGCCAGAAGGCGCTGATCGCGGCCGCCGACCTCAAGGGTATCGAGGAGCGCTGGCGCACCAAGCTGGCTAAGGACGAGGCGAGCATCGTCGATCTCGTCGAGGCCGAGGATCTCGAGATCGCCACCGATCTGATGGTGCCTTACGCCCACTGGATCACGCCGACCTTTGTTCCCAAGCGCTTCGATACCTGGTTCTTCCTCGCCGAAGCGCCGCAGGACCAGGTGGCCCTGCACGACGGTTCGGAGTCGGTCGACTCGGTGTGGATCGGCGCGCAGGAAGCGATCGACGAAGCCACGGCCGGCAAGCGCACCCTCGTGCATGCGACGCAGAAGAACCTGGAGCTGCTGGCGGAAGGCGGCACCGTCGCCGGCGCCATCGCCCAGGCGGCCAAGCGCAAGATCGTCACCGTGCAGCCCTGGGTCGAGGCGCGCGAGGGCAAGCGCTTCCTGCACATCCCTGAAGGGGCGGGCTATCGCAACCTGGTGCGCGAGATGCCGGCCGCCGGTGGGGTTCCGCAGACCGGAAGGTAGTTTTGCGGGAGAAGCTGCCATGAGCAAATGCGGCTCGCTCCCCACAGGTGAGCGCGCTAAGAGCGAAGCATAAACGCTCATTCATGAAATGCCGCCGGCAGGAGCCGGCGGTCCGTCGGACCAGTTGGAGGAAAGAAACAATGGTCGGAATCGTGGCCTACGGGGCCTATGTGCCGCGCCTGCGCCTCAACCGTCAGGCAGTGTACGACGCCAACAAGTGGTTCGCCGCAGGCCTGCGTGGCCTCGCCAAGGGCGAGCGCTCGATGGCCAACTGGGACGAGGATTCGATCACGATGGCCGTCGAGGCCTCGCGCGACTGCCTCACCAGCCACAAGGCCGAGGACGTCCGTAACATCTACTTCGCTTCGACGACGCATCCCTTCAAGGATCGCCAGAACGCCGGCGTGATCGGCACGGCGCTCAACATCGAGCAGAATCTGCTGGCGTCCGACGTTGCCGGCTCGCTGAAGGCAGGCACCTCGGCGCTGATCGCCGGCCTCAATGCTTCCAAGAGCGGCGACGCTACCCTGGTCGCCGCTGCCGACAAGCGTATGGCCCGCGTCGCCTCTGCGCACGAGCTGAACTACGGCGACGGCGCCGCGGCGCTGCTCTGCGGTACCGAGAACGTGATCGCCAAGCTCGTTGGCCATCACTCGGTGTCGATGGATTTCGTCGACCACTTCCGGGGCGAGGACGCCGAGTTCGACTACGGCTGGGAAGAGCGCTGGATCCGCGACGAGGGCTACTCGAAGATCGTCCCGCCGGCGATCAAGGCCGCGCTTACGGCCTGCAAGCTGAAGGGCAGCGACGTCACCCACTTCATCATGCCGAGCCCGATGCCGGCCGTGCCGAAGCAGATGGCCAAGGCCTGCGGCGTTGCCGAAGGCGCGGTGCGCGATCTCCTCGGCGCCAACCTCGGCGACACCGGCTCGGCGCATGCGCTGGTCATGCTGGTCGATGCGCTCGAGACCGCCAAGGAAGGCGACAAGATCATGGTCGTGGCCTTCGGCCAGGGCGTCGACGTGCTGGTGTTCGAGGTCACGGCCGAGAACGCCAAGCTGCCGAAGCGCAAGGGTCTGTCGGGCTGGCTGGCGCGTCGCAAGGAAGAGAAGAACTACATGAAGTTCCTCGCTTTCAACGAGATGCTGCCGATCGACAAGGGCATGCGCGCGGAGTTCGACAAGAAGACCGCGCTCTCGGTGCTGTGGCGCAAGCGCGACATGATCTACGGACTGGTCGGCGGCAAGTGCAAGGTCTGCGGTACGGTGCAGTTCCCGCGCAGCCAGGTCTGCGTCAATCCCAACTGCCATGCCATCGACAGCCAGGATCCCTACGCCATGGCCGGGCTGGAGGCGAACGTGATGTCGTTCACCGCCGACTCGCTGACATACTCCCCGGATCCGCCCGCCTACTACGGCATGATCACCTTTCCGGAAGGCGGCCGCTTCATGGCCGACTTCACCGACAGCGACAAGGAACAGGTGAAGGTCGGTGCCAAGATGCGCATGACCTTCCGCATCCGCGACAACGACACGATGCGCGGCGGCTTCAAGCGTTATTTCTGGAAGGCGGCTCCGGTCTGATCGCCTTCCTCCGGTCAAGGGTCTAGAGTTCAACCGTCAACACCAAGGAGACCTGCAATGGCTCGTGGTATCAAGGACAAGGTCGCCATTCTCGGCATGGGTTGCTCCAAGTTCGGCGAACGCTGGGACAGCGGCGCCGAGGAGCTGATGCTCGAGGCGTACAAGGAAGCCATCGCCGACGCCGGCATCGACGCCAAGCAGCTCAACGCCGCCTGGTTCTCGACCGCCATCGACGAAGTGCATGTCGGCAAGTCCGGCATCCCGCTCTCGACGACGCTGCGTCTGCCCAACATCCCGGTGACGCATGTCGAGAACATGTGCGCTTCGGGCACCGAGGCCTTCCGCGGCGCCTGCTACGCCGTTGCTTCGGGCGCGGCCGACTTCGCGCTGGCGCTGGGCGTCGAGAAGCTGAAGGACACCGGCTACGGCGGCCTGCCGGGCGGCCGTGGCGGCCCGCTGCAGGCGCTGTGGAGCGCCAACGGCACGGCGCCGGGCAACTTCGCCCAGCTCGCCACCGCCTACATGACGGCCCATGGCGTCAGCGCCGAGGACCTCAAGAAGGCGATCGGCCATGTTTCGTGGAAGAGCCATCAGAACGGTGCCAAGAACCCGAAGGCCCATCTCCAGAAGGCCGTCGAGATGGACACCATCCTCAACGCGCCGATGATCGCCTCGCCGCTCGGCCTGTTCGACTGCTGCGGCGTGTCGGACGGTGCGGCCGCGGCCATCGTGACCACGCCGGAGATCGCCAAGGCGCTCGGCAAGGCCAACATCGTCAGCGTCAAGGCGCTGCAGCTCTCGGTGTCGAACGGTTCCGAGT
>Ga0209792_1000881_pt1 | contig 17001 bp, 15 predicted proteins | sample EBPBio142005_DNA_FD_185860 | JGI IMG/M metagenome (GOLD analysis project Ga0209792, IMG submission 185860) | Wastewater treatment Type I Accumulibacter community from EBPR Bioreactor in Madison, WI, USA - Reactor 1_6/14/2005_ DNA (SPAdes)... | ecosystem: Engineered > Bioreactor > EBPR >... | reverse complement strand
GGGCCGATGGCCGAGAAAGACGGTGAAGGCGTTCGGTCGAGCCGCGATCAGGGCGCTGCTACCGCATCCGGCGACTGGGGCGCTGCTACCGCATCCGGCACTCAGGGCGCTGCTACCGCATCCGGCTACCAGGGCGCTGCTACCGCATCCGGCTTCGAGGGCAAGGCGAGAGCCGCCGCAGCAAATGCGATCTTCCTGGTAGAACGTGACGGCAATGACGGCCGCATCCTGAACGTCTTCGCCGGCGTGGCCGGGCGTGACGGCCTCAAGCCGATGGCGTTCTACCGGCTCGTCGACGGGAAGCCGATCGAGGTTGAATGAGCCCGCGGAAGAATTTTCAGCCGACACTCGAACGCATGCTCGAGTATCAGGACTTTCTTGCCCGGCTGATGGACCGGATGGGCAAGCGCGCGCACCTCGCCGCCCCAATCTGGCACGCGCTTCAGCGCGAGATCGACAAGAAGCAGTCCGAGGCCGATGCCATCGCAGCGGCCAGGGCGCACCTCAGACGATCGTCGGATCGAATGGAAGCGCGATCCTGAGCATCTCGTCGCGACGGCTACGCTGCGACCCCTTTCTTAGGTAAGTCGATCGATTCCAGTATCGTGCGCATGTTTTCGTTTTCAGGGCAAATATGGCGCGCTGGACCAACACAACTGTCCCAAAGTTTGATGTAGATGGCCAAACGCTCTGCCGATTTGTGATCCTTATTTATTGTTGGTGCCTCAGCCAACACGACATGGCAGTGCGCCTCTTCGTTGTTCTCAGGGACATGCTCAACGTATACTTCATAGCTAGCACCGGATAGCTTCTCGCAACTGTCAGTTATTAGGTCATAATATCCGAGATAGTATACCGGCTCCACAATCTCATGAATTGGACAGCCCTGCTTTTCGGCTTTCTTTTCATTGCTGAATGTTGCCTGCCGACAACCGTAAGCGTGCACATCTGCTGACCCTTTGGCGAGTCCGCGCCGCACTACCGAAAGAACATAGTTTTGCTCACCCTTGGATTTCTGAAACTTGAGAAGGGCCATCTCGTCGAAAACGCCATTGACGTGAGTCCTCGGGTAGATGGCGCACCGCGATACCGTTTCAGAACTGGGAATACGTTGAGCTGCCTGCGATGCTACCATTCCCCCCCGCCCGGTTCAGCACGTCAATAACTTCGCCCTTATCGATCGGAGACGACGCAAGAATGTCGACGTGATGCTTCTGAGATCGCAAAGCCGAAACTTGCCCTTCCGATATGGAAAGGAAACTGGCGACATCTCCTCCAGTCCTCCACACGAAAGTGACTGAATCTTCGTCTTGCGGCGCGACGAGCGGGGCATCGATGTCCAGCACGTGCAACAAGGACAATACGCGCATCCCCTGCTCATAGGCTTCGACAGTGAGAGTGCCAGGCCCGTCACGTTCGAGCGAGCGCAGTGCCTCTGCAACGCGAGCATACGCGGCCTGCTTTTCGTCCCGTCTTTCGATTCCATATCGACGGGTTCCGTTTGTACCGACCACAATGGTCCTGGTAGGCTTGGAGCCAGACGGTTGAGCACCCTCCGACGGCAGTGCCGATGACGCGCCACCCGCCAAGGCAACAGCCATCGCAGGCGCCACGATACTCACGCTGGGAATCGAAAACCATGAACTGTCGTCGTAGGACAGATTCTTCATCATGAAAAATTGCCTATATTTTCGATACCAAGCACATTGATCGTGACCTCCGCGAGCACCGCAAAAATCGCCCGTTGCTCGTCGGCACTGCGCCCAGATGAATGGGGAACGGTGTTCACATCACAAATGTAGGATAGGTAAGATACCTCTTCAACTGCCTGCGACGGAGCACCTTCGAAGCGAAATGTCTGAGCAATTTCGCCCTGCCATTTCAGCACTCTGTTAATGTCGATATCGCCCTTTTTCATACGCCGGTTGATCTGAAACAGGAGGTCCGAAGAACCACCAAGGTCTGACTTAATCCCGACAACACTGCGAAATGTTTTCGCGACTTCTTCTGGAGGTAAGTTTTCAGTCAGCACCCGGACGTGGATGGCCTGCCTGAATGCGCTGTCGTAAACGGTTCCCAACTCCTCGAAAAGCCACAAGAATTCGTCAAGTCGACCCATTGTAAATGTATTCAGAAAAACAGCATCAGCTGGCGCGACATTGAAGTCGAGCCGGCCGGGCTGACTGTTGACGCGAAAAACCGCGTCGTTCAGCACAAAGGCAGCACGGCGGAGGGGCACCGGAGATTGCGGCGGCCCGATGCGCGATATCTCTGAAGCAGCGGAACCTGACAGCCCTTCAATTGTCCGAACCAGACCGTCAAAGTTGGGGTCTGCCGCTCCAAACCACGAAAACTGCACATGCCCAAGTCTTGAAAAAAGCGGCATCGCCCCCTCTCCGCTGGACCTCCGCACTACAATACCGACCACAAAGTTGCAAACAATTGTCTAAGGAGAACCTCGTTACGAATTTCGCCCAGCTAGACAATCGACGGATCGAATGGAAGCGCGATCCTGAGCATTTCATCGCGCCGCCATTCGAGCGTGCCGCCGGCGCCATAGCGCGGACGGTTGATCGTGTGGCCGAGCAGGATCCGGCGCAACTCCTCGTCCAGACCCCCGACCTTCATCCGGTCCTCGAACGAGTGCCGCAGCGAATAGACGGTGTGGCCGCCACCCGAAGGCAGAAGCTTGTTCGCGCGCAGGAACTTGTTCAGCGCCGCCGACAAATCGTTTTCCCGGTTCTGGTAGCGCGGGAATCCCTTGTGATGGCGTTGCGCCGCGGCGAGCGCGACGCCGACCAGAGGCACGAGCCGCTCTGACGATTGCGTCTTGATCTCGCGCGGATCGTCGGGATCGTCGCGCGGCTCGATGGCGATGTGCGGCACCTTGTGGCTCAGGCGGATCGCCTGCTCGGTCAGATTGCAGATTTCGCTTGGGCGAGCACCCGTCTCAATTAGAATCAACAGGATGGCGCGCGCTTCCTCGTTCAGCGTGTGAAGCGCGCCGGGCTTCATCATCGTGTCGCGTATCCATTCCGTCGGCAGCGGTGGCCGCGACTTCTTTTTGCGCATCGAGAAGCCGAGCCCGTCGAACGGGTTCTCTCGCTTGGCGTCGCCCATGTGCCGGAAATAGGCTTCGTAGAGCACCCGCATGTTGCCGAGGTCGCGATTGCCGGACGAGGCGGACGCCGTCGGCCGTCCGTCCTTGGGCGCGATGCGGCCGAGCCAATGGCGGTAGACCTTCTTGGCGTCGTCGATCGTGATTCCGTCCATAGGCTTGTCGGAGACGAGGCGGACGAAGTTGGAGACGGCGCGCAGCTTAACCTTTTTCCACTGGTCGCGCTGCACCTTGCTCTTGCCGACCAGCTCGTCGGCAACGATCTCGTCGCAATAGATATCGAATGCCTTGGTGACGGTCGTCTTCGGAACATCGACGAGACCGAGCAGCGGTTCGGCCGCCGCTGCGGCCGGCTGCTGGGTCAGCATCGCCTCGAACCGGCGCAGGAGTTCAATGCCGGCGTCCTCGCGCGCCAGCCAGGCTGCTTCATGGAAAGTGAAGTCGAGCGATTCGACGCGCTTTCTAGCCGCCTCGAATCGCAGGCGCGCATGGTCGTCGCCGGCGCCGGAAATCAGCGAGGCCCAGAGCGCGTCATCGGCGGACGCCAGCATGTCGCGTTTCTTGCGGGCAAGCGCGAGATCGGTGGTCTTCAGGGAGAGGCGTACGGTCGGGGCGCGGTTGTCGAGGTGCGCGACGAGCAACGGCACCTTGCGTTTGTAGTGATAGTGCTCGCCACGCTGGTCGAGGTAGCGGTCTGGATCGGCGATTTCGCGGTTTCGGCCCACTGGCGCACCTCTACTTTTGCGCCAAGTGGCGCAATAGGTGGCACAATAGGTGGCATGGAAAAGCACAAACGCGCAAGCGACCAAAATCGCCGCGTTGCTAGCACATTGATTTTGTTCGGCTATTTTATGTTTTTGATGAGAAGTTTTGGTGCGGTCGAGAAGACTCGAACTTCCACGGGTTGCCCCACAGCGACCTCAACGCTGCGCGTCTACCAATTCCGCCACGACCGCACGTGGTAGGGGCCGGGCGAACCGGCCCGGCGCATGTAGCAAAAGGGGATTGGCGAAACAAGTGCGCCGACGAGGCTATTTTGTCGTCTCTCGCCGCCGGCGCGACGCAGCCTCGGGACCAGTCTGGACGGGGCCGCGCGCAAGGTCCATATGAGCGGCAGGAGCGCTCCTTGAACATCCGACAGGACATCGCGACAGGCTTTCGACCCATCGCCCCCGGCAAGCCGGTGGAATGGCGCGTGGAGCCGGGCCTGACCCCCTACCCGGAGGCGCTGGCGATGATGGAAGCGCGGGCGGAGGCGATCCGCAATGACGGCGCGGCCGAGATGGTCTGGCTGGTCGAGCATCCGCCGCTTTACACCGCCGGGACCAGCGCGCAGCCCGCCGACCTCGTCGATGCCGCGCGGTTTCCCGTCTTCAATGCCGGGCGCGGCGGCGAATACACCTATCACGGCCCCGGCCAGCGGGTCGCCTATGTCATGCTCGACCTGAAGCGCCGGCGCGAGGACGTGCGCGCCTTCGTCGCCAGTCTCGAGGAATGGATCATCCGCACGCTGGCGAAATTCAACGTGCGCGGCGAGCGGCGCGAGGACCGCGTCGGCGTCTGGGTGGTGCGACCCGACAAGCCGGCGCGGCGTGGCCAGCCGGTGGAGGACAAGATCGCCGCGATCGGCATCCGCCTGCGCAAATGGGTCAGCTTCCACGGCATCGCGATCAATGTGGAACCGGACCTGTCGCATTTTTCCGGCATCGTGCCCTGCGGCATCCCCGACCACGGCGTGACGAGCCTGGTCGATCTCGGACTGCCAGTCACCATGGCCGATCTGGATATTGCAATGAAGCAGGCGTTCGAAGAGGTTTTCGGCCCGCTCTAGAATCCGGGAGGCTGCATATGCTGCGTGTCGTGCTTGCACTGGGCCTGATCGGGACGTTCGCGCTGCCGGCATGGAGTCAGCAGGCCAGCGACACGGTCGCGCCGGAAGCTCCTTCGGCCGTCGCGGCCAAGGCGACGGTCGAGGCCAAGCGGCACATGGTCGTCGCCGCCAATCCTTTGGCGGCGCAAGCCGGCCTCGATGTGCTGCGCAAGGGCGGCAGCGCGGCTGACGCAATGATGGTGATTCAGACCGTGCTCGGGCTGGTCGAGCCGCAATCGTCGGGGCTCGGCGGCGGCGCATTCCTGGTCTGGTACGATGCGGCGACCGGCGCGCTGACGACGATCGATGGACGCGAGACCGCACCGGCCGCGGCCACGCCCGAACTTTTCCTCGGGCCGGACGGCAAGCCGCTCGAATTCTTCGACGCGGTCGTCGGCGGACGCTCGGTCGGCGTGCCGGGCGTGCCAAGGCTTATGGCGGAGGTCCATCGCAAATGGGGCAAGCTGGCCTGGCCTGATCTGCTCAAGCCGGCGGCTACACTGGCGCGCGACGGGTTCAAGGTGTCGCCGCGCCTGGCCACGCTGGTCGTTGAGGATGCCGAACTGCTCGGCAAGGAGCCGACGACACGCGATTACTTTTTCCCCGGCGGAACGGCGATCAAGGCCGGCGATACGCTGAAGAACGAGGCCTATGCGGCGACGCTGGATGCGCTCGCAGCGAACGGCGCGGATGCATTCTATGCCGGCGAGATCGGGCAAGCGGTGGTCGCCGCCGTCAATGGCCATGCCGGCAATCCGGGCAAGCTGAGCGCAAACGATCTGGTCGGCTACAAGACGATCGAGCGGCCGGCCGTCTGCGCGCCCTATCGCGGTCTTCAGGTCTGCGGCATGGGTCCGCCCTCCTCCGGCGCGATCGCCATCGGCCAGATCCTTGGCATGGTCGAGCCGTTCGAGATTTCAACGCTCGGCCCGGACGACCCGCAATCCTGGCGCATCATCGGCGACGCGACCCGCCTCGCCTTCGCCGACCGCGAACGATACCTCGCCGATCCGGATTTCGTCTCGATCCCCAAGGGGCTGTTGAACCGGGATTATCTTGCGGCGCGCTCGGCGCTGCTGCGCCGCGACACGGCGCTCGGCAAGGACGATGTGAAGGCGGGCGAGCCGCCCTGGGACAAGGCCGAACTGCGCCGCGACGCACCCGCGCTCGACATGCCGTCCACGACGCATTTCGTCATCGTCGACGACGCCGGCAATGTCCTGTCGATGACCAGTTCGATCGAGAACGGGTTCGGCGCGCGGCTGATGACGAACGGTTTCCTGCTCAACAACCAGTTGACCGACTTCGCCTTCGAGCCGACTGACGAGGGGCAAACGGTCGCCAATCGCGCCGAGCCGAAGAAGCGGCCGCGCTCTTCGATGTCGCCGACGATCGTGCTGAAGGACGGCAGACCGGTCTACGCGCTGGGTTCGCCCGGCGGCAGCAGCATCATCCCCTATGTCGCGCAGGCGCTCATCGCGCTGGTCGACTGGAAGATGGACATGCAACAAGCGATCGGCATGCCGCACCGCGTGAACCGCTTCGGCACTTACGACCTCGAGGAAGGCACCGACGCGGTCGAGCTTCAGGCCGATCTTGAGGCGCTGGGCTTCAAGACGGCGGTCAAGGAGCACAATTCCGGCCTGCACGGCATCGCCATCATGCCGGGCGGCTTGCAGGGCGGGGCCGATCCGCGACGCGAAGGCGTTGCGGTCGGCGACTAGAAGAAGCGATCGAACGCCCAGACCACGCCAGCGCCGTGAATGGCGATGACGGCGGCGAGGCCGAGCGCGATCATGACGCGGCCGGTCCCGTCGATCGGCAGCAAGGCGTGACGCGGCTTGACCGCGCTGCCCGAGGTGATGAGGCTGAGCGCCGCGAGGACGCCGCCGGCGATGAGGACGATGCGCTCGGGGAACCCCGCCAGCCAGGCGATTGCGAGGAAGACGGCCAGCAGAACGAAGGAACCGACCGCGAGCGCGACGCCGCCCGGGATGATCTGGCGCAGCACCTGGCCGCCGTCGAATTTCCAGACCGGCACCATGTTGGCCATGTTGAAGAGGGCGATGCAGCCGACCAGCGCGCCGATGAAGTTCGAGCCATGCAAATTGCCCGACGCAGTCACCGCGTCACCGGCGAACAGAAGCGGCGGAACGAGGAAGGCGGAGAAGCCGGCGCCCATCAGCGCGACGAAGGCGACCTCGAAATGGCTGTTGTAGGGACGGCCGCCGACCGCGATGCCGCCGAGCAGCGGCACGAAGATCATGCGCACCCGCCTGTGACCCGAAATGCGGAAGGCGATCATATGGCCGAGCTCGTGCAGCGCCACGACCACGGTCAGCATGATGGCGAAGGCCAGCCCGCCAACCGTGAAGCCGGTGAAGGACCAGAGGATGAGCACCGACAGCGCCGCGAAGGCGAACTGGGTCAGCGGATGCTCGAACGCGCCTCCGGGCCGGTAAATACCCGTCTCGGCCCAGACCTTGAGCTTGCCGAGACGGCGGCGCAACGCAAAGAAACGGAAGCCGAGAAAGGCGAAGCCGCGATAGTGGTCCGTTTCGCGTACGGTGACGCGGGTCCCCGCGGGCGTATCGTCCAGTTCGACCCTCTCGCTGAAGCGCGACCAGAAGGACGGATCGAGCGAACTGTCTTCGGCGATGCGCATCGTGAAGCGGCGACCGGGCACGACATCGTCATAGACGGCCATGCGCTCGATCGGCCTGCCGTCCCGCCCTTCCCATGAAAGGGCGATATGAAAACGCCCCTCGCCGTCCGGCCGGACATCGACGATTTCGCCCGACCATCGGGCATGTCCGCCGGCCGGCCAGAGCGCCTGCCAGAGCCGTTCACCGCCGGCAGCGACGACGACGCTGCGGCTGACGGTGCGCTGGCCGATCGGCGCAGCCATCAGGAAAAAGATCAGGCCAAGATTGATAAGAACCAGAACCGCCGCGAGCCAGCCGGACATCGAATGCCTTCCATTCCCGGAAAGGCGTAGCAGCGAAGGTGCAAGAAACGATTAAGCCGGCGGGGCGACGTACCCTCGCGCCCCGCCGGCATTGGCGCGCAATCAGAACTCAGAGCGCGCCGATCCACATGGCTACGGACACGAGGAAGGTGCTGACGCTGACGAGGGACACGACATCCTGGAAAATTTCGCTCATAACGGCCTCCAATCCGGTTATGTTTCTATTTTGTTCTTTTTTTGTTCAAAGTCAACACAGCCGAATTGACGTGACGTTCAGCGCCTCGATCAGGGTTACCGGAACCTTAACGCCGATGGCGCCCAGGTGGAGCGGAGCCGCCGAGGCGCGCTCATTGAAGCGGGACGACCTTGCCGTGTTCCAGCGTCACGCGCCGATCCATGCGGGCGGCAAGCTCGTGGTTGTGCGTCGCGATGAGCGCCGCGAGGCCCGACTGACGCACCAGCGCTTCCAGCGCGTCGAAGACATAGCCGGCCGTGTCGGGATCGAGATTGCCGGTCGGCTCGTCCGCCAGCAGAACGCGCGGGGCATTGGCCACCGCGCGGGCGATGGCGACGCGCTGCTGCTCGCCGCCCGAGAGTTCCCCCGGCCGGTGCTGGGCGCGATGGCCGATCTTCATGTAGTCCAGCAATTGCGTCGCCCGCTCGGCAGCCTGACTGTTGCTCAGCCCCTTCACCATCTGCGGAACCATGATGTTTTCAAGCGCGGAGAATTCGGGCAGCAGGTGATGGAACTGATAGACGAAGCCGACCTCGTTGCGGCGGATGGCGGTGCGCTGTTCGTCTGAGAGGACACCGCAATCGCGGCCGGCCAGAAATACCTTGCCGCCATCGGCGCGCTCGAGCAGGCCGGCGGTGTGCAGCAGCGTCGACTTTCCGGTGCCGGACGCTGCGACCAGCCCGACCATCTCGCCGGCGCGCAGGGTGAAGTCCGCGCCGTCCAGAATGACCAGCTTGCCGTCACCCTGGCGGTAGTGGCGGTCGACATTCTTCAGTTCGAGGATCGCGCCTGAGTCCATCATTCGTAGCGCAGGGCCTCGACCGGATCGAGCCGCGCCGCGCGCCACGCCGGCACGATGCAGGCGAAGAAGGTGAGCACCAGCGCCATGCAGACGACGAGCATGACCTCCGACGGGTCGATCTTCGCCGGCAGCTTCGACAGGAAATAGAGCTCGGGATTGAACAGTTGCGTTTCCGACAGCCAGGAGAAGAACTGGCGGATGGAATCGACGTTCAGCGCGATGAGGATGCCGAGGATCACGCCGGCGGCCGTGCCGGCAATGCCGACGGCCGCGCCGGTCATGATGAAGATGCGCAGCACCGAGGCGCGCGTGACGCCCATCGTGCGCAGGATCGCGATGTCGCGGCTCTTGTCCTTCACCAGCATGATCAGGCCGGAGATGATGTTGAGCGCGGCGACGAGCACGACGAGCGACAGGATCATGAACATGACGTTGCGCTCGACCTGCAGCGCCGAGAAGAAGGTCTGGTTGCGGAAGCGCCAGTCCGTCAGGAAGACCTGCCGCTGCGCCGCCTGCTCGATCGGCTCCTTCAACGCATCCACGTCGTCGGGATCGTCGACGAAGATCTCGATGCTCTGCGCCTGCCCCTCGGCGTTGAAGAAGAGCTGCGCTTCCGACAGCGGCATGAAGACCAGCAGGGAATCATATTCCGACATGCCGATCTCGTAGATCGCGGTGACCGGATAGGTCTTGTCGCGCGGCGTGACGCCGAACGGCGTGATGTCGCCCTCGGGCGCGATCACGCGGATGCCGTCGCCGATCGCCAGGCCGAGGTTTTCGGCCATGCGGGTGCCGATGGCGACGCCTTCCGACGTATCGAAACCATCGAGCGTGCCCTGCTTGATATTGCCGGCGACGAGCGGGAACTTGGCGAGGTCTTCCGCCCGAATACCCTTGATCAGTGCGCCTGCGCCGGTCGAGCCATTGCCGCCGGTGGCGAGCACCTGGCCCTCGACCAGCGGCACCGCGAATTTTACGCCCGGCACGCCCGCCACACGGGCCGCGACATCGGCATAGTCGTCCAGCGGCCGGTCCATCGGCTGCATGATGATGTGGCCGTTGATGCCGAGAATGCGCGACAGGAGTTCGGCGCGGAAACCGTTCATCACCGACATGACGACGATCAGCGTCGCGACGCCGAGCATGATGCCCAGGAACGAGATGACGGCGACCCAGGAGGTGACGCCTTCCTTGCGCTTGGCGCGCAGATAACGCCAGGCGACCATGCGCTCGAAGGCCGAGAACGGGCCGGCGCCACGCGCCATCACGGCGGGGGGCGGAGGCGCTGCTATGGTCGCGGGTGCGTTCATGCAGCCGGCTTGAGCGACGCCATGAGCGCCTCGATAGACTTGGTGTCGCGCTCGCCGGTGGCGCGGCGCTTCACCTCGATCTCGCCCGCCGCGACGCCGCGCGGCCCGACGATGACCTGCCACGGCACGCCGATCAGGTCGGCGGTGGCGAACTTGCCGCCCGCGCGCTGGTCGGTGTCGTCATAGAGCACGTCGAGCCCGGCCGCCTGATGGGCGGCGTAGAGCTCCTCGCAGACGCGGTCGCAATCGGGATCGCCCGACTTCATGTTGATGATGACGACGTCGAAGGGCGCGACGCTTTCCGGCCAGATGATGCCGGCCTCGTCATGGCTCGCCTCGATGATCGCCGCGATGAGGCGCGTCGGGCCGATGCCGTACGACCCCATCGACACGAAGTGCTCCTTGCCGTCCGGACCCTGGACCTTGGCGTTCATCGGCTTCGAATACTTCTCGCCGAAGTGGAAAATATGGCCGACCTCGATGCCCCGCGCAGACAGGCGGTCGGCCTCGGGAATCTTGCCCCAGGCGGCCTCGTCATGCATCTCGTCGGTCGCGGCGTAAGGCGTCGTCCAGTTCTTGACGATGCCGCCGATCTCGGCGTCGTCGCCGAAGTCGACACTCTCGCCGGGGATCGGCATGTCGAGGAAGGTCTTGTTGCAGAAGACCTGGCTCTCGCCCGTCTCCGCCAGGATGATGAATTCGTGGGAGAGGTCGCCGCCAATCGGACCGGTGTCGGCGCGCATCGGAATGGCCTTCAGCCCCATGCGCGAGAACGTGCGCAGGTAAGCCACGAACATCCGGTTGTAAGCGGCTCTGGCGCCTTCATAATTCAGGTCGAAGGAATAGGCGTCCTTCATCAGGAACTCGCGGCCGCGCATGACCCCGAAACGGGGGCGCACCTCGTCGCGGAACTTCCACTGGATGTGGTAGAGGTTCAGCGGCAGGTCCTTGTAGGACTTCACATAGGCGCGGAAGATTTCCGTCACCATTTCCTCGTTGGTGGGGCCGTAGAGCATCTCGCGCTCCTGCCGGTCCTTGATGCGCAGCATCTCCTTGCCATAGGCGTCGTAGCGGCCGCTCTCGCGCCACAACTCCGCCGACTGGATGGTGGGCATCAGGATTTCGAGCGCGCCGGCGCGGTTCTGCTCCTCGCGGATGATCGCGCAAACCTTGTCGAGCACGCGCTTGCCGAGTGGCAGCATGGTGAACGAGCCCTGCCCCTGCTGGCGGATCATGCCGGCGCGCAGCATCAGCCGGTGCGACACGATCTCCGCCTCGCGCGGATTCTCCTTGAGGATGGGCATGAAGTAACGCGACAGACGCATGTCAATTTCCGATGGGAGCGAGCGCGCACCGGAATCGGTGGCAGCGGGTCAGGGATTGCGCGGGTTTCATAGCGATTTCAAGGCGTGATGGAAACCCGCCGACGAGGAGCCGGCCGAACGATCGCCGGCATGAAACTGATCTCGCATCCCTCCGAGCCTGGATGCCACGTTGCCGTGAGCACCTTTGTACTAAACCGCAAACGAATGTGCCTGGATATTGTGCATCGCACCATGCATCTGCTTGTTTCAAGGCAAAATTGTTCGTGACATTGCCGTGACTGTTGGTCTAGGGTTCCTTAATAACATGAGAGAGCGATGCGAATAATTCGCTCTCCTACGCGGTCAAAGTCTTGGGAGGATGCGATCTAGGCGCGATTACACGCTGCCGCCGGACACCGGAACAGATCGGACGCGTTAATCTGCAAGGCCCTTACGGGCCTTGCTTTTTTTTTGGCCTTGCCGATACGGGTTCCCTGCCCGGCCAAGTCGAAGCTATCCGGGCCGCAGGCAAGTTCGCAGATCCAACTTCCGACCCACATGAAGCGTCAGCCCGACAACCGACCCAGACTGCTCGCCATCGGCGGCGCCCATATCGACCGGCGCGGCCAGGTGACGGGAGACTACGTGCCGGCCGCATCCAATCCGGGCTCGATGATCGAGGACGTCGGCGGCGTAGTGTTCAACGCCTTGCGCACGGCGGTCCGGCGCGGCGTGTCCGGCGCGATTGTATCGCTGCGCGGCGGCGACGGCGCGGGCGAGCAGATCGCCCGCACGATCGCAGAGAATGGGATCGAGGATCTGTCGGCGACCTTCATCGACCGGTCGAGCGCGAGCTACACCGCGCTGATCGACCGGCATGGCGAACTGATCGCCGGCTTCGCCGACATGGGGCTTTATGACCAGTTCCCGAGGCAGTTGCGCCGCGCGGCGTTGCGGCAGGCGATGGCCGAGGCGGACGCGGTGCTGTGCGACGCCAACCTGCCGGCGGCGGCGCTGGAGGCAATCGGCAAACACAGCGCAGGACCGGTCTATGCGATCGGCATTTCGCCGGCGAAGGTCGTGCGGCTTGCCGGCATGCTTGACCGGGTCACCTGCCTGTTCATGAACCGCAAGGAAGCCGCGACACTGATCGGACAAAACGGATCGCAGAGGCCAGGCGAACTGATCGAGCAGTTGCGCGCGACCGGGCTGCGCGGCGCGGTGGTCACCGACGGAAGCGGCCCGGTCATCTATTTCGACGAGAGCGGAGCGGGCCGGATCAAACCGCCCGCCCCCCGGCACGTCTCCGATGTCACCGGAGCCGGCGATGCGCTCGCCGGCGCGACCGTCGCGGCGCGCATGAACGGCCGACCGCTCGGCGACGCACTGCGCGACGGGCTGGCCGCGGCCATGCTGGCGCTGGAATCGCCGCAGGCCGTGCCGCCCTTCACCAAACGCATTTTCGACGATGCGCTGCGCCTCGTGCCGCAGCCGACATCACTCCCCGACAAGGAGCCATCATGACCCATTTCCCGGCCGCGCAATTGATGGACATCCACCCGGATGTCGACGCAGCGATTTCAGCGGGCAAGGCGGTGGTGGCGCTGGAAAGCACCATCATCACCCACGGCATGCCCTACCCCGCCAACAGCGACATGGCGGCGAGCGTCGAGGGGATCATTACCGCCGAGGGCGCCGTGCCGGCGACGATCGCGGTGATGGACGGCCGGCTCAAGATCGGCCTGACCGAAGCGGAGCGAACCGCGCTGGCGCAGGTCCGTGGAGCGATGAAACTGTCGCGTGCGGACCTGCCCTTCGCCATCGCGCAGAAGCGCACCGGCGGTACGACGGTGGCGGCGACGATGCTGGCGGCGCATCTGGCCGGCATCAAAGTGTTCGCCACCGGCGGCATCGGCGGCGTGCACAAGGGAGCCGAAACCTCGTTCGACATCTCGGCCGACCTCGACGAGCTTGCGCGGACACCGGTGATCGTGGTCTGCGCAGGCGCGAAGGCGATCCTGGACATTCCGAAGACGCTCGAAGTGCTGGAAACGCGCGGGGTGCCGGTCGTCGGCTACGGCACGGACGAGATGCCGGCCTTCTGGTCGCGGGTATCGGGCCATCGTGCGCCGCTGCGCCTCGACAGCGCCACCGACATTGCTGGCTTCCAGGCGACGCGCGAGGCGCTCGGCGTCAATGGCGGCATGCTGATCGCCAATCCGGTTCCGGCCGAAGCGGAGATCGTCGCGTCCGAGATGAAGCGCCATATCAATGCGGCACAGGCCTTGGCGAACAAAAACGGCGTCTCCGGCAAGGCCGTGACGCCGTTCCTGCTTCAGACGATTCTGGAAATGACCGGCGGGGCCAGCCTCAAGACCAACATCGCGCTGGTGGAAAACAATGCGCGCCTGGCGGCGCGAATAGCTCTCGCGATGGCGGCCTGATCAGCCCTGGCTGATCGGCGCGAGCTCGATCTCGACGCGGCGGTTCTGCGCGCGGCCGGCCTCGGTGCCGTTCGACGCGATCGGCTGCGTCTCGCCGAAGCCAAGCACCGAGAAGCGGCGCGGATCGTTGCCGCGATTGCCGAGATAGGTGGCGACCGACAGGGCGCGGCGCTCGGAGAGACCGTAATTGTAGCGATCATCGCCGGTGGAATCGGTGTGGCCGTTCACGTCGACCAGCGTGCGGTTGTATTTCCTCAGCACTGCCGCGACAGCGTTCAGCGTCGGGTAGAAGCCCGGATTGATCTGATCCTGGTCGGTGGCGAAGGTGATGTTGGACGGCATGATCAACTGGATGCGGTCGCCGTTGCGGACGACGCCGACGCCGGTTCCCTGCAGCGCGCCGCGCAGCTCGGCCTCCTGCTGGTCCATGTAAGCGCCGATCGCACCGCCGGTCAGCGCGCCGATGCCGGCGCCGATGAGGACCGCGTTGCGCTGCGCGCGCGGCGAACCGCCGACCGCAAGGCCCGCAAGCGCGCCGACGCCCGCGCCGAGCAGCGCTCCGCCGGCCGTGTTCGACAGCTTCTGTTCTCCGGTGATCGGGTCGGTCGTGCAGGCGCTGGCCAGCGCCGCGGCCGCGAACACGGCGATCAATTTGGTCTTCATCGGGATACCCTCTCTGTCAGGGCGCGTTCGCGCCGCTTGTCCCAGCCATGCCTTCTACGACGGAATGCGGCGGAATATTGAGCAGAATCGCGGACGCCACAACAGATTTCGCGTGAAACTGGCCTATCGACATGGAAACGGCGAAGCGGTTTCCCGCTCCGCCGCCGTCGCCCCCACTGACAGTGGCTGGCTCTGCTCTACTATTACGCCGCCTTGGCGACCGCGCGTTTCGCCATGACGACGATGAGGTTCGCCCGATAGTCGGCCGAGGCGTGCATATCGCTCATCAGCGAGCCGGCGTCGATTTTGATGCCGTCGAGCGCTTCCGGCGTGAACGATTTCGTCAGCGCCGCTTCCATCGCCTTCGAGCGGAACACGCCGTCATCGCCCGCGCCGGTCACGGCAACGCGCACATCCTTGTCCCTGGCGACGAAGACGCCGACGATGGCGTAGCGCGACGCGGGGTTGCGGAACTTCTCGTAACCGGCTTTGGCCGGCGCGGTGAAGCTGACGCCGGTGACGATCTCGCCTTCCTTCAGCGCGGTCTCGAACAGGCCGGTGAAGAATTTTTCCGCCGCGACCTCGCGCTTGTTGGTGATGATCGTCGCGCCGAGCGCCAGCATGGCCGCCGGATAATCCGCCGCCGGATCGTTGTTGGCGATCGATCCGCCGATCGTGCCGCGATGGCGCACGGCCGGGTCGCCGATGTGCGAAGCGAGGTCGCACAGCGCCGGGCAGACTGATTTCAGCTTGGCGTCGTTCGCGACGTCATAATGCGTCGTGCCGGCGCCGATGGTCACGGTCTTGCCGGAGACCTTGACCCCTTTCAGGTCCTTGATGCGGCTGAGATCGACCAGATCCGACGGAGCCGCGAGACGCGATTTCATCGCCGGGATCAGCGTCATGCCGCCCGAGACATATTTCGCGTCGTCACCCTTCTTCTGGAGCTTGGCCGCGTCGGCGACCGAGGAGGCGCGATGGTAGTTGAGCGAATACATGGTCCGTCCTCCCTCAGTGCTTCTTGCCCGCGCGGATCGCAGCCCACACTTTCTGCGGGGTCGCCGGCATGGTGAGGTCGTTGTTGCCGATCGCGTCTGTGATCGCGTTTATCACCGCCGGCGGCGAGCCGATCGCGCCGGCCTCGCCGCAGCCCTTGATGCCGAGCGGGTTGGACGGCGACGGCGTGCACTGGTGCGAGATGTCGAAGGACGGCAGATCGTCGGCGCGCGGCATGCAATAGTCCATGTAGGACGCCGTCAGGATCTGGCCGCTGTCGTCATAGACGGCATTTTCGAGAAGCGCCTGACCTACGCCCTGCGCGACGCCGCCATGGACCTGGCCCTCGACGATCATCGGGTTCATCAGATTGCCGAAGTCGTCGGCCGCGACGAATTTCAGGATGTCGGTCACGCCGGTGTCCGGATCGATCTCGACCTCGCAGATGTAGCAGCCCGCCGGGAAGGTGAAGTTGGCCGGGTCGTAGAAGGCCGTCTCCTTCAGGCCCGGCTCCATGCCGGCCGGCAGATTGTGCGCGGTGTAGGCGGCGAGCGCCACCTGGAACCATGGCACGTTCTTGTCGGTGCCGGCGACCTTGAGCATGCCGTTCTCGATGACGATGTCGCCCTCGTCGGCCTCCATCAGGTGCGCCGCGATCTTCTTGGCCTTGGCCTCGACCTTGTCGAGCGCCTTGACCATGGCCGACATGCCGACCGCGCCGGAGCGCGAGCCGTAGGTGCCCATGCCCATCTGCACCTTGTCGGTGTCGCCGTGGACAATGGAGATCTGCTCCAGCGGGATGCCGATGCGGGAGTTCACGAGTTGCGCGAAGGTCGTCTCGTGGCCCTGGCCGTGGCTGTGCGAGCCGGTCAGCACCTCGACCGTGCCGACCGCGTTGACGCGGATCTCGGCCGATTCCCACAGGCCGACGCCGGCGCCGAGCGAGCCGACCGCCGCCGACGGCGCGATGCCGCAGGCCTCGATGTAGCAGCTCATGCCGATGCCGCGCAGCTTGCCCTTTTTCTTCGACGCCTCGCGGCGCTTCTCGAAGCCGGCATAGTCGATCGCCTTCATCGCCGCGTCGAGCGACGCGCCGAAATCGCCGGCGTCATAGCACATGATGACCGGCGTCTGGTGCGGGAACGCCTTGACGAAGTTCTTCCGGCGCAATTCGGCCGGCGAGACGCCGAGCTCGCGCGCGGCCGTCTCCATCACGCGTTCGAGCACATAGGAGGCTTCGGGCCGCCCTGCCCCGCGATAGGCATCGACCGGCGCGGTGTTGGTGTAGACC
>Ga0209792_1000879_pt1 | contig 17010 bp, 16 predicted proteins | sample EBPBio142005_DNA_FD_185860 | JGI IMG/M metagenome (GOLD analysis project Ga0209792, IMG submission 185860) | Wastewater treatment Type I Accumulibacter community from EBPR Bioreactor in Madison, WI, USA - Reactor 1_6/14/2005_ DNA (SPAdes)... | ecosystem: Engineered > Bioreactor > EBPR >... | reverse complement strand
ATGGTGGGACGTTATCCGGGCGCTGGGGCTCGGACCGGACGATTGCCTGCGGCTTGAACGCAGCGCCCGACTGGGTGGATCGACGATCGCGGAGGAAATCGCCGCCAGTTCGAAGGTCGACGAGCGTTCATTCTATCGCGCCTTCGCAGCCGATATCGGGATTGCCGTTTGCGATCGCGTCGACCCGAAGCTGATGCGACTTACGCCCGAAGAGGCTTTGGCATTGCTCAAAGACGCGGCGCGCGCATATCCCATCCAATATGTCGCGAAGGACGGCCGCGTCGCCTATGTCATGTCGCCCGAGCCGCGCGAGCTATCGGCCCTGCGCCATCTCGTGCGGTTGAATCCGGAGCTCAAGCGGTATCTTGTGCTCGTTCCGCGGCGCGCCATGCGGGCGGCGTTGATCGCGATTGCCCAGCCGCTTCTGATCAGTCTGGGCCGGGACCGCCTGTTTCTCGAAACTCCGGAATTCTCGGCACGCGTCGTTGCGAATGCATGGCAGGGCGCGGCAGTTTCGGCGATCGCCATCGGCATTCCCGTCGGGCTGATGATTGCGCCGACATTGGTGCTAGTGGCGTTCCATGTCGTAGCGTCGATGTTTTTCTTCGCATGCATCGCGCTTCGTTTGATTGCGGCATGCAGCCGGCCGCGGCCGTGGCAGCCGAAGACCACGCCGTCGATAGCCAGCACGCCGACATATTCGGTGCTGGTCGCCTTGAGAGATGAGGCGGCCATCGTGCCGGAACTGCTGGTGTCGCTTGGCAAGCTCGTCTGGCCGCGGTCACGGCTGGAGGTGAAGCTCATCTGCGAGGCGGACGATAGCGCGACGATCGACGCGATTCGCGCGCATGGGCTGCGCTCATGGGTGGAGGTGATCGTGGTTCCGCCCGGCATGCCGAGGACGAAGCCGAACGCCCTATCCTATGCCTTGCCGCTCTGCAGGGGCGAGTTCGTCGTGCTTTATGATGCCGAGGATCGGCCGCATCCGCGCCAGCTCATCGATGCCTGGCGCCGTTTCAGCGAAAGCGATCGGACGCTCGCCTGTCTCCAGGCGCCGATCGACATCGATCACAGGTCGCCCGGCATCCTGCCGCGCATGTTCGGATTCGAATATGCCGGCTTGTTCCGTCGACTGTTGCCCCTGCTCGGACGCTGGAGGGTCTTCGTCCCGCTCGGCGGAACGTCGAACCATTTCAGGCGCAGCGCGCTCAACGAGGTTGGCGCATGGGACCCCTACAACGTTACAGAGGATGCCGACCTGGGAGTGCGTCTTGCCCGGTTCGGCTATCGCACCGACGTCCTGGCCACGCCTACACGCGAGGATGCGCCAGATACTTACGGCGTCTGGCTGCGCCAGAGGACGCGCTGGCTCAAGGGCTGGATGCAGACCTGGCTCGTGCACATGCGCCGGCCGGGCAGGCTTCTCGCCGACGTCGGCATCGGCTCTTTCGTGATGATCCAGATCATGCTGGCGGGCATGGTGATCTCAATGCTTGCGCATCCCTTGATGTTGATCGGCGGAGCCTGGTTCGCGGCCGGGCATATGGCGGCTGGCGAACTCTGGTTCGGCCGTTCAATGCTGGCAATGCTCGACGCCGGCAACATCGTGCTCGGTTACGCGGCCTTCGTGCTGCTTGGCCTCGCCGGGCTGCCCAAGCCGTGGCGTGCCGGCGTGTTCAAGGTTGTCCTGTTCACGCCGCTCTATTGGGCAATGATGTCGATCGCCGCATGGCGGGCCGTGTATCAGCTCTACGCCGAACCGCACCGCTGGGAGAAGACGCCGCACAAGCCGCACAGGCGGCCGTTCGCTACGCCGACAAAAAGCCCGGTCCTTCCCCGATGATCTTCGGGTCTTCCGCGCCGATCGCGTCGAGGTTCCGCCCCTTGTAGGGAATCGTGTGCAGAATGCGCCGCATGACGGCGAGACGCGCCCGCTTGCGGTCGTTCGAGCGGACGATCGTCCAGGGTGCGTGAGGGGTGTGCGTGCGCGACACCATCGTGTTGCGGGCTTCGGTGTATTTGTCCCACAGCTTCATGCCGGCGACGTCGATGGGCGAGAACTTCCAGTGCTTCAGCGGTGAATGACGCCGCTCGTGAAACTGCTTGAGCTGCATCTCCTGCCCTATATCGAGCCAGATCTTGAAGAAGCGGATGCCGTCGTTGCGGATCATCTGTTCGAAGGTAGGGGTCTCGTCGAGGAAGCGCTGGTGCTGTTCGGGCGTGCAGAACCCCATGACCGGTTCGACGCCGCCCCGGTTGTACCAGGAGCGGTCGAAGGTGACGAACTCGCCGGCCGTCGGAAACTGTGCGACGTAGCGTTGGTAATACCATTGCCCGCGTTCGGTCTCCGTGGGCTTGGTCAAGGCGACGTTGCGCGCCGTGCGCGGATTCATGTTTTCGCGGATCGCTTCGATCGTGCCGCCCTTGCCGGCGGCGTCGCGCCCCTCGAACAGGACCATGACGCGCTCGCCCGCCTCCTGCATCCAGACCTGCAGCTTCACCATCTCGATCTGCAGGCTTTCGTAGTCCTTGTCGTAGGTCTTGCCCTTCAGCTTGTCGTCGTAGGGAAAACCGCCTGATCTGAGAGCCTTCTTCTCGACCCAATCGGGCAGGACCGGATCATTGATGTCGAACACACGCTTCTTGCCGGCCACCATGATCTCGACGGCGTCCTTCGCAGGTTCGGATGGGGTCGTTGTCTTCGCCATGAATGTCGGGCCTTTCGATCTTCCCAAGTCATGCTATGGGGAGGCCGCAGGTGCGTAAAGCGGCTTCATGATGGTTCCGGCAAGGTGGTGAACGACGGCGGCGAGGCAACCCGGCAGAGCGGGTCGCGCGGCACGATCGTCGCACGGCTCGTCGCGGCGCGTTGGACGGTCGCCGCCGCCGTGGCCGCGATCCTGCTGGTGGCGTACGAGGCGGGGGCGGGATGGGCGGTCGCGGCCGCCATCGTTCTCGTGGTCGCCGCGACCGCTTTTGCGCCGAGGCGCACCTATCGCCAGAAGATCGCAGACCGGCAGGCCGAGGTCTCCAATCCGGTCGCGGCGCAACTGACGGCAGACGACCTCGCCACGGCGGTGGACGATCCGCTGCTCATCTTCGACCATCGCGGCACGGTTCTGCGGGTCAATCCGGCCTGCGCGGTGGCGTTTCCGGGCCTCGGAGCGGGAACCTCGCTGTCGCTGCGTTTTCGCGCTCCGGAAATGCTGGAGCTCGTCCGTCGCGTGACGACCGTCAATCGCGCCGGCGCAATCGACTATCTCGAGCGCGTTCCGGTCGAGCGCTGGTTCCGTGTCAGCGTCTCGCCGGCCGGAGCCAGCGGCACGCTTTTCGTCATGACGCTTCGCGACCAGAGCGAGACCCGGCGGATCGACCGCATGCGGGCCGACTTCATCGCCAATGCGAGCCATGAATTGCGCACGCCGCTGGCGTCGGTTGCGGGTTTCATCGAGACGCTGCGCGGGCCGGCGCGCAACGATCTGGCGGCGCGCGATCAATTTCTCCAGATCATGCAGTCGCAGACCGACCGGATGGCGCGCCTGATCGACGATCTGTTGTCCCTGTCGCGCCTTGAAATGAAGGCGAACCTGTCGCCTTCGGACAGGATCGACGTGCGACCGGTCATCGAAAGCACGGTCGACGCGCTGCGGCCCCTTGCGGAAGACAATGGCGTTACCATCGTCGCGAAACTCGGCGAGCAGCCTGCAGTGGTCGCCGGCGCGCGCGACGAGCTGATCCAGGTGTTTGAGAACCTGATCGAGAATGCCTGCAAATACGGCCGATCGGGGGGCGCGGTCGACGTGACGCTCACCCAGCCCGGAAAGCAGGGCGGCGTCGACGTGACGGTGCGCGACCATGGTCCCGGCATTCCGGAAGAGCACATCCCGCGCCTGACCGAGCGGTTCTATCGGGTCGATGTCGAGACCAGCCGTGGCCAGAAGGGCACGGGTCTGGGCCTTGCGATCGTGAAGCACATCCTGACCCGGCACAATGCGCGGCTGACGATCGAGTCCAGGCCCGGCGAGGGCGCGGCATTCACCGTGCACTTCCCGCCGATCGCATCCTGAGCCGGCTATGACAGACCATTCTTTTTTCCGTCATGTGACTGGCTTACGGTGCGGATTCAGGTGAGGATTCGCAGCGGGAGGCTGCCTTGATGCAGACGCAGCATATTGTCCGGTCGTTCGACGACGAACTGAAATACCTCGCGAACCGCATCGCGACGATGGGCGGTCACGCCGAGCGCATGGTCGACCAGTCGGTTGCCGCGCTGGTCACGTCCGACAGCGACCTGGCCCGCAAGGTGATCGAGGACGACGCCGTGCTCGACCAGGCGCAGCGGGAGATCGACGACAAGGCGATCGTCATCATCGCCAAGCGCCAGCCCATGGCTGACGATCTGCGCGAGATCATCGGCGCCATCCGCATCTCAGGCGATCTGGAACGCGTCGGCGATCTGGGCAAGAACATCGCCAAGCGCGTCGTCGCCGTGAACGAGGCCCGCCAGCCGGTTCAGCTTTTCCGCGGGCTCGAAGCGCTGGCCGAATTGGCCCTCACGCAGTTGAAGGAGGTGCTCGACACCTATGCCTCGCGGTCGGTCGACAGGCTGGGTTTCGTGCGCGATCGCGACGACCAGATCGACGCGATGTACACCTCGCTGTTCCGCGAACTGCTGACCTACATGATGGAAGATCCGCGCAACATCACGGCGTGCACACATCTCCTGTTCTGCGCGAAGAACATCGAGCGCATCGGCGACCATGCGACCAATATCGCCGAGACGGTCTATTACGTGGTGACCGGGCAGCAGATGCCGGTGGATCGGCCGAAGGAAGACAAGAGCCACCGCATCGTGCTCGGCGGCGAAACGGCAGCCTGAGCTCAATTACACAAAAAAGCCCGGCGCTGCCGGGCCTTTTTTGGTGTCCGTGAGCCGCGACCTAACGCCGGCGGCGCTCGGCGGCGGGCTGGTACGCCAGCCGCGAATGATACTGGCAATAGGGACCGGTCTCGGCCGCGTCGGTGCCGCAGAAGCTGAAATCCTCGGCGAGTGGATCGCCGTTCGGCCATTTGCAGGTCCGCTCGGTCAGTTCCACCAGTTGCAGGCGCCGCGAGATCGGCACGACCACGTTTTCCATTGCAGGCCGGACGTGGTGCTGCGGAACGTATTCCGCGTCGTACTGGACCTGCAGCGCGGTTGCGCCGATCGACACCGGCATGGAACGTCCGGACGATCCGCCACGGCTGACGGTCTTCGAAATGGTCGGGGAAGAGACCGGCGGCTTCGCGACCTTCTTCGGGCGCGCGGGCGCGGCCGTGGCGCGGCCACGGCTCGACAGCTTCAGCCGGTGCACCTTGCCGATCACGGCATTGCGGCTGACGCCGCCGAGATGAGAGGCGATCTGGCTGGCGCTGAGGCCTTCGCCCCAGAGCTTCTTCAGCAGTTCAACCCGTTCGTCGTTCCAGTTCATTTTGCCGCGCTCCGCTAGTCCCGCGCGGGCGGAATCGAATCCGTATTCGGGCCCGGCGGAAGCCGAGGCTCGACACCACATATACTCGGATTAAGATGTCCGCCGCACGATATCTGGTATGGTTGGCTCCAAGTTACTTACGCGCTGACTCCGTGACAAGAGTCCGGCGAGCAACACGAATCGCTTTTTTCGGTTTTCCCCAACTTGGGGTCGGGCGGCTCTGTGGGGTGCCGTCGCGCCACGGTCTGGCCTTGGCCTGGACCGCTGCATCGCCATCGATCGTCACATTGACAACCCAGGCGAAAAAACCAATAGTTCAAGCGTCGAGGCCGCCTTTGGGGCGGCTTTTTTGATTTGGGGTCTGAATTCGGCGAAAACAAGTCCCGCCGGGCGCCCCGCAACGCGACGGACCGACTTCGAATGACTGCTAGCGCACTCTACGACACTTTTGCCCGGGCCCCGCTCGAATTCGAGCGCGGCGAAGGATGCTGGCTCATTACGACGGACGGACAGCGATATCTCGACTTCGCCGGCGGCATCGCGGTCAATTCGCTCGGCCATTCCCATCCGCATCTGGTGGCGGCGTTGACGGAACAGGCGGGAAAGCTCTGGCACACGTCGAACCTCTACAAGATTCCGGGGCAGGACCGGCTGGCGGAACGGCTGGTGGCGAATTCCTTCGCCGATCGCGTGTTCTTCACCAATTCCGGTGCGGAAGCGCTGGAATGCGCGATCAAGACCGCGCGTCGCTATCAATTCGTCAATGGTCATCCCGAGAAATACAGGATCATCACCTTCGAAGGCGCGTTCCACGGCCGCACGCTCGCGACGATCGCGGCCGGCGGGCAGAAAAAGTATCTCGAAGGCTTCGGCCCGAAGGTCGAGGGTTTCGACCAGGTTCCGTTCGGCGACCTCGAGGCGACGCGCAAGGCGATAACGCCGGAGACGGCGGCGATCCTGATCGAGCCGCTGCAGGGCGAGGGCGGCATCCGCGACCTGCCGCCGGGCGGGCTCGCAGCGCTGCGCCAGCTTTGCGACGAGCACGGCCTGCTGCTCATCCTGGACGAGGTGCAGTGTGGCATCGGGCGCACCGGCAGGCTGTTCGCCTATCAGTGGACGGACGTCGAACCCGATCTGATGGCGATCGCCAAGGGCATCGGCGGCGGCTTCCCGGTCGGCGCCTGCCTCGCGACCAACGCCGCAGCCGCCGGCATGACGCCGGGAACGCATGGCACGACCTTCGGCGGCAATCCGCTGGCGATGGCGGTCGGCAATGCCGTGCTGGACGTCGTGCTGGAAGACGGCTTCCTCGACGAGGTCAAGCGTAAGGGCCTGCTGCTGAAGCAGAGCCTGGCTGCTGTTGTCGATGAATTTCCGCAGGTCTTCGAGGACGTGCGCGGCTCGGGCCTGATGGCCGGCATCAAGTGCCGGATGGTCAATAGCGACGTGAATGCCGGCATCCGTGCCGAGCACCTGTTGCTGGCGCCTGCCGGCGACAATGTGCTGCGCCTGCTGCCGCCGCTGACCGTCAGTGACGATGAGATCCGGCAGGCGGCCGACCGCATCCGCGGCGCGGCGTCGAAGCTGGCGGCCGCCGCCAAGAACGCGGCCTGAGCGAGTTCGATCATGCCACGCCACTTCACCGACCTGTCCGCCGTCAGCGCGGGCGATTTGAGATTCATGCTCGACGACGCCGTGGCCAGAAAGGCGCGGCAGAAGGCGGGCACGGCCGATCAGCCATTCGCCGGCAAGGTGCTGGCGATGATCTTCGACAAGCCGTCGACGCGCACGCGTGTCTCCTTCGACGTCGGCATGAGGCAGCTCGGCGGCTCGACCATCATGCTGACCGGTGCCGAGATGCAGCTCGGCCGTTCGGAATCGATCGCCGACACGGCGCGCGTCCTGTCGCGCTATGTCGACGCGATCATGATCCGCACCACCGACCATGCGCGCATGACGGAGCTGGCCGAGAATGCGTCGATCCCGGTGATCAACGGCCTCACCGACGATACCCATCCCTGCCAGATCATGGCCGACATCATGACCTTCGAGGAGCATCGCGGCCCGGTGAAGGACCGCGTGATCGCCTGGTCGGGCGACGGCAACAATGTCCTTCACTCGCTGATCGAGGGATCGGCACGCTTCGGCTACCGGCTCAACATGGCGATCCCGGAAGGCAGCGAACCGGACCGGCGCTATCTCGATTGGGCGAGCAAGCATGGCGGGGCCGTGTCGCAGACCCGATCGGCGGAGGAGGCCGTCGCCGGCGCGGATGCGGTCGTCACCGACTGCTGGGTGTCGATGAACCAGGAGCACCGCGCGCGCGGCCACAATGTGTTCCAGCCATACCAGGTGAATGCCGAACTGATGGCGCGCGCAAAACCCGATGCCCTGTTCATGCACTGCCTGCCGGCGCATCGCGGCGAGGAGGTCACCGACGAGGTGATCGACGGGCCGAACTCGGTCGTCTTCGACGAGGCCGAGAACCGGCTGCACGCGCAGAAGGCGATCCTGGCCTGGTGCCTCGGCGCCGCTTGACGTTTCGAAACCCGCTCACCATCTGAGCGCCTGAAACTTCACACAATTGGACGCAATCGCCCCGGGGCAGGTTTCGCAAGCCCGCCCGCGAGGGCTAAATGCGTTTCGGAGAGAATCGCCATGACGACTGGAGTGGCCAGCGTGACCCAGACCGACAAAATTCCGATCGAGAAGAAGCTGGGAGAATTCGGCTTTGCCGGTGACGATACGGTTGTACCTTTCGAGGTATCGGCGCTCGACGTGCGCGGCCGCGTCGTCCAGTTGGGCGGCGCGCTGAACGCCGTGCTGGATCGTCATGACTATCCGGAGCCGGTCTCGCGCCTGCTCGGCGAAATCGTTGTGTTGACCGTGCTGCTCGGCACGGCGCTGAAGTTCGACGGCAAGTTCATCCTCCAGACCCGTTCCGACGGGCCGGTGGACATGCTCGTCGCCGACTTCACGACGCCGTCGTCGCTGCGCGCCTATGCGCGGTTCGACGCCGAGCGTGTGGCCGAGTTCATGGCGCAGGGCAAGACCTCGCCGCCCGACCTGTTGGGCAAGGGCGTGCTGGCGATGACTGTCGACCAGGGCGAATACACGCAGCGTTATCAGGGCATCGTCGAGCTGAACGGCCAGACGCTGGACGAGGTCGCGCGCACCTATTTCAGGCAGTCCGAGCAGATCCCGACGGACGTGCGCCTCGCGGTCGCGCGCCATGTCGTGCCCGGCGCGAACGGCAAGGTCGAGAGCTGGCGGGCCGGCGGCCTGCTGATCCAGTTCCTGCCCGAGGCCTCCGAGCGCCTGCGCCTGCCGGATTTGCCCGGCGGCGACGGCGATGATGGCGCATCGCACGATCCGACCGACAACGCCTGGAACGAGGCGACGGCGCTGCTCGGCACGGTGGAGGCATCCGAACTGCTCGACCCGACGGTCGAACCGGAGCGGCTGCTGTTCCGCCTGTTCCACGAGCATGGGGTCAGGGTGTTCGATGGCACGCCGGTCGAGGACCGCTGCTCGTGCTCGCGCGAGAAGATTAGGACGATTCTCGAAGGTTTTACCGCCGAGGAGATCGTGGATTCGACCGAGAACGGCCGGATCAGCGTGGCCTGCGAGTTCTGCTCGACGCGCTACGAGTTCGACCCGAAGGACTTCAGTTGACGGTTCGTCCGGTATCCGGAAGGTCGAGCGAGAAGGCGGGTATCCGCACGTCGAACAGCGTGTCGTCCGCGTCACGCATCGTGTAGGTGCCGACCATGAAACCGGTCGGGGTGCTGAGCGGGCACCCCGATGTGTATTGATAGCTGTCGCCGGGGTCGAGCGCGGGTTGTTCGCCCACGACGCCGGGACCGCGAACTTCCTCGACCTTTCCATTGCCGTCGGTGATGTGCCAGTAGCGCGTCAGCAATTGCACCGCGCTGGCGGAATTGTTGACGATGGTCACGCGATAGCCCCAGACGAACCGGTTCTCCTCCGGATCGGAGCGGTCCGGCAGGTAGAACGGCTCGACCGTGACTTCGATATTGCGCGTGACGGCGCGGTACATGATGTTCGTCCTGTCTCAAGGGCCGGACTGTCGCCGAGCGGACGAGGCGGGTCAATCGAGACATATGATGCGCGATCCTGAAAGATTACCCCCACCCCGTACCCCTCCCCTCAAGGGGGAGGGGGGCATCACCGTCGCAGTATCCCCCTCCCCCTTGAGGGGAGGGGTACGGGGTGGGGGTAAATCGAGGCGAGACGCTTGGACAATTCCAGGTCTGCCCTATGCTTGATGGCTGGGCGAGACGGCAGATCGACCCGCTTCTCGATGCCGGAGGGCGGGCGCTGGCGCGTTCCGGCGTGACTCCCAACGCGGTGACGCTCGCCGCTTTCGCGGTCGGCGTGACGGCGGCGGCGGCGATCGCGGCGGGCTGGTTCTGGCTCGGCCTCGCCCTGATCCTGCTCAGCCGCATCGGCGACGGCCTGGATGGCGCGGTCGCCAAGGTTACGGGAAAATCCGACCTCGGCGGCTATCTCGACATCGTGCTCGACTTCACTTTCTACGGACTGATCCCGCTCGCCTTCGTGGTGCACGATCCGGAGGCGAACGGCCTGGCGGGCGCGGTGCTGCTTGCGGCGTTCTATGCCAATGGCGCAAGCTTTCTCGCCTACGCGCTGATGGCCGATCGGCGCGGCATGACGACGGACCAGCGAGGAACGAAATCACTGTTCTTCACGACCGGCCTTGCCGAGGCGACGGAGACGATGGCGGTCTTCATCGCGTTCTGTATCTGGCCGAACTGGTTTGTGCCGATTGCCTATGCATTTGCGGCCGTGACCGCCTATACGACGCTTTCAAGGCTCGTGCTTGCGTGGAGGACATTCGGTGGCGGCGTGGACGCGTAGTTCGGTAAGTTCCGGCTCTTATCTGGAGCCGATCCTCGGCTTTACCCGCGCGGTCCGCGTCGGGCCGCACATTTCCGTCGCCGGCACCGCGCCGATCCTGGCGGAAGGCGGAACTGCGGCGAAGGGCGACGTCTACGGCCAGACGATCCGCTGCCTCGAAATCATCGAGAAGGCCGTGATCGACGCCGGCGGCACACGCGCCGACATCGTCCGCACGCGCATCCTGCTGACCAATATCGCCGACTGGCGGGAAGCGGGCAGGGCGCACGGCGAATATTTCGGCGCGATCCGCCCCGCGACGACGCTGATGCAGGTCACCGCTTTCGTCGATCCCGACTGGCTGGTCGAGCTTGAGGCCGACGCGATCGTCGCGGGATAAGCGTCGGGCCGGACGCCGATGATGCGGCGCGGTTGGAACACGGACAAGCGAATATGCAGGCACGCGGGCTCTTGTTGAACTGGTTCGATATCGAGCCTGGCAAGGAAGCGGCGTTCGATGCCTGGCACAACCGCGAGCACGTGATCGAGCGTGTCGGCATTCCCGGCTTCCGAAGGGGACGGCGGTTCGAATCGATCGACGTTCCGCCGGCGAAGGGACACGGCTATCTCATCGCCTATGACGCGGACGATGTCGGCGTGTTCGAGTCGGTCGAATATGGCAGGCGGCTTGACAATCCGACCGGGTGGACGCGCGCGACGGTACCTTTCCTGCGCCACGTCACCAGAACAGCATACGAGATCGCCGCCCGGCAGGGCGCCGGCTCCGGAGGGTTCCTGCGGACGATCCGATTCAAACCAGGCGCGTCGCAGGATGCATCAGTCATCGCAGATGGACTGGCGGACATCGCGGCGGATGATGCCCTGACATCGGTCCTGTTTGGCCGTCCCGACACCAAGGCGACCCACTTCAAGGACAAGACGCAGGAAGGCGCGCAGACCGAGACGCTGTCGCGGACCGACTATCCCTGGGCGATCATTGTCGAGTCATGTCGACCCGAGGGGCTCGATGCGGCGACAAGGTCGCTGGAAGAACTGGTTTCACGTCACATGCCGGGAACGGCGCTCGACTGCCATTCCTATCAATTGGTCTTCGCTCTGGGCAAAGGCGGCGGTTGACGTCGCCGCTGCGTATCAGCCGGACTTCTTCAGTGCCTGCTCGATATCCTCGATCAGGTCGTCGGCATCTTCGAGCCCGATAGACAGGCGCAGCGTGCCGCCGCCGATGCCGAGTTCGGCGCGCGCCTCCTCGGTCAGGTTCTTGTGCGTCGTCGTCGCCGGATGCGTGATCAGGCTTTTTGCGTCGCCCAGATTGTTGGAGATTTTGATGATCTCCAGCGCATTGGAGAAAGCGAACGCCGCCTTCTTGTCGCCTTTCACGTCGAAGCAGATCAGGGTCGAACCGCCCTTCATCTGGCGCCTGATCAGGTCGGCCTGCGGATGGTCGGAACGGCCCGGATAGATGACGCGGGCGATGTCCTTGCGGCCGGCCAGCCAGTCGGCGATCCGGCCCGCGCTTTCCGTCTGCTGGCGCACGCGGATCGGCAACGTCTCGAGGCCTTTCAACATGGTCCAGGCATTGAACGGCGACATGGAGGGGCCGGTATGGCGAAAATAGTCATGCAGGTTCTTGTCGATCCATTCCTTGTCGGACAGCACGATCCCGCCCAGGCAGCGGCCCTGGCCGTCGATATGTTTCGTTGTGGAATAGACGACGATATGCGCGCCCAATTCGAGCGGCTTCTGCTGCAGGGGCGTGGCGAAGACATTGTCGACCACGACGCGGATGCCGTTGGCGTTGGCGATTTTTGCCACCGCCGCGATGTCGATCACTTCGAGCGTCGGGTTGGTCGGGCTTTCAAGGAAGAACAGCTTCGTGTTCGGCCGCACGGCGTTTCGCCACTCGTCCATCTTCGTGCCGTCGACCAGCGTCGACTCGATGCCGTATTTCGGCATCAACTGTTCGATGATCCAGCGGCAGGAACCGAACAGCGCGCGGGCAGCGACGACATGGTCGCCGGCCTTCACCGAACAGAGCAGCGCGGCCGCGACGGCCGCCATGCCGGAGGATGTGGCGCGGGCGTCCTCGGCGCCTTCCAGCGCGCACATGCGGCGCTCGAACATGTCGACGGTCGGATTGGCGTAGCGCGAATAGATGAAGCCGGGCTCATCGCCCTTGAAGCGCGCCTCCGCGCTTTCGGCCGTCTCGTAGATGTAGCCCTGCGTCAGGTAGAGCGCCTCGGAGGTCTCGCCGAACTGCGACCGCAGCGTCCCCTCATGAACCAGCGTCGTCGCCGGCCGCCATTTACGTGTCGTCATGTCATGCCCCACAAACAAAAAACCGGCCGCGACATGTCGCAACCGGTCCATATGCCTTTCGGCCACGGTCCTTTAGCGACTTGTTTTACGTGGCTGCAAGCCGACCGGCCAAATCACCACGGGATAACGAGCCAATAGACCCATGCGCGGCTTGCGTCAATCGCCCGTCCGAATAGACAGTTTGGGCCAGAAACGGGGCGGCTAGCCCCTCATCTTGTTGGAATCGTCCGCCTTGTCCCAGTCCGGCATTCTTCCCGATCACGAGATCGCCGCCTTGTTCAAATCCGGCGCGCTGGTCAGCGAACGGGCGCTCGATGCCGACCAGATCCAGCCCGCCAGCCTCGATCTGCGGCTGGGCGCCAAGGCTTATCGGGTCCGGGCCTCCTTCCTGCCCGGAAAGGCCCACACAGTCGCCGACAAGCTCGATCGGCTGAAGCTGCATGAGATCGATCTGTCCGGCGGTGCGGTGCTGGAGACGGGCTGCGTCTACATCGTGCCGCTGCTGGAAAGCCTCAACCTGCCGCAAGATGTGGCGGCGTCCGCCAATCCGAAAAGCTCGACCGGTCGCCTCGACATCTTCACCCGCGTGATGACCGACCACGGTCAGGAATTCGACAAGATGCCGGCGGGCTATCGCGGCCCGCTCTACATGGAGGTCAGCCCGCGAACCTTCCCGATCATCGCGCGCACCGGTTCGCGCCTGTCGCAGATCCGGTTCAGGAAAGGCCACGCGCTTCTGTCGGAGGCCGACCTGGCCGAGCTTCACACCCGCGAGACGCTTGTGGCGGCCGAGGCGCCGAATATTTCGGGCGGCGGCATCGCGTTGTCGATCGACCTCGAAGGCGGCAAGGACGGGCTCGTCGGCTATCGCGGCAAGCACCATTCGGCGCTGATCGACGTCGACAGGCGCGGGGCGCATGACGCGCTCGATTTCTGGGAGCCGATCTACAATCGCGGTGGCAGGGACCTGATCCTCGACCCTGACGAATTCTACATTCTCGTTTCGCGCGAAGCCGTGCACGTGCCGCCCGACCACGCGGCCGAGATGACGCCCTTCGATCCGCTCGTCGGCGAATTCCGCGTCCATTATGCCGGCTTCTTCGATCCGGGCTTTGGCCATTCGGCGGCCGGCGGCACCGGCAGCCGCGCGGTGCTCGAAGTGCGCAGCCACGAGGTGCCGTTCATCCTCGAGCACGGGCAAGTGGTCGGCCGACTGGTCTATGAACGCATGCTGTCGCGCCCGAAGGCGCTCTACGGCGCGGACCTGAAGTCGAACTACCAGGCGCAGGGCCTGAAGCTGTCGAAGCACTTCAGGTAGCGTCGGAGCCCTTGCGCGGCGCGGATTTGCGCTTGCGCAGCTCCGACATGGCCGACGCGACCAGTCCCGTCGGAATGGCGATGATGCCGAGCGCGATGAAGAGCATCAGCACCGTGAAGATGCGGCCCATCGCCGTGATCGGGTAGATGTCGCCGTAGCCGACGGTGGTGAGCGTGACCGCCGCCCACCACATGGCGGTGAAGACGGACGAGAAAACGTCCGGCTGAGCCTCGTTCTCGAACTGGTAGATGATCAGCGCGCAGACATAGAGAACGATGAAAGCCGCGACGCCGAACACGAGGACCTCGTCCCTCACGAGACGCCAGGCTTCGCCCAGCCGGTCGACAGCGAGCGCGTAGCGCGCCGCCTTGAGAAGGCGCAGCAAGCGAAACAGGCGCAGCGTGCGAAGCGCCCGCGTATCCAGCACGCTGCCGCTCAGGAAGATGCCGGCGAGCGACGGCAGGATCGAGGCAAGGTCGATGATGCCGTAGAAGCTTGTCGCATACCGCCAGGGTTTCGGGGCCGTCGCCAACCGCAGCAGATATTCGGCCGTGAAGACGGCGACCACGAACGCTTCGAACGCGGCAAGGCACGTCGTCACCTGTTCCGGCAGGCCGGAGATGGTCTCGACGCCCATCGCCAGCGCCGAGATGACGATCAGGGCGAGCAAGGCGAATTCGACCGAGCGTCCGAGCGTCGGATGCTCGCCGTCGAGAGCGCGCCTTATGCTCTCGCGCGAGCTCACTCAGGCAGATTCTCCAGCAGGAACCGGATCTGGTTTCCGCCCATGACCGCGCCGATGTCGACGTCGCTGAGGCCGGTGGCAAGCAGAGCCTCGGTCAGCTTGGCCATGCCCGATACGTCGAACGGCGTGGTCACCGCGCCGTCGAAATCCGAGCCGTTGGCCACATGCTGAACGCCGATCAGGTCGGCGACGTATTTCTGCGCCTTCGCGGTTGCCGCCGCGTCGGGGCCGCAGGTCGCGGTGTCCCACAGGCCGATGCCGACCAGCCCGCCATTGGCCGCGATCTTGCGCAACTGGTCGTCACTCAGATTGCGGTTGTTGTCGCAGGTTCCCTTGACACCGGTATGCGAGATGACGACCGGGCGCTTGGCCATCGCCAGCACATCGTCGATCTGGGCCATCGATCCATGCGCCAGATCGACGATCATGTGCCGGGATTCCATTTCCTGGATCATCTCGCGGCCTGCCTCGGTCAGCCCGCCTTTCTCCATCCCATGTGCGGAACCGGCCATTTCGTTGTCGAAGAAATGGGTCGGCGCCATCATGCGGTAGCCGGCGTCGAAGATCGGCCCGACATTGGCCGGGTCGCCTTCCAGAACCTGCGCGCCTTCCAGCGCCAGCACGCCCGCCACCATGTTCGGGTTCGATTTGCGTTTTTCGAGGAAGGCGGCGAGGTCGCGCCTGGTCTCGACGATGGTCAGCCGACCCTCGGACTTCGCCGCGAACCGCTTCAACACACGCGCCTGATGGAGAGCCCGCGCCTTGAGGCTGGTCCATGTCTCGATCGGCCAGCGATTGCCGACGGCGACCAGCGTGATGTTGTCGGTGTCGGCGGCGTTGCGCTCGATATTGAGGCCGCGCGGCGTCTTGGAGACGACCGCGAAGACCTGGAGCGTGACGTTTCCTTCGATCAGGCGCGGCACGTCGACCTGGGCGTAGCTGCCCTTCCTGTTCAGGTCGCGGCCGAAGAGCAGCGAGTCGGCATGCAGGTCGGCGACGGTCAGCGTCTTGTGCAGCGCCGCCGCCCGCTCGGAGACGGAGTAGGGCGGCTTCTCGCGCACCTTGTTCATGGCGTTTTCGACCATCGGCGCCAAGCCGAAGAAAAAGAAGCTGACGCCGGCCAACACAAGCAGGCCGATGACGACCGCCGCGATCTTCAATATCCGCCGCAAAATTCCCTCCCCGGATGGTGTCGCAGCCCGCGACCTGTTTGGCGCATATCAGCGCGTCTTGGCAGCCGATGCAATGCGAGCGAAGCGCGGCTAGCGGTCCATGACCCTTGATTTCAGAAGGCCGGGTCCGGCTGCGATCTTTCTCGCCAAATCGAAGAAGGTCTGCCGTTCGAGGACGGACAAGGGCGCAAGCCATTCTTCCTGACGCCGCCGCGACAGGTCGATCAGCTCCGCAAGCAGTTTCACGCCTTCATCCGTTGCGAAGAGACGCTTTTCGCGTCCGTCGGACGGCGAAACCTGCTGCACGACATAACCGCGGCGCTCCAGCAGGCTGACGGCCCGGCTGATCGTGTTCTGGGGACGAGGGAAGAGCGCGCGGATCTCCTTCGCGCGGATTCCCGGGAACCTGTCGATCGCATAAAGCGTCGACCAGGCCTGCACCGGCATCCGGAAACGCCGCTCGATGAAACGCGTGGTGACCAGGTTGTTGCCCAGCACGATATAGCTGACGACCATCAACTCCTTGAGCTCGCCGCCGAAGATATTCTCAAGCAGCTCTTCAATCTTCATCGCTCGATCGCTCCCTTCAGTTCGCACGTCGCCGGAAGGCGTTGCGGCGTCAAGCCCTGCGTTCGGCTGATCCAAAGGCTGACACGGATCGCAAACAAAATTTGAACCCACTTGGATTCATCTTGCAAGATCAATCCAGATGGATCAATGTTTCGCCTGTGCTCATCTGGAGGACGGAATGATTGCCTTGGGCGTCGACGTAGGCGGCACTTTCACCGACCTGATCCTGGCCGATCTGGCCAAGGGCCAGGTGACGACCCACAAGACGCCGTCGACGCCGGCCAATCCCGCGGAGGGCGTGGTCGAGGGCGTGCGCGGCATATGCGAGCTTGCAGGCGTCCGGCCGGAGCAGATCCAGTCGATATTCCATGGGACGACGGTCGGCACCAACGCCATGCTGGTTCACGGCGGCGCTGTCACCGGAATGATCACGAACGAAGGATTCCGCGACATCCTGCACATCGGCCGGCACCAAAGGCCGCAGCACTATTCGATCATGCAGGACCTGCCCTGGCA
>Ga0209792_1000875_pt1 | contig 17098 bp, 15 predicted proteins | sample EBPBio142005_DNA_FD_185860 | JGI IMG/M metagenome (GOLD analysis project Ga0209792, IMG submission 185860) | Wastewater treatment Type I Accumulibacter community from EBPR Bioreactor in Madison, WI, USA - Reactor 1_6/14/2005_ DNA (SPAdes)... | ecosystem: Engineered > Bioreactor > EBPR >... | reverse complement strand
CAGCGCGGCGGCGAGGCGTTCCTGGTCCGCGCCGATGGCCGCATCCGGACAATCGACGAGATCGGCAGGGCCGCAGTCGCTACCCGCGGCGGGGTGTCGGTCGCGGTGCGCGATGTTGCGACTGTCCGCGTCGGTGGCGATCTGCGTACCGGAGCGGCGTCCAAGAATGGCAAGGAAGTCGTCATTGGCACGGCATTGATGCTGGCCGGGGGAAACAGCCGCGTTGTCGCCGATGCTGTTTCGAGCAAGTTGCAGGATGTGGCCAAGTCGTTGCCGCCCGGCATCGTCGTCACCCCGGTTCTCAATCGATCGGAACTGGTCAATTCAACCATCGCCACAGTCGAACAGAACCTCGTCGAAGGCGCCTTGCTGGTCATCGCCGTGTTGTTCTGGCTGCTCGGCAACATCCGCGCGGCGATCATTGCCACGCTGGTCATTCCGCTCTCGTTTCTGATGATGGGTATGGGCATGAACGCCACCGGCACATCGGGCAATCTGATGAGCCTTGGCGCGCTCGACTTCGGGCTGATCGTCGATGGCTCGATCATCATCATCGAGAACTGTCTGAGACGGCTGGCCGAGCGGCAACACCACGAAGGCCGGTTGCTCGACCTCAACGAGCGGCTGCACGAGGTGTTCGAGGCCTCGCGCGAAATGGTGCGCCCCACCATCTACGGGCAGGCTATCATCTTCCTCGTGTTCGCACCCCTGCTCACCTTCACCGGCGTCGAAGGCAAGATGTTCTCGCCGATGGCGATCACCGTCATGCTCGCGCTGGGCGGGGCGTTCGTCCTCTCGCTGACTTTCGTCCCGGCGATGGTCGCATTGCTGATCCGCGGCAGGGTTGCCGAGAAGGAGGTCAAGGCGATCGCTTGGGCGAAGGATCGCTATGTGCCGCTGCTCGACAAGGCCGTCGCGCGGCCCTGGCCGTGGATTGGCGCGGGGGTATGTGCGTTTCTTCTTGCGGGACTGGTGTTCCTGATGCTGGGCCGCGAGTTCATCCCGCAGCTCAACGAGGGCAACCTTGCAATGCAGGGTCTGCGCATTCCTTCGACCTCGCTCGCGCAGTCGAAGGATCTGCAATTGAAGATCGAGAAGGCGGTTTCGACGATGCCCGAAGTGGCTTTCGTCTTTTCCAAGACCGGCACTGCGGAAGTCGCGACCGACCCGATGCCGCCCAATGCTTCGGACTCGTTCATCATCCTCAAGCCGAAGGATCAATGGCCTGCAGGCGTCGAAACCAAGGAAGACGTGATCGAACGGCTGGAGGAACGGCTCAAGCCAATGGTCGGCAGTGTGTTCGAGGTAAGCCAGCCGATCCAGTTGCGCTTCAACGAGCTGATTGCGGGCGTACGCGGCGATATTGCGATCAAGCTTTACGGCGACGATCTTACCAGCATGGGCGGGGTGGCGCAGCAGGTCGCGAGTATCTTGCGCACCGTGCCCGGTGCCACTGACGTCAAGGTCGAACAGACCGAGGGTTTTCCGACCCTCGAAGTCCAGTTCGACCGCGATGCCATCGCACGATACGGTCTGTCGTTGCAGGATGTCACCGACACCGTTGCGGCCGCGCTCGGCGGGCGCGAAGCGGGGATCGTCTTCGAGGGCGACCGCCGGTTCGATATTGTCGTCCGGCTTCCCAACGCCATTCGCGACGATCTCGACGCCGTTGCGGCGCTGCCGGTGATGTTGCCGAACGATGGCGACCGGGCTTCCATTCCCTTGGGGGCAGTGACCCGCTTCACTTTCTCTGAAGGTTTGAATCAGGTTAGCCGCGACAACGGCAAACGTCGCGTGGTCGTGCAGGCCAACGTCCGGGGCAACGATCTCGGCAGCTTCATCGCCGAAGCGCAATCGAAGGTTGCCGCTCAGGTCCAGATGCCTCCGGGCACCTTCATCGAATGGGGCGGGCAATTCGAGAACCTGCAAGCAGCATCCCGGCGTTTGTCGATAGTCATTCCAGTGGTGTTCGCAGCCATCTTCGGCATCCTGTTCCTCGCTCTTGGCGGGGCTCGACCGGCGATCTCGGTTTATTCGGCCATCCCGCTGGGTCTCGCGGGCGGTGTGTTCGGGCTGTTGCTCACCGGCCTGCCGTTTTCGGTCTCGGCTGCGGTCGGGTTCATTGTGCTGGCGGGTGTCGGCGTTTTGAACGGCCTGGTCGTGATGACCGCCATTAACCAGCGGATTGAGGCAGGCCTGGCGGTGGGCCGTGCGGTGATCGAAGGCTCGCTCGAACGCTTCCGCGCGGTGTTGATGACGGGCATCGTGCCGGCCATCGGCTTCGTTCCGATGGCGCTCGCCACGGGCCCAGGCGCGGAAGTGCAAAAGCCACTCGCCATCGTCGTCATCGGCGGGTTGATCACCTCGACGATCCTGACGCTCTTCGTGCTGCCCGCAATCAGCCATCTGCTGCTTCGCGGAAAGCACAAGCATCACGAAATCGGGGAATACAGTGACGTCGACCGGCTCGGCGGCGAGCTGCCAGAATAGAAAGAACTGACTATGGGACAAGATCGCGATCATGACGGCGGAGGTGACCACGCCGGGCATATCTGCAAATGCGCTGTGAATGGCGCTCATCAGGAGCATGTCCACGACGGACAGAAATCTTGCGGCGATGAGGACTGTCTTCGCGACTGCCGGTAAAGAGGTATCGTCGTTCTTGGTCTGCGGTTCGTCGCAGGCAGCGCCCACCTTGGCGTGCTTACAGTGTGATTACAGCACGAGAAGAAACAGCTTGTGTAAGCAGGCTAGGGTGCCCTCGACATCCCGTAAGCGTATGATAACGAGTTGAAAAACTGGAGCGGGCGAAGGGATTCGAACCCTCGACCCCAACCTTGGCAACTTTGCGTTTCGGCGTCCAGCTCAATTCATCGTTATTCGCCTATATCCGATTAGAGTGTTGTAAATCAATATGTTATGTGTTCGCTTGTATATGCTGCTGTTCGCCGATATGGGGTCAAAGTCGCGCAATTTCAGACCCCAATTTGGACCCCAATTATGGCAAAGGGCATATCAGACATCCAACTCAAGGCTCTAGTGGCTAAACCGCCCGAGAAGCGGGTTGAGATCAGCGATGACAAAGTCGATGGCTTGAGCATCAGGATTGGGCCACGCGGCAAGGCGGCTTGGACGTATCGCTTTCGTGTGCGTGGTTCAGGCGGTGTCACCGCTCGGGGCACGCTTCTCAACGGCACCGAGTATCATCGCATTTCGCTTGGCACTTACCCGGCGGTCTCGATCAAGGCCGCTAGGCAGAAGGCCAGTACCTATGCCGAGCAGATTGAACGTGGTGAAAACCCGCTTGAGGCCCTGGAAGACGGCGCGATCCCGAGGTCTGATACCGTCGGCAACTTGATCGACGATTACGTCGCCTATGCCAACCAGACCATGCGGTCGGCGCGAAATGCCGAATGGGTCCTAAATCGCCACATGCGGGGCCGCTGGGGCACAAAGCCGGTAGGCACCATAAGGGATCGAGATGCCCGGTCGCTGGTCAATGACGTGCGCAAGGGATCTGAAGAAGATCAGGCCTCAGACCGACTTCGAAACGGGGCGGCAGCCGAGGTTCGCAAATGGGGTTCGATGCTGTTCGAATGGGCACGCAAAGGCGGCAGGGCGAAGTCGAACCCATTCCGAGATGTGCCTGTCCCCAAGCTGGAACGTCGCCAACGTTTTCTGACCATGGCGGAAGCGAAGGCAGTGTGGGCTGCAAGTTTCGAATTGGATACGCCCTGGGGTGAGGCGATCAGGCTGCTGATGCTCACCGGATGCCGTGAAATGGAAATCTGCGGAGCCAAGTGGGGCTGGTTCGACAGCGAAGAGGGGACCCTTCTTATCCCCTCGGCTGATTTCAAGAGCGAACGCGCGTTCCTGGTCACCTTGTCAGCGCAGGCACAGTCTATTCTCGATGCGTCACCCCGCTTTGCCGATGGTCCGTTCGTATTCAGCACGACCAACGGGCAAAAGTCGATTGCGGGAATTGCGCGCAAAGTCCTCAATGTGCTGCATGAAAAGGCGGAAAAGCGCCTGAGCCAACCCATGGATCATTTTATGCTGCATGACTTTCGTCGAACCGTCAGAACCCACCTGAGCCGCCTGCGGGTAAGTGCCGTAGTAGCCCAATTGGCGATCGGGCACAGCTTGAAGGGGCTCGATGCGCGCTACAACATCTACGACTTTGCATTGGAGAAGAGGGAAGCATTGCAGGCCTGGGCCGACGAATTGACAGCACCAGCTGTTAAGCCGGAACGGTTCGCCGAACTTACTCCTGAAACGCTCGAACTGCGACAGGCCTAGACGTTAAATATTTGAAAGGGTGGCGAGAATTTATCCACCTAGAGCTACGGCAATCAAATCAGCTCAATACCAAGGTTTTGGTGGTGCCACGGGGCGCATCAACCGTCCGCTTGTCAACTGGAAGCTGGCGCGCCCGAGTTCGAAGCCGAAGTGGTTCGCCACTTCGCGCTGGTAAATCGGTGCCGCCAATTCAGCGTCCATGACTATTTGGACGGTGCCAGAAGCCAAATGGTACGAAACGCTGCCACCAGGAAAATCATAGGCTGCACGACCCGCAATCGAGGTGGGCCAACCGCGCCGACGCAGCCAGTGCGGATCACGCGACGCGAGTGCATCCCAGAATTGTCGCTTGCTTCGTGGCCCGACCCATAAGCCATTGATGCTCGTCGCTTCATGTGCAGGAACCAGGTCGGCCACCAAAGCAGAATATGTCCTGATATTGGCAGCCACGAACCAGAAATGTCCAACCTCGGTCACGTCACGATGCGGCCATCCAGTCGCGCGCTGGCGGCATAGATCGATAGCTCGGCATCGGGGACGAACCACTCGTCGCGTTCGATGGGCAAACCCATCGGCCCGCGCAGCTTGGTCAGCTCGCTCAAGCTCACCCAGCCGATTTCAGGCATGCCCAGGCCAAGATCGCAAAGCCCGAATGCCCGATCCTCGTCGTCTGGATCGATTTCAGTGAGGAGCCAGGTTGCCTGCGCATCGGGCGTGAACAGCTTTATAACAGGCTGTGGATCGAACTGGTCCCCGCCAGCGGTACGGTGACCGTTGGCGAGGAGTTCGCGGTAGGCGGACTCGGGAATGAAGGCAGGCCGCTTTACGCCAGGCCACGCCATTTCAGGCAGCCTTGCCAATCAGCGCAATCGGCTTCGATGCAGCCGGTGCAGGCAACCAGGTCTTGCCGCTGGCCCGCAGGGCCTCGCGCACGACTTCATCGACTTTCCACCAGTCGCAGTACCGTTCCCACAGGTCGAGTGCATGGACCTCCTGGCCCGCCCAGCCGTAGGCCTCGATCACCTGCTCCAGCTCAATGCTGACGAACGGGGTCTGCGACTTGCCGGGTTTCGCGAGGAAACTGGAATACAGCCGCGCCGCATTCTGGACGAGATGGTTGTGGCGGGGCGCGACCAGCACGAAGTAGGCTTCGGCGTAGTCGCCCCGCATGACAGCGGCCTGGGCGAGAAGGTGTTCGCGGAAATACTGCTGCAAAGGGTTGACCCGAAGCGCCGCATGATCCGGTTCCTTGAAGAGGCCGGATGCTCGGGAAAGCTCTTCATAGCGGGCGCTGAATTCGGACGGCGCTGGCTCCTGGCCGGATTCGCTGTATTTGGCCTCGACAGCCACCAGGCCCGTCTTGCCGTCGCGTCGTTCATACACGAACGCCACGTCGAATGCCGAGCGGTCGCCGGTCAGGGTGGGGTCCTTGCGGCCCGGGCTGTGTTCGAACCAGACATGGCGAACGGCCTTGATGTTGATGCCCGGCACCATCGCGCGCAGCAGCTTCGCGGCCAGGTCCAGGTCACGGCGCAGCGGGGCAAACAGGTTGAAACAGAGGGGCATACTCGACAGAAGGTTGCCGTAGAGCCGCGTGCGGTCGATCATCGCACCCGGTTCCTGATAGGCCGTCTCTAGCCGCGCGATTTCGGCGATTTCAGGATTGAGGAAGTTGCGCCCTTCTTCGGCAGGACCATCGGCGATCAGCGATCCGATCCGACGCTTGATGCCCTGATGGTTCGTGAAGGTGCCGATGGGCAGATCGTGACGTTCGCGCCAAAGCGCCTGGAGGAGGCGGGCGCAGGACCGGAAGCGATTGTCGAAACCTTCGTAGACGCGGTGCGCCTTCAGCACCTTGGCAGGTACGATGGGCAACTGCGCGATCGGGGTCTGGGGTTCAGGGATCATTGGTATCTCCAGTGCCAGCCGCACGGTGCGGGGCATGGAGAATTCGTCTTTGTCTCGACGATGTTGTTCACCTGTTCGGCGTGCCTATGGGCGTTGCCCAAACAGCCACGCAGAATCCAACGACCATGCATTGGAACTTGCTGGGTGTTCACGCCACGCGCAATTCGCGAGAGGCTGAAAGACTACTCTTTTTTCAGTGAAAACTGGCGCGCGGCTGGGTCGTCCGAAAAATGCAGGACAATGTGGTCGTCGTCCTCGTCAAGGCTTCGCGGCGAGATTTCTGCCCCGCTCAACGTCATCCCCATATTGAGCCAATGCTCAAACAGGTTGGTGTTGCGTCCGCCGCTGGTGAGATATTTGCGGAACCACTCTTCGCTGATCCGGCCCGCCAACAAGTCGAGCAACAGCCTTGCTGGAAAGGCAATTGTGTGGCGATTCTCTTTGCCATTGGTCGTCACGGTCATCCCCAAATACTGCCCTCTGCCTTCCGGGGCGAAGGAGCCTTGCCGGAACAGCGAGCGGGCCTGATAGCCTTCATAGTGCGGTGCTGGTAGAATCGAGGCCAAGCGCTCCAGCCCGATGGGAGACTGTGGAAGCTGAGCGGTCCCGAAAAAGGTTACGGTCCAGCGTTTCGGTTCTCGCCCAAGTGGGTCGGACCCGAGCCATGCAGAACGCTCTATCGTTGGGGAGAAGACTACCACAGCGTCAATATCCGCACTGTAGGTGCGCACGAAGTGGCCGATAACGTCGGCCCCAGAAACAGTCCGACCGGCGGGGTCTCGCCATCCGAATTTCCCCATGTGATTGAGGAGGCTTGAACCCACATCCGCTACGAACAGCAGGCGAAGGGTGCCTTGTACAGCGGCTTTGAGCTGGCGCTTCTTACGGCGAAGCAATTCGAACAGCGGGTTGTCATCGACCGAATGTGCCTCGACGGGCATGGATGAGAAGATGTTATGGTAACGCGTCTGTTTGTAGGTCTTGCGCTCTACCTCGACATCAAGGCCTTGGCCTTGCAGATGCAGCCGCCCGTTGGCGGAGAGACCTGAATTGATCCATTGGGCGATGGCAGCGCGCATTGCCTCGTCAACCTTGAAGCCCTTGGGCGCAAGGCGGCGGCGATAGTATTTCCCTGCCTCGTAACCACTGGTCACGCGGAAATGGTAATAGAGGTATTCTCCGGTGCCGGATTGGGCGCGATTGGCTGCTGCGCCGATCTGGAGGGCAATAGCGTCCATTTCGGCCTCGCCGGACAGAGAATTGTCGTTGGTGGCAGCGATCTCGATTGCAGCCGTGATACGAGGGACAAGAAAATCCGTGATGGCATCAGGTCGCTTGCTGTCCCCCCACCATTCAGGCTCGATCTCCATTTCACCGAGCGAACCTATCCCCCAAAGCAGCGCCAGTTCCATTTCGGCAGGCAACGCCTGATCCACGTCCTTCTTGCTGTTGAGCCGCCGCAGCAAGTCCTTGCCTTTACCGTCGGTCAAGACGGGCGCGAGTTCATCAAGCATGAATTGCAGGCGGCGGCGGGAGAATATCGTCACCGACTCAGCTTAGCACAATACAAGAACAAATGCCGCAACCAATCGTCCGGGATTGCTTCGGCCAGAGTCGTTTTGGATGGCCTTAGACGGCTGATTCTGGTTGTCTAAAGCAGTAATGGCGAAACTCACAGGCTGGCCTGTCGCAGTGCGGCGATGGCTCAGTGGCAGGTTCGCTGCCTCCAAGTACCCTTCGAGCTTGATCGACGGCGGCCTTTCGCCCTTGGGCCAGCCGCAATGCGTCGGCAGTAACATCGGCATCGATGAACCTGACCGTTGGATTGCGGCTGGTTGGCTGCAAGGGGCGCTCGACATGGCGCACCACAACTGCCGAAAGGCAGACGCGATTACCATGGATGACCCAAGCTTGTGTTGCCACATCTCGAACTTGGTAGGATCGAACCGCGCGGGCGTTCTTGACCTCGATAAGCCGCCAGCCGCCCCAGCCGTCGGGTTCCAAGACATCGGCGCGGATTACCACGCCGTCGCGCTCGAATGCTGCCTCAAAGATGGGCACCGGTGAATTTGCCTTTAGCAGTTCGTTGGTGCGCGCAATGGCGGCTGGAACTTGAAGATGATCTTCCGCGACAAGATGACCTTGCGCATAGCGACGGCGCGCAAGTTCGCCCACGTAGTGGCCGCATCGGAAACGGTCCAGCGTCGCATCGTCGAACTGGGAAAGGTCGCGGCGATGAATTTGCAGCCACAGACGGCGCGGGCATTGCTCGAACGCCGCGATCTTGCTTTTCGATAGGCGCGGCTGGTCCGGTGTTGAACAAGAGTTGGTTGGCTGCACGTGGAAGGATACCTCGCTGTAATGCGAGAGCATTCATCTTGCGGGCGCGAACATTGTGACCAGTATGCGCGTTACCGTACCTGTCACTCGGGCTTAAGGCATAGCGACGCGCTGGCTGAACGCATGCATCCTCCCTGTTCGGTGAAGCGCCCAAGATTGCCGGTTTCCCCGTCTTCTAGACCTTCGCAGATATTCTTGTAGGCAAACAGATCTCCGGTGATCTGCCCCCCGTTGCGCTTAAGCTCTATTGAGCAGCCGTCGGCGGCCGCAGTGACGAACAAAGAAGAACCATGGCCAAGGCCGCTGCACGGACCAGCCATGATGGTTTTGCCGTTCAACGTCGCTCGACAGGTCCCGGAAATGGACGTTCCCGATTTCCATACAGAAGCTGTGGCCAATGGGCCGCTTGCAGCTTCACTGGCCGCTGAAGTAGCCGAATTTGACTCGACACCTGCCGGCCCTTCGAGAGCAGGTGAGGGCGTGATGGCAGCAGTCTTGGCGTGCATGTCGAGGCAGCTATCAACGACTGATCGAAATCCAGCGCTATCTTGAGGCATCGTAATGGTCTCTTCGCCATTCAGCATGAAGAGGCGGAGGGTAGCCTTGGCGGCGCGAGCCATACTGTCAGTTGATGCCACGCTGGGAGCGAGCAAATCAGTACGCCCTTTCACGTTCTGAAATTGTTGAAGGTTGGACGACTGGACAACTTGATTGTTGTATTGGGGGTTGTTTGTAACCAGCTCGACGGGGGCCTCTTCACCCGCTCGAACTTGATATCTGACATACGGACCGATCGGCGCGATATCGCTTCGCATTTCGGCAGGTTTCCCCTCCTTGTCGAAGGACGTAGCGGAATAGGCCAGCGTGCCAGTGCTGGTGCAACTGACTTCCACCTCGATGTTGAACTGTTGGCCTTCGAACGTTGCGCGAGCATACTTCACCGTCGCATCGGTCATGGGGTCCGTCTTGGACTCTACCACCCAAGGGCCGCTGCCACCGCTGATACCTGGAGCTGTCGATCCGCCAGTTGCCGGGGTTGTGGTTGAGGCCTTTACGAGGAAGTAGCCCCCAATCAGCAATATCAGAATGAAGGAAGCTAGGAACCACGGACGAGTATTTCGCCGATAGCTTGCCATGAAGGTTGCAACGTCTTCGCGGCGCTGGTCGGACGAGGGCGACGGGCCAGGGCCAGATCCTCGTGTTCGCAATGCTGCCTTCTTCGCTTCGTATTCCGCATCGGTCAGCAGGCCTTGGGCATGAAGCCGGGTCAACTGAGCGAAAAGGTCGGTCTGATCGTCCACGAAATTCCCCCTATCGAACAATGTCGTACAGCATCATCGGCAGTTGATACACATTATAGTGGATAAACCTATCCCTTATGAATCGCGACGAAGGCCGCCATGGATATGCGGCGCTTGGTCGGTTCGAACGTGAAAGCCTTGCGGCTGGCCAAGGGCTGGACGCAGGAAGAGTTCGCCGTCCGCTCGGGCTTCACCCAGCAGTACATCAGCGGTTTGGAGAGTGGTCACCGCAACCCGACCATTGTCAGCCTGTTCGAGCTTGCTCAGGCGCTGGAAACGACACCGGTTGCGCTGCTGACGCCAACGAGAACTGAGCGAGGTAGTCAACCGCCTGCTGGGCCTTAGCGGCGGCGGACAAAATGGCCCTGGGATCGTTCTTAAGAACCTTAAGCCATGAAGCGATGTAGCGAGCGTGGTCGGGGCGCGGTTCAGGCCGCAAGTGAAGATCGGCGGCTAGGAAGGCTGCGCCAAGTTCAGCGACCAGCTCTTCGACGGCATAGGCCTCGTCTCCGAAGCGATCACCGAAGCCCCGATCAAGGCGATGCTTGGCCCCCGTCCAATGAATGGCTTCATGGGCGAGTGAGGAGTAGTAACCTTCCGTGTCGCGGAACTGGGCGGGTTGAGGCAGCCAAACTTGGTCGATGCTCGGGATGTAACAGGCCTGGTCGCCGCCGTGACGAATCTGGATGCCGGTGCGGCAGATGAACTCGGCGGCAGCTGTGACCGCCTGATCGCCTGTTTCGATCTGCTGGGCTCGTGCAGGAGCGCCATCGACTTGATCTTCATTGAAGACGTGAAATGCCCTCGCGACGAAGCGGCCATAGGCCGTGGCCGTGTCAGCATCGTCAATGTCAGCGGCGGGGCCAGTGGTGGTCGAGTTCTTCCAGAAGATAATGAAGGTCGATTTCTCGCCTTTGCGAACTTGCGCGCCGGTTTCGGACCATTGCCGGTATGTCGCCCAGCGACCCGATAAATAGGCCCCGGCCTCGGCTGCGGCCCAGAGCAGAAGGGTGTTAATGCCGCGATAGGCCCTGCCGGTTGTGGCATTGATTGGCCGGATCGGTTGCTCTCCCCAGTTGTGCCAGGGCATGCGGAAGCTTCCCGTCGCCGCGCCTGTTTCGATGGCGGCAATAATCTGCTGGGTGACGCGCGCGTAGATGTCGGCGGTGCGCATTACCACTATTCCCCGCTTGCCACGACTGCATCCAGCCGCATTGCGGGTAATTCATGTTATAGTTCTGTAAGTTAACTAGAGCCTAGCACGGGCTTGGGCAGGAAGGATTGGCATGAGTTGCGGTTTGAAACGCTCTGGCAGCCCCGACGAAGTGTTAGACACGTGTTGGCCCGCCCTATGTATGGCCTCGAACAGTTTGGGGCCCTGCACAGGAGTTCCCAATGGGCACCAAAATTCCCGCCGAGACCACCCTTCGCGCACTCGATGCCGTTGCCTTCTTCAATGACAGCCAAGGCCAAGCGTTCAACGGCATGGTGACAATCAATTTCGAACAGCTCGGTCTCAACACGGAAAGCGAAACTAAGCATGCCGTTCGCCGCTTGAACGAAGGCATCAGCAAGCTGATCACCCGTCATTCCGAGCACTGGCGCTATCCTGCAACACACACGTATCTGTATGTGCATGAAGATGTGGCAACGTCGCACGGCCACCACCTGCACGAACTGGTCAAGATTCCGCGCGGTCTTGCGCCCGAGCTTCCGGCCTGGCTTTCCGGCTGGGCGCGCCGCAACTTCGGGGACGTTCCCCAAGCCGCCGTGCATTACAAAGGGCAATACCACACCGACCTTGAGAAGCAGGCAGAGAACCAGGCACGGCTGGTGCGCTACGTTCTCAAGAGCAGTGACGATGTCTGCATCCCTTCAACGGGTAGCGAACCGACCACGCTGCATCACGTACTCGAAGTGGCTCGTCACCCCCGAGCGTACTGCGCCAAGGTGAAGCGGGTGGTTGGCGTATCACAGAACATCAGCGAGCTTGAGCAGCTGAAGGCGGGCTTCTGGCGGGTTCAGTACCCTGAACTGGCGCTGGGCGACCATTATCTCAAGGAACACCGTCGCCGGTTGACTGCCGATGAATTGAACGAAGTCCTTGCCCGCATGTGGGACGACTGATCGTCGAAGTGCGGCGGGCGCGGGAAAAACTTCCGCGCCCGTTTCGGCCAAAGCGATGATTTACAATCGGAATTCTGTATACCAATGCTTACAGCGAAAATCTGACCTGCCGCAATCAGTCAGCGACGGCAGGGATGTAACAGCAAAGGTCTTCGGGATCGTAGGTGCAGTGTCCGGCAGGAAGAAGGTCTTGCAGGTCACACCGGCTGACCCACAACCGGCCATCGCAGTAATAACCATCAAGCAGCCCGTCTCGAACTGCCCGGTCGATCAGGTCGGCGCGGGACTGGCTAAGATCGTTGGTGTTGACGTTGAAACTTGTCGGCGGGCAAGGAATGGGTAGGGGCCGAGCCAGCGCCTTAAAATAATCGTTCTTCATGTTCTTCTAAAACCTAAAAAACTCCCCCCCGGAAAGGGGGTAATCTAAGAGTTGATGGAAAGGGGATCAGGCTAGTGACCAAACAGGTGATTTGCGGATGGATCTTGAAAGGGACCGCGAAGGGAGCTTCTTGAAAATCGTCTCTATTCAATAGTTTTGCAATCCCAGATTTTGGCAACTGCACTAGCGTTTGACGATGTCAGACAACCCCTGTTCGTCGAGCCAGATTTCCATGGCTGCCTTGAAAGCTGGAAGTCCGAAACCCCGTCGTTTTGGGTCGCCATCATGATGGAACGAACCCTTGGTATAGAAATTCCAGGGGCCGACCTTGAGCTGGTAGGGTGACGTGCGCTTGATAGGAATCCCGAGGGATTCGCACCATTCAACTGCCGCCCGAAATGCCAGAGGGTCCGAAGCCTGCGTGAGCGGATAGACCTCTTTCTTACTCATGACCGCGCTCCCCTTTGCAGGGCAGAATGCGGCGGTGCGGAAGGCGCTCGGCGAGAAATGTCGCGAACGCCTTCGAAGCCAGGGGACCGTAACGCGCAGTGCGCTGGCCAGCGACAAACGCCAGCCGCATCACCGTATCAAAGTCAGACCCGGCGTTGATTACATCATCCGTCAACAAGTGGGCTTCAGGTGCCTCAAAACGACGAACGGCCATCAGCGTTTCCATTCGGGCATGAGCGGCTGGCTATCCAGCCAGGCCAGCGCATCTTCACGCTTGATGAATGTGCGGCTACCGATCTTGGTTGCACGAAGGCGGCCAAGGCCGATTTCCTGGTAAGTTTTGGTGCGTTTTATCCGGGCCCAGGCAAAGAATTCAGGCATGGTGATTAGGTCGGGCATGTGTGCGGCCTTTCGTTATTGGGCCGCGATATAGCTGCTTCAGAACCGCGCCTTCGTGAGAGTTACATAACTCCCTCAGCCTTTTGGCCGGACAGGCAAATCTTGGCGTATCGACGGAACTGTCCCATACAGTTCTTATGGACGTCCCGCCCCCAGAACAGCCCAAGAGTCTAGAATTCTTCGCCGCTGCGGTCCTTGTCGCAGCAAAATCCGCGAATGCCGAGTTGCCGTCGATTTTGCGCGACGCAAATCTAACATTGCCGCATTCGGAATGGCAGAATCTTGCAGCAGACTTCGCCACGAAGATTGATGGCGCTCGCTCACTGGTGCTTGCCTCGCTCGTCACTCCCGAAAATGGAAAGTTCGCGTGGCCCGTCGATGAGTTTTTTGCGGAGGTGCTGGCAAGGCTGGAATTCGAATTGGGGGACATGCTTGCGCTCGTTGCATCAGCAATCGAGGCCCGTGGCCCCGCCGATCTCTGGACCGTGGCCAAAGGATTTGAAAATTGGTGCCTTGCTGGCCAAGCCCGGGCATTCCCAAGTGCCGAAGCAATTGCTGGTGGTTCAGCCTCCAGTGTACTGCTTCCTGCGGCACTTCGGGCGGGTGCCGCTCAGCAATTTGATCGTGCTTGGTCCATGGGCGTCTCCCTGATCGAGAGCGAAGACGAAGACATTGCGATTCTCGCCTGCGAGGTCCTGGCAAATTACTCTGAGCTAACGAAAGATCGGGTTTCTAGCCTGACAGAAGTGATGGTTCAGCGATATGAAGGGGTTTCCGCGTCCGCGAGGACAGAGCTGTGCTGGCCCGGATTGGCCATTTGCGCGCAACGCCAGCGGCAGTGCGGTTTATCTCGTTCGAGCCGCTGATTGGATCGGTGAGGGGCGTGGACCTCACCGACATCGATTGGGCAATCGTCGGTGGCGAAAGCGGCCCTGGCGCGCGGCCTATGCTGGAAAATGGGTGCTGCAGATCCGCAAAGCTTGCCGCGCCGCTGACACTGCATTCTTCTTCAAGCAGTGGGGCGGTGTGAACAAGAAGGCCGCAGGGCGCCTACTGCGCGGCAAGACCTATGATGAAATGCCGAGCAGCTAACAAGCCTTTTGCCCGGACCATGGCCATGAGCTGCAAAATGCGGGAAACTGGTCAGGGTCCGGGCAACGGCACATTTGGCGGGTGAGGGCGCATAACGGGTCGAAACCCGCTGATTTTACTGGGTTTCAGCATGATCCAGGCTGATGGTATTCTCGCACTAAATGACTATCAAGCATTCACTCGTAGGTGCTGAAACAGCTCTGACGAGTCACTCGCGCTTCGGCTTGCGACAAAATTCTAGCTGACGGCCATTAGGCGTTCGTTACTATGGCAGCGAATGACGCCTAGTTCATTTTTCCCTTCATTGCGGGGTGGAAGGCAGCGGCCTGAAGGTCCAGAATAGCAGCAGCGCGTTGATCGTTACGAGGATCGTCGCGCCGGTGTCGGCAATGATGGCGGTCCACAAATTTGTGAGGCCGAAGATGGCGAGCACAAGGAAAATTAGCTTGAGGCCAATGGCAATCACGATGTTGACCAGAATTGTCCGGCGAGTTGATCGCGCCAGCTTGATGGCATCAGGCACGCCTGTCAGCCGATCCCGCAGCAGCCCGATGTCGGCGGTCTCAATCGCGACGTCGGTTCCTCCGCCCATGGCAAGGCCGATCGAAGCCTTGGCGAGTGCCGGCGCGTCATTGACACCGTCACCCACCATCAACACGGGGTTCTCAGCCTTCAGGGCGTCGATCCGGAGGAGCTTCTCGGACGGCATGAGTTCGCCCTCTGCTTCCATTCCCAGCGGCGCTGCTATGGCTGACGCTGTGCGTTGATTATCGCCGCTCAGCATCAACGAGCGGACACCCAGCTGCGACAGCGCAGCAACAGCGGGCTTGGCATCGTCGCGGGCTTCGTCACGGCTTGCGATGAAGCCCAATATGCGATCCTCAAGGAGGACGACGGCAACCGTCTTCCCCTCACGCTCGCAGGATTTGATCTGCGCGGCCATCGAAGGCTCCAGACCGGGTGCGGCCCGGGGACTGAGGATCGCGACCAAACGGCCATCGACTTTACCTTCAACACCTTCGCCCTGTCGGATTCGCACGCCTTCAGCGCCTGAGAGGGTAATGCTGCGACGACTCGCCTCGGAAACGATGGCGCGGGCGACCGGATGAGACAGTCCGTTCTCAACCGACGCGGCGAGACCGAGGATTTCAGCCGGATCGCCCACCACATCGGTGACGACGGGGTGGCCCAAAGTGAGTGTGCCAGTCTTGTCGAACGCGGCAATGCGAATGCGTGCGAGCATTTCAAGCGCCGCACCGCTCTTGATGAGAATGCCGTAACGAGCTGCCGTTGCAATGCCGGTGGCAATTGCTGCCGGAGTTGAAAGAACCAGCGCGCACGGACATGCGATCAGCAACACGGTAAGGGCGCGATAGGCCCAGACCGGCCAGTCGCCGCCAAATGCCAAAGGCGGAACAATTGCCACGAGCGCTGCAATTACTATGGCGGCTGGCGTGTACCAGCCGCTGAAGCTGTCTATGAAACGTGCGGTCGGTGCCGTCGTCGCCTGTGCATCGGCAACCAGATCTCCGATGCGGGCCACAACACTATTCGCCGAGTCCTTGGTGACTTCGACACGGAGGATGCCATCGCCATTGATGCTGCCTGCGAAAACGTCGTTCCCTTCGCCTTTCGAAACCGGACGGGACTCTCCCGTGATTGCGGCTTCGTTGAGTTCCGAAACGCCCGAGAGGATTCGTCCGTCGGCAGCCAGCCTGTCGCCAGCAGACACCAGCAGGATCATCCCGATGCGAAGCTCTGCGGCGCTCACGGTTTTCCGCTTACCATTCTCCTCAATAACCGCTTCGGACGGGAGCAATTCGGCAAGCGCACGGAGCCCCGAACTGGCGCGAGCTGCTGCAAAGCCTTCGAGCAATTCGCCAAGCGAGAACAGCGCGACCACAACAACCGCCTCGGCACCAGCACCAATTGGAAGTGCGCCCAGCACTGCGACAGTGACGAGCGTTTCGATGCTGAAAGGTTGCCCTCGTGCGGCTTTCCGAACGGCGGAAAGAGCGAAGGGAATGACTGCGATCCCCGCGCCCACCCCGTAAGCAAGCTGTGCATATTCGGGCATCAGCCAGGCTACCGCATAAGCAAGCCCGGCGCAGACGCAGGCGAGAGCAAATGTCCGCAGCCCTTCGCTTTCAAAGAGCGTCTTTCCAGCCCCATGCGCTGCGTGTCCGTGTGTGTCTTCGCTCATGTTCTCGCACTTTCACTTTTGCGGCAATTCACTGCCGAACTGATCGACGTCGCTGTACTCACCCGCCTCGTGATGCTTGTGCCGCCCTTTGAGCAAAAGCTGGCTGATCGCTGGCAGGACGAACAACGTCAGGATCGTCGAGGTTATCAGCCCGCCGATCACGACGATGGCGAGCGGTTTCTGCACTTCCGCGCCCTGGCCGGTCGCCAGCGCCATCGGGACGAAGCCGATGGCGGGGACGATGCCGGTCATCAAAACCGCGCGAAAGCGTTCGAGCGAGCCTTCGATCACTGCGCGGTCCACCGCCAAGCCCGCCTCGATCCGCTGGTTGATCGCAGTCATCACGACAAGGCCATTCAACACCCCGACACCCGCCAGCACAATGAAGCCAACTGCTGCCGATACCGAGAACGGCAATCCCCAAAGCGCGAGTGCGAAGACCCCGCCCGCCAGCCCCAGGGGGATTGCGGAATAGACCGAGATCGCCGGCCGTACCCCGCCAAGTGCCAAGAACAGGATGCCGAAGATGGCTGCGAACACCACCGGGATGACGATCGACAAACGCTGGGATGCCGCCTGCAGATTCTCGAACTGACCGCC
>Ga0209792_1000874_pt1 | contig 17110 bp, 13 predicted proteins | sample EBPBio142005_DNA_FD_185860 | JGI IMG/M metagenome (GOLD analysis project Ga0209792, IMG submission 185860) | Wastewater treatment Type I Accumulibacter community from EBPR Bioreactor in Madison, WI, USA - Reactor 1_6/14/2005_ DNA (SPAdes)... | ecosystem: Engineered > Bioreactor > EBPR >... | reverse complement strand
CGTCCTGGCCGTCGATCACGAATTCCTGCGGCTCCACCAGCAACAGGCGCTGGTCGCTCGATATGTTGATGGCCTTGGCGGTCTCGACCACGCGCGCCACATCGGCCTGCGTGACCTCCTTGTCCTTCACCGCCACCATGCCGCTGGAGTTGAGCCCGCGGATATGGCTGCCGGTGATGCCGGTGTAGACGCGCTGGATCTTGCAGTCGGCCATCAGCTCGGCCTCTTTCAGGGCCTGCTGGATGCTGTGCACCGTGGCGTCGATGTTCACCACCACGCCGCGCTTCAAGCCATTGCTTGGGGCCACGCCCAGGCCGGCGAGCTTGAGCTCGCCGCCGGGCATCACCTCGGCCACCACGGCCATGACCTTGGCGGTGCCGATGTCCAGCCCCACGACCACATCTTTGTACTCTCTTGCCATAGTTCTTTCGTCCTGCCCCTCAGTTGTTCTTTGCCGCCGCAGCTGCCGCACGGGCACGGGCCGCCGCGCGTGTCGCTGCCGCCTTTTCCGCCGCGCGCTGCGCGGTCACGCGCTGCGCCTCGGTGGCCACGGTGGTCACCCCACGCAGGCGCAGCGCATAGCCGCCGTCGTGCCGTAAGTCGGCGTACTCCAAGGCCTCCACACCGCGCCCCTGCTGCTGCGCCACGCCCGGCAGGGTGGTGACCAGACGCTGCACGCGCTCGAGTACCTCGTCCTGCGAACCGCCGCCAAGCTGCAGCACCGCGCCACCGACCAGCTGCACGCGCCAGCCGTTGTTGCCGGTGAGCTCCAGCTCATCCACCGCCGCGCCCAGCGGCGCGAGTACGGGGGCGAGCTTGCGCACCATCTCCAGCATCTCGGCCGCGCTCTCGGGCGTTGCGCCTTTGAGGCGCGGCAGGCCGTCTTGCTCCACGTCGTCAGCATCGGCCTCGAAGACCTCGCCCTGGCTGTCGACCAGGGTGGCGCTGCCTTCGGGTCCCCAGTAGGCGGCGACGTCATGCTCCTGCAGCTGCACGCGCAGGCCGCTGGGGAATTCGCGCCGCACCTGGGCGCTGCGCACCCAGGGCACCTGCTCGAAGGCGCGGCGCGCGGCCTCCAGATCCAGCGTGAAAAAGTTGCCCACCAGCTGCGGCGCCAGGTTGGCACGCAGGCTCATGGCGCTGGTGTGCGACAGCTCACCCTCCACCGCAATATGCGCAATGGAAAACGCCGGCTGGCGCAGCAGCCACGCCCCGCCTGCCACCAGCACGCCCAGGGCGCAGCCCACGAACAAGACCGTAGCGGTCATGTTCATGAGCTTGACGTCCAGCGGAGCGGGCAGCGTGGCGTTCATGCGTGCTCCTGTGCTCCTGCCACGCCATCGCGGCCCTGCAGCGCATCCAGCGAGGCGCTGGCCAGAATCTGCAGGCACAGGTCGGGGTAGCTGATGCCGCTGGCCTTGGCGGCCATGGGCACGAGCGAGTGGCCGGTCATGCCGGGCGAGGTGTTGATCTCCAGCAGGAAGGGCTTGCGGTCGCTGCTGCGGATCATGATGTCTGCACGCGCCCAGCCGCGGCAGCCCAGGGTGCGAAAGGCTTGCACCACGATGCGCTGGATCTCGCGCTCCTCGGCCTGGGGCAGGCCGCTCGGGCAGTGGTACTGCGTGACGTCGGTGAAGTATTTGTTCTGGTAGTCGTAGTTGCCCTGCGGCGCCACGATGCGGATCACCGGCAGCGCCGTAGCGCCCGCGCCCTGGCCCAGCACCGGGCAGGTGGTCTCGTCGCCGTCGATGAACTGCTCGCACAGCACCTCGGGGTCGTGCTGCGCGGCCAGCAGGTAGGCCTGCTCGCACTGGCCCAGCGAGGTCACCTTGGTCAGGCCTATGGTGGAGCCCTCGCGCGAGGGCTTGACGATCATGGGCGCGCCCAGCTCCTGGAAGGCCTGGGCCGTCTCGGCGCTGCTGGCCACCAGGCGCCAGTCGGGTGTGGGCAGGCCCTCGAAGCGCCAGATGCGCTTGGTCATGATCTTGTCCATGGCAATCGCTGACGCCATCACGCCGGGGCCGGTGTAGGGAATGCCCAGCAACTCCAGCGCGCCCTGCACCGTGCCGTCTTCGCCGTGGCGGCCGTGCAGGGCGATGAAGCAGCGCTGGTAGCCGTGGGCCTTGAGCTCGGACAGGTCGGCATGCGCGGTGTCGAAGGCATGGGCATCGACGCCGCGCGAACGCAGCGCCTGCAGCACGCCGCCGCCGGACATCAGGGACACTTCGCGCTCGGACGAAGTACCGCCCATGAGCACCGCCACCTTGCCCAGGGCCTGTACATTGATTTTTGGGTGATTTTGGCTCATTGCGCTTGTCCTTCCTGGGCTACAAGCTCACTTTTTTGTAGTAATTCAACGACCTTGGCGGGCACGGCGCCTATAGAGCCCGCGCCCATGCACAGCACCACATCGCCATCGCGGGCAGAGCTGGCGATGCGCTGGGGCAGCTCGGCGATGTCGTCGATGAACACCGGCTCCACGCTGCCGGCCACGCGCAGCGCACGGGCGAGCGAGCGGCCGTCGGCGGCGACGATGGGCGATTCGCCCGCGGCATAGACCTCGGTGAGATACACGGCGTCGGCGCTGCCCAGCACCTTGACGAAGTCCTCGAAGCAGTCGCGCGTGCGGCTGTAGCGGTGCGGCTGGAAGGCCAGCACCAGGCGCCGGCCGGGAAAGGCACCGCGCGCGGCGGCCAGCGTGGCCGCCATCTCCACGGGGTGATGGCCGTAGTCCTCGATGAGGGTGAATTGCCCGACGTCCTGCGCCGGCAGATCGCCATGGCGCTGGAAGCGCCGGCCCACGCCGGTGAACGCGGCCAGCGCGCGCAGCAAGGCATCGTCGGGCACATTGAGCTCGGTGGCCACGGCGATGGTCGCCAGGGCGTTGAGCACGTTGTGCGCGCCGGGAAGATTGAGCACCACGTCCAGGTCTGGCAGCGTGATGCCATTGCGCCGCAGCACGGTGAAGTGCATCTGCGTGCCGACGGCGCGCACGTTGACGGCGCGCACCTCGGCGTCCTCGGACAGGCCGTAGCTGGTGATGGGGCAGTTCACGCGCGGCAGGATGTCGCGGATCGCCGGGTTGTCCACGCACAGGATGGCCGTGCCGTAGAACGGCATGCGGTGCAGGAAGTCCACAAAGGCCTGCTTCAGCCGGCCGAAGTCGTGGCCATAGGTCTCCATGTGGTCGGCGTCGATGTTGGTGACGACCGCCATCACGGGCAGCAGGTTGAGGAAGGAGGCGTCGGACTCGTCGGCCTCGACCACGATGAACTCGCCCCCACCCAGCTTGGCGTTGGTACCGGCGCTGTTGAGGCGCCCGCCGATGACGAAGGTCGGGTCGAGCCCGCCCTCGGCCAGCACGCTGGCCACCAGGCTGGTGGTGGTCGTCTTGCCATGGGCGCCGGCAATGGCGATGCCCTTGCGCAGGCGCATCAGCTCGGCCAGCATCACGGCGCGCGGCACGACGGGGATCTTCTTCTCGCGGGCGGCCAACACCTCGGGGTTGTCCTGCTGCACGGCCGTAGAGGTGACCACCGCATCGGCCCCGGCGATATGTGCAGCCGCATGGCCCACATGGGTGGCCACGCCCAGCGCGTTCAGGCGACGCAGGGTGGCGCTATCAGACAGATCAGAGCCGGAAATGACATAGCCCAGGTTGTGCAGCACCTCTGCGATGCCGCACATGCCGGAGCCGCCTATGCCTACGAAGTGAATGTGACGAATGGCCTGTTTCATGACGCGAGCTCCTCACAGGCGGACACCACCTCGCGGGTGGCCTGGGTTTTTTGCATGTTTTTTGCCTTCAGCGCCCGCTCCAAAAGCGCGGGTCGCTCCATATTCAATAGCATATCGGCCAGGCTGCGGGCGGTGAGATCCGCCTGCTGCACGAGCCAGCCGCCGCCCGCGTCCACGAGGAAGCGGGCGTTGGCGGTCTGGTGGTCGTCCACCGCGTGCGGGAAGGGCACGAACACCGCGGCCGCGCCCACGGCGGCGATCTCGGTGACGGTGCTGGCGCCGGCGCGGCAGACGATGAGGTCGGCATCGGCAAACGCCGTGGCCGTGTCCTCGATGAAGGGAGTGAGCTCGGCCTGTACGCCCGCCGCCTGGTAGTTGGCGCGCAGCTGTTCGATCTGCGCGGCGCCGCTCTGGTGCGTGACGCTGGGACGCTGCGCTTCAGGAATCAACGCCAGCGCCTGGGGCACGATGTCGTTGAGAGCGCGCGCACCCAGGCTGCCGCCCACCACCAGCAGCTTCAAGGGCCCGCTGCGGCCGGCAAAGCGCTCGGCCGGGCCAGGCTGCTGCGTGAAGGCCGCGCGCAGCGGGTTGCCCACCCATGCAGCTTTCTTGAACACGCCGGGGAAGGCCGTGAAGATGCGGTCGGCCATGCTGGCCAGCACGCGGTTGGCCATGCCGGCGACCGAATTCTGCTCATGCAGCACCAGCGGCTTGCCGGCCGCCACGGCCATCACGCCGCCGGGGAAGGTGACGTAGCCGCCCATGCCCAGCACCACGTCAGGCTTGACACTGCGCACCACGGCCAGCGCCTGCCAGAAGGCGCGCAGCAGCTTGAGGGGCAGGAACGCCAGCGTCATCAGGCCCTTGCCGCGCACGCCCGAGAAGTCGATGGTCTCCAGCGCAATGCCGTGCTGCGGCACGATGCGCGATTCCATGCTGCCGGGCGTGCCCAGCCAGCGCACCTGCCAGCCGCGCGCGCGCAGCTCATCGGCCACGGCCAGGCCCGGGAAGATATGGCCGCCAGTGCCGCCGGCCATGATGAGGGCGGTCTTGGGTTGGCTCATGCGCGGCCTCCGCGCATGGCCGCTGCGCAGCCGGCAGCACTGGCGCGCTGCACGGATCTGTTTTTGTGAAACAAGCTCCTCATACGCGGCCTCCGCGCATCGGCTGCTACGCAGCCGGCAGCGCTGGCGCGCTGCACGGATCTGTTTTTGTGAAACAAGCTCCTCATACGCGGCCTCCGCGCATCGGCTGCTACGCAGCCGGCAGCGCTGGCGCGCTGCACGGATCTGTTTTTGTGAAACAAGCTCCTCATACGCGGCCTCCGCGCATGAGGAGCTTGTTTTCATAATCCACGCGCAGCACGACGGCGATGGCCACCAGGTTCATCAGGATGGCCGAGCCGCCAAAGCTCATGAACGGCAGCGTCAGGCCCTTGGTGGGCAGCGCGCCCAGGTTCACGCCCATGTTGATGAAGGCCTGGAAGCCCACCCAGACGCCTACGCCCTGGGCCACCAGGCCGGAGAACACGCGGTCCAGCGCAATCGCCTGGCGGCCGATCTGCATGATGCGGCGCGTGAGCCAGAGGAACATCACGATCAGCACCAGCACGCCGATAAGGCCGAACTCCTCGCCGATCACGGCCAGCAGGAAGTCGGTGTGCGCCTCGGGCAGCCAGTGGAGCTTTTCCACACTGCCGCCCAGGCCGACGCCGAAGATCTCGCCGCGGCCGATGGCAATGAGGGCGTGCGACAGCTGGTAGCCCTTGCCAAGCGCATGTGCCTCGCTGAACGGGTCGAGGTAGGCAAAGATGCGCTCGCGCCGCCAGGGGCTGGTCATGACCATCAGTGCGAACGCGCCCACCAGCACGGCGGCGATCAGGAAGAACATGCGCGCGTTCACGCCGCCCAGGAACAAGATGCCCATGGCGATCACGGCGATCACCATGAAGGCGCCCATGTCGGGCTCCGCCAGCAGCAACGCGCCCACCACGGCCAGGGCAGCCCCCATGGGCAGCACGGCGCGGAAGAAGTGCTCCTTGACCTCCATCTTGCGCACCATGTAGTCGGCGGCGTAGACGAGCACCGCAAACTTGGCCAGCTCCGAGGGCTGGAAGTTCATGATGCCAAGGCTGAGCCAGCGCCGCGCGCCGTTGACCACCACCCCGACATGCGGGATCAGCACCGCGATCAGGAGGGCGATGGAGCTCAGGAAGAGCCAGGGCGCCACGCGCTCCCAGGTTTTCATCGGCACCTGGAAGGCCAGCAGCGCACCCACGAAGCCCACGCCTATGGCAATCGTATGGCGCAGCACGAAATGCGTGGACGCGATATTGCCAAAGCGCGGGTTGTCCGGCATGGCGATGGAGGCCGAATACACCATCACCACGCTGAAGGCGAGCAGCAGCACCACCACCCACAGGAGCGCCTGGTCAAAGCCCAGCACATGGGCGGGCGTGGCCGCGGTGCGGCGGTATTCGGTGCCGCCCACGCGCACGGGCAATTGGTCGGCGCTCTCGCCGGGCTGCGCGCCCAGCAGCGCGCGCAGGCGCTGCCAGATGCCGGGGCTGGCGGCGGCGCTCATGCCTGGCCTCCTTCCAGCGTCTGCCCCACGTCCTCGGCCAGGGCCTGTACAGCCTCGATGAAGACACGGGCGCGGTGGGCGTAGTTGTCGTACATGTCCAGGCTGGCGCAGGCCGGCGACAACAGCACGGCATCGCCCGCCCGGGCCTGCTGGCTGGCCAGCTGCACGGCCTCGGCCATGGTGGCGGCGTCAAGCAGTGGCACGCCGCTGCCGGCCAGCGCGGCGCGGATGTGCGGCGCGTCGCGACCGATCAGCACGGCGGCGCGTACATGGCGCTGCACGGGTGCGGCCAGGGGCGAAAAATCCTGGCCCTTGCCGTCACCGCCCAGGATGACCACGAGGTGCCTGTCCGCGCCCAGGCCGGCGAGCGCGGCCACGGTGGCGCCCACGTTCGTGCCCTTGCTGTCGTCGAAATACTCGACGCCTTGCAACATGCCTATGGGCTCCACGCGGTGCGGCTCGCCGCGGTATTCGCGCAGGCCGTAGAGCATGGGCGCCAGAGCGCAGCCCGCGGCCTGGGCCAGCGCCAGCGCGGCCAGGGCGTTGCAGGCGTTATGCCGGCCACGGATGCGCAGAGCGTCGGCGGGCATGAGGCGCTGGATGTGCAGCTCGGCCTCCTGCGCGTTCCTGCCGCGCTTGGCGGTCTCGTCGGCCTCGTGCGCGCGCACCAGCCAGGCCATGCCGTTGACCACTTCCATGCCGAAGTCGCCGGGGCGCTGGGGCATGTCGGCGCCAAAAGTCACATGGGCGCGCAGCTGGGGCTTTTGCAGCTTGACGCGCACAGGTGCGGGCAGCATGGCCATGACAGCGGCATCTTCGCGGTTCAGCACCATCAGGCCCGTGGCGCCAAAAATGCGTGCCTTGGCCTGGGCGTAGGCCTGCAGGCTGCGGTGCCAGTCCAGGTGGTCCTGGCTGATGTTGAGCACGGCGGCGGCCGTTGGTTCGAAGCCCGTCACGCCGTCGAGCTGGAAGCTCGACAGCTCCAGCACCCAGACCTCGGGCAGCGCGCCCGCATCCAGGCGCTCGGCCAGTGTGTCAAGCAGCGTGGGGCCGATGTTGCCGGCCACGGCCACGCTCTTGCCCGCGCACTGCACGAGTTGCCCGGTGAGCGAGGTCACCGTGGTCTTGCCATTGGTGCCGGTGATGGCCAGCACGGCCGGCGCATAGCCATGGCTGGCGCGCAGCTCGCGCAGGGCCATGGAATACAGGTCTAATTCGCCTCCAACGCTTATCTGGCAAGCGCGGGTAGCTTCTATTACAGGAGCAATATCGGCCGGGCTCAGGCCCGGCGAGCGGTACACGGCGTGCAGGCCGCGACCTTGCACCAGCGCCGCATCAAAGGGCCCGGCGATGAACTGCACGCCGGGCAGCCCGGCGCGCAGCGCGGCGAGCTGGGGCGGGTTCTCGCGCGTGTCGGCCACCAGCACCTCGGCGCGGCAGCGCAGGCACCAGCGCGCCATGGCCATGCCCGAAGCGCCCAGGCCCAGGATCAGCACGCGCTGGCCGGCCAGGGGCGCCAGGCCTTCGCCGGGATGGGTGGCGGGCGTGGCGTCCTGCGCCGCATCGGGGGCCGCGGCGGCTTCGGCCAAGGGCGCAGCCGCGGCCTCGTCGGTGGCTGCAACATCGGCAAAGATGCGGGCGACGAACTCCTTGGCCTGCTCGGCGGCGGACAGGGCAGGCGCCTGGCTGTCCACGGCGGGCACGGCCGCGGTGGCGGCGGGCTGCGGCACCTGCTCGGGCTGGAGGGGGTCTGGGTGCTCGTGGTTCATCGCAGTTTCAGCGTGGACAGGCCCACGAGGCACAGCAGCATGGTGATGATCCAGAAGCGCACGACGACCTGCGTCTCCTTCCAGCCGCTCTTCTCGAAATGGTGGTGCAGCGGCGCCATCTTCAATAGGCGCCGGCCCTCACCGTAGCGGCGCTTGGTGAATTTGAACCAGCTGACCTGCAGCATCACCGACAAGGCCTCGACGACAAAGATGCCGCCCATGATGGCCAGCACGATCTCCTGGCGCACGATGACGGCGATGGTGCCCAGCGCCGCGCCCAGGGCCAGCGCGCCCACGTCGCCCATGAAGACCTGGGCCGGGTGCGCGTTGAACCACAGAAAGGCCAGACCGGCGCCGGCCATGGCGGCGCAGAAGATGAGCAGTTCGCCCGAGCCCGCGATGTGCGGGAACAGCAGGTACTTGGCAAAACCGGCGTTGCCCGTCACGTAGGCAAAGATGCCCAGGGCAGCGCCTACCATGATGACGGGCATGATGGCCAGCCCGTCCAGCCCGTCGGTCAGGTTCACGGCATTGCTCGCGCCCACGATCACCAGGTAGGTCAGGATCACGAAGCCGAGCACGCCCAGCGGGTAGCTGACTTCCTTGAAGAAGGGCACGAGCAGGCCGGCCTGCGGCGGCAGGTCGAGCGAGAAGCCGGACTTGATCCAGGCGATGAAAAGCTCGAACACGCGCGCGTTGGAGTTCTCGGAGATGCAGAACACCAGGTACAGCGCGGCAGCCAGGCCGATCAGCGACTGCCAGAAATACTTCTCGCGCGAGCGCATGCCCTCGGGATCCTTGTTGACCACCTTGCGCCAGTCGTCCACCCAGCCGATGGCGCCGAAGCCCAGCGTGACGATGAGCACTATCCACACGAAGCGGTTGGACAGGTCGAACCACAGCAGCGTGGAAATGGCGATGCACAGCAGGATGAGCACCCCGCCCATGGTGGGCGTGCCGCTCTTGGACAGATGCGACTGCATGGCGTAGCCGCGGATTGGCTGGCCGATCTTGAGCGCCGCCAGCACGCGTATGACCTTGGGCCCTGCGGCCAGGCCGATGACCAGCGCCGTCAGCGCCGCCATCACCGCGCGGAAGGTGATGTACTGGAACACGCGCAGAAAGCCGAACTCGGGCGACAGGCCCTGCAGCCATTGCGACAACATCAGGAGCATGCGCCCTCCTCTTGGATCGCCTGCACCACCTGCTCCATCCTCATGAATCGTGATCCCTTCACCAGCACGCTGCCCACCTCGGGCAGCTGCTCGCGCACCGCCGTAATCAGCGCTGCCATGTCGTCGAAATGCCTTGCGCCTGCCATGTGGGCGCTCAAGGCGCCCAGGGCAAACACCTGCTCTATGCCGCTGTCGCGCGCGTGGACTCCGGCCTCGGCGTGGAACTGCGGGCCCTGGTTGCCCACCTCCCCCATGTCGCCCAGCACCAGCAGGCGCGGGCCGGGCAGCTCGGCCAGCAGTCGAATAGCCGCGCGCACGGAGTCGGGGTTGGCGTTGTAGCTGTCGTCCACCACGGTGATGGCGCGGCCCTTGTAGTGCAGCCCCAGCGCGCGCGAGCGGCCCTTGACCGGTTCGAACGCCGCCAGGCCCTGGGCGATGGCGGCCAGCGGAACGCCCGCGGCCAGGGCACAGGCCGTGGCGGCCAGGGCGTTGCTGACGTTGTGGCGGCCGGCGATGGCCAGGCGCGTGTCGAACCGGCCCTGCGGCGTGTGCACGCGCAGCTGCCAGGCGCCGTCAAGCCATTGCGTTGCGGTGCAGCGCACGTCGGCCTCGTCGCCACCGAAGGTGAGGCTGCGGCACTGGCCGGCCAGCCCGCGCCACAGCGGCGTAAAGGCATCGGCCGCTGGGAACACGGCCACGCCACCGGGCGCCAGGGCAGTGAGCACACTGCCGTTCTCGCGCGCCACGGCGTCCACCGTGTGCATGAATTCCAGGTGCTCGCGCTGGGCGTTGTTGACCAGGGCCACGGTGGGGCGGGCGATGTCGGCCAGGTAGGCGATCTCGCCGGGGTGGTTCATGCCCAGCTCGACCACCGCCGCCTCATGCGTCGCGCGCAGGCGCAGCAGCGTGAGCGGCAGGCCCACGTCGTTGTTGAAGTTGCCCTGCGTGGCCAGAGCGGTCTCGCCCTTCCAGGCGTGCAGCACGGCGGCAATCATCTGCGTGACGGTGGTCTTGCCATTGCTGCCCGTGACGGCGATCAGCGGCAGGCCAAACTGCGCGCGCCAGCCCGCGGCCAGCACGCCCAGTGCGGCCAGCGTGTCGGGCACCTCGATGCCGGGCAGGCCCGCGGCCTCCAGGCCGCCATGGGCAATGGCGGCAGCGGCGCCTGCGGCGCGCGCCTGCGGCAGAAAGCTGTTGGCGTCGAAGCGCTCGCCCTTCAGGGCCACGAACAGGTCGCCCGTGGCCAGCGTGCGCGTGTCGGTGTGCACGCGCACGAGCGGCGTGGCGCCATCGCCCACCAGGCGCGCCGTGGGGATGCGCGCCTGCAGCAGCGCAAAGGCCTGCTGCAGGCCCATCATGGGGGGGGTGTTGGTGTGGCTCATGCCACGGCTCCTCGGCGCGCGAGCGCGTCTTGCGCCTGTGCCATGTCGGAGAACGGCTGGCGCACACCGGCCGTCTCCTGGTAGTCCTCATGGCCCTTGCCGGCGATCAGCACCACGTCGGCGGGTGCGGCCTCGGCCACGGCCTGGGCGATGGCTGCAGCACGATCCTGCTCGGCGCTCACATGGGTAGAGGCAATCATGCCCTGCAGGATCTGGTGGATGATGGCGCGCGGCTCCTCGCCACGCGGGTTGTCGCTGGTGACGATGACGCGGTCGGCCTCGCGCTGGGCCACGGCGCCCATCAGCGGGCGCTTGGTGGCGTCGCGGTTGCCGCCGCAGCCGAACACGCACCACAGCCGGCCGCCGCGCTGCGCCGCCATGGGCTTGAGGGCCGCCAGCGCCTGGTGCAGCGCGTCGGGCGTGTGGGCGTAGTCCACGGCCACCAGCGGTTGCCCCGCAAACGCCAGCTGCTGCATGCGGCCGGGCACGGGCGCGAGCCGCGCACAAACGTTCAGCGCCTGCGCCAGCGGCACGCCCAGGGCGCGCATGGCGGCAATCACGCCCAGCAGGTTGGAGACGTTGTACAGGCCGATGAGCTGGGTCTGCAGCGGCAGCGCCTGTGCGTCCTCGACTACGGTGAAGCCCAGACCCGGCCCGCAGTGCACGATGTCCTGTGCCCGCAGCCGCGCCGGGCCCTGGATGGAGACGCTCCACAGATCCAACGCTCCGCCCTGCAGCTCGGCGTGCAGCCGCGCGCCCTGCGCGTCGTCGATGTTGACCACGGCCGTGCGCAGGCCGGGCCAGTCGAACAGCATGCGCTTGGCCTGCCAGTAGGCGGCCATGTCGTGGTGGTAGTCCAGGTGGTCCTGGGTGAAGTTGGTGAACAGGGCCACGCTGATCTGGGTGCCCGCGAGGCGCTGCTCCACCAGGCCGATGGACGAGGCCTCGATGGCGCAGGCGGCCAGGCCTGCATCGGCAAAGCCGGCAAACGCGCGCTGCAGACGCACGGGGTCGGGCGTCGTCATGCCGGTGCTGTTGAGCTCTGGCGGAACACCAATACCCAAAGTGCCCACCAGCGCGCACCCAGCATGCGTGGGCAGCTCTTGTTTTGATAGTTTGTTGAGCGCATCCGCCAGCCACCAGGCGGTGCTGGTCTTGCCGTTGGTGCCGGTCACGGCCAGCACCTGCAGGCGGCGGCTGGGCTGGCCGAACCAGGCGGCGGCAATCAGCCCGGTGGCGGCCTTGAGGTCGGGCAGCGCCGCGATATGCGCGCCGCCCAGGGCGAAGGCCTCCACGCCCTCGCGCTCCACCAGGCAGGCCACGGCACCGCGCGCCATGGCGTCGGCCACATGGGCGCGCCCGTCGGTGGCCGCGCCGGGCCAGGCGATGAAGGCGTCGCCGGGCTGGACCAGGCGGCTGTCGGTCTGCAGGGTGCCGGTGACGCGAGCGCGCAGCCAGGCCACGGCCGCCTCCACGGATGCAGGTTGATGCAGCGCGCTCACAGCGACTCCTCCACGGCGTTGGTCACGATCAGCGGCTTGACCGCCATGTCGGGCGCCACGCCCATCATGCGCAGCGTCTGCTGCACCACTTCGCTGAACACGGGCGCGGCCACGGCGCCGCCGTAGAACACGCCATTGCTGGGCTCGTCGATCATCACGGCGACGATGATGCGCGGCTGGTCTACCGGCGCCAGGCCCGTGAACCAGGCGCGGTACTTGCCGGAGGCATAGCTCTTGCCCACCTGCTTGCGCGCCGTGCCCGACTTGCCGCCGACCGAGTAGCCCACGGTCTGCGCCTTCTGTCCCGTGCCGCCGGGGCCGGCGGCCATCTGCAGCATCTTGCGCACCTGATTGGCCGTGCGCTCGGAAAACACCGGCACACCCACGGCCTCGTGGTCGGTCTTGAGCATGGTCGCCGGGATCACCTTGCCGCCGTTGGCGAACACGGTGTAGGAACGCGCCATCTGGAACAGGCTGGCCGACAGGCCGTAGCCATAGGACATGGTGGCCTGCTCGATGGGACGCCAGCTCTTGTAGGGGCGCAGGCGGCCGCTCACGGCGCCGGGGAAGACGATCTGGGGCTTTTGCCCGAAGCCCACGGCGGAGAAGGTTTCCCACATCTCGCGCGCCGGCATCTGCATGGCGATCTTTGTCGTGCCCACGTTGCTCGACTTCTGCACCACGCCCTCCACGGTCAGCGCGCCGTAGCTGTGCGTGTCGCTGATGGTCGAGCCGGTGATGGTCAGGCGGCCCGGGCTGGTGTCGATCACGGTCTCGGGCTTGACGCGGCCGCTGTTGAGCGCCAGGCCTATGGTGATGGGCTTCATGGTCGAGCCCGGCTCGAAGGTGTCGGTGATGGCGCGGTTGCGCAGCTGCTCGCCGGTGAGCTTGCCGCGGTTGCCGGGGTCGTAGCTGGGGTAGTTGGCCAGTGCCAGCACCTCGCCGGTGTGGGCATCGAGCACCACCACGCTGCCGGCCTTGGCCTTGTGCTCGGCCACGGTGTCGCGCAGCTTCTGGTAGGCGAAGAACTGCACCTTGCTGTCTATGGACAGCTGCATGTCGCGGCCGTCGATGGGCGGCACGTCAGCACCCACGCCCTCGACCACGCGGCCCAGGCGGTCCTTGATGACGCGGCGCGAGCCGGGCTTGCCGGCCAGCTCCTTGTCGAACGCCAGCTCCATGCCTTCCTGGCCATGGTCTTCGACGTTGGTGAAGCCCACCACATGCGCGGAAGCCTCGCCCTCGGGGTACTGGCGCTTGTATTCCTTGCGCTGGTAGATGCCCTTGATGCCCAGCGCGGCGATCTTCTGTCCCACGTCCCAGTCGAGCTGGCGCTTGATCCAGACAAAGGTCTTGTCCTCGTCGGCCAGCTTGTCCATGAGCTTGGGCAGGGGCATGCCCATGAGGCGGGCCAGCTCCTTGAGTTTGGCGCGCACCTCGGGGTTGTCGCTGTCCACATCCTCGGGAATGGCCCAGATGCTGGCCGCCGGCACGCTGGAGGCCAGGATCAGGCCATTGCGGTCCAGGATGCGGCCGCGGTTGGCCGGCAGCTCCAGCGTGCGCGCAAAGCGCACCTCGCCCTGGCGCTGGAAGAAGGCGTTGCCGAACACCTGCACATAGGCGGCGCGCGCCGCCAGCCCCAGGAAACCCAGGGCCACCAGGGCCACGATGAACTGGCTGCGCCACAGCGGCGTGCGGCTGGCCAGCAGCGGGCTCGATGTGTAGTTGACGCTGCGGCTGCTCATCGCCGGCCCTTCACTGGCTCGGGCGCCGGCGGCGGCGCGGGGACGGGCTTGCCGTCGGCCGTCACGTAATGCGTGATGGCCGGCGTCGCGGTGTGCATGTGCAGCTTGTCACGCGCCATGCGCTCCACCCGCAGCGGCGTGGCCTGGGCGCGGCGCTCGACCTGCAGGCGCTGGTGTTCGGTCTCCAGGCGGCGCGATTCGGCCAGCGCCCGGTCGAACTCGGTGTACAGCCGGCGCGACTGGTACTGCGTGTGCACCAGGTACAGGGCGCTGGCCATCACGGCCAGCAGCAGCACGGCGCTGATCCGGGTCATGCCGGCACCTCCGTGCGTTCGGCCACGCGCATCACCGCGCTGCGCGCACGCGAGTTGGCCGCCACCTCGGCGCCGCCCGGCTTGACGCGGCCCAGGGCCTTCAGGCGCATGGGCTGTGGCGCGGCAAACGGCGCGCGGCGGTCAAAGACCTCCTTGGAATGCCGGGCGATGAACTGCTTGACGATGCGATCTTCCAGCGAGTGAAAGCTGATCACCACCAGGCGGCCACCGGGGGCCAGCACCGTGAGGCTGGCCTCTAGCGCGCGCTGCAGCTCCTCAAGCTCGGCGTTGATGAAAATCCGGAGCGCCTGAAATGTGCGCGTTGCAGGGTTCTGGCCCGGCTCGCGGGTCTTGACTGCGCCAGCCACGATGTCGGCCAGCTCGGCAGTGCTGCCAATGGGGCCGAACTGCGTGCGCCTAGCAACAATCGCCTTTGCAATGGGGCCAGCAAACCGTTCTTCGCCGTAGTCACGTATCACCTCCGCAATCTGTGCCACATCGGCATCTGCCAGCCACTCGGCCACGCTTTGGCCGCGCGTGGTATCCATGCGCATGTCCAGCGGACCGTCGAATCGAAAACTGAAGCCCCGCGCCGGGTCGTCGATCTGCGGCGAGCTGATGCCCAGGTCCAGCAGCAGGCCTGTGGCGCTGGCCGCAGGCAGCTCGCCCAGGTGCGAAAAGCCCTGGTGCCGAATGGAAAAGCGCGCATCGTCGATGCGCGCCGCTTCCTCGATGGCTGCCGGATCCTTGTCAAAGGCCAGCAGCCGCCCGTCGGGCCCGAGGCGCTGCAGGATGAGCCGGGAATGCCCCCCTCGTCCGAAGGTGCCGTCGATATAGGTGCCAGCGGGCATGGCGCCGTCACCCAGCAGGGCGTTGACCGCCTCGTCGAGCAAGACCGTGGTGTGTTGCAGGGGCTGGTTCACGTTCAACCCCTAGAAAGAAAAGTCCTTGAGGACGTCGGGCATCTCGGCCTGCATGGCCGCGGCCTCCTTGGCCTCGTAGGTCGCCTTGTCCCAGAGCTCGAAGTGGCTGCCCATGCCCAGCAGGATGGCGTCCTTGGCGAGGCCCGCGGCCTCGCGCAACTCGGGCGAGACCAGCACGCGGCCCGTGCCGTCCATATCCACGTCCATGGCGTTGCCCAGGAAGATGCGCTTGGTCCATTGGGCCGACATGGGCAGCTTGGCGATGCGCTCGCGCACCTGCTCCCATTCGGGGCGCGGGAACATCAGCAGGCAGCCGTCGGGGTGCTTGGTGATGGTCAGGCTGCCGCCGGCCTGCGCCTGCAGGGCGTCACGATGCCGGGTCGGCACTGACAGCCGCCCCTTTGCATCCAGACTCAGCGATGACGCCCCTTGAAACACGACTCGAGACCCCTGCTTGGATTCTTGCCACTCCGAGCCCCAAACCAGGGCTCAAAAGGCACTTTTCCCCACTTAATTGCACTTTTTTGCACTGTAGCAGGAAAAACACGCCAAACGACAGGGGAATCGACAATTTTTTGTAATGAAATCAAGGACTTAGAGCCTGATTTAGGGGTAAAAATCAGGCAAAAATCCTTATTGATTAAGCACTTACATGCAGGTATGCAAGTGGTTTGTAAAACTTGCGCTCACAGAATGAAGCGCGACAAATCCTCATCCTGGCTCAGGGACTGCAGGCGCGCGTTCACGTAATCCGCATCAACCCGCACGGTCTGGCCGGACAGGCGCGTGGCATCGAAGCTGACCTCGTCAAGCAGGCGCTCCATGACCGTGGACAGGCGGCGCGCGCCGATGTTCTCGGTGCGCTCGTTCACGTCATAGGCAATATGCGCCAGGCGCGTGATGCCCTCGGGCGTGAATTCCAGCGTCACGCCCTCGGTGGCCAGCAGCGCCTGGTACTGCTTGACCAGGCTCGCATGGGTCTGCGTGAGGATGGCCTCGAAGTCCTGCACCGACAGCGAACCCAGCTCCACGCGGATCGGAAAGCGTCCTTGCAGCTCCGGGATCAGGTCGCTGGGCTTGGACAGGTGAAAGGCCCCCGAGGCGATGAACAGAATGTGGTCGGTCTTGACCATGCCGTACTTGGTGGACACGGTCGTGCCCTCCACCAGCGGCAGCAGGTCGCGCTGCACGCCCTGGCGCGAGACGTCGGCGCCGCTGGTCTCCTGGCGTGCGGCCACCTTGTCGATCTCGTCGATGAAGACGATGCCGTTCTGCTCGGCGTTGTTGAGCGCATGGCTCTTGACCTCTTCCTCGTTGACCAGTTTTGCCGCCTCCTCGTCGGTCAGCAGCTTGAGGGCCTCGGCAATCTTGAGCTTGCGCGTCTTGCGCCGCTCCTGGCCCATCTGGCTGAACATGCCGCGCAGCTGCTCGGCCATTTCCTCCATGCCCTGCGGGCCCATGATTTCGAGCTGCGGGCGCGCGTCGGCCACCTCCACCTCGATCTCCTTGTCGTCCAGCTGGCCCTCGCGCAGCTTCTTGCGGAACACCTGGCGCGCCGTGCTGTCTGCCGCAGGCTCGCCGCCCCGCGCGGGCGGTATCAGCACGTCCAGGATGCGATCCTCGGCCGCGTCCTCGGCGCGCGCGCGCACCTTCTTCATATCCTGCTCGCGGGTCTGCTTCACCGCCACCTCGACCAGGTCGCGGACGATGGAGTCCACGTCTTTGCCCACGTAGCCCACCTCGGTGAACTTCGTGGCCTCGACCTTGATGAAGGGCGCGTCGGCCAGGCGCGCCAGGCGCCGCGCGATCTCGGTCTTGCCCACGCCCGTCGGGCCGATCATGAGGATGTTCTTGGGCGTGATCTCCTGGCGCAGGCCGGCGTCGACCTGCTGGCGGCGCCAGCGGTTGCGCAGCGCGATCGCGACCGCGCGCTTGGCGGCCGCCTGGCCGACGATGTGGTGGTCGAGCTCGGAGACGAT
>Ga0209792_1000872_pt1 | contig 17154 bp, 18 predicted proteins | sample EBPBio142005_DNA_FD_185860 | JGI IMG/M metagenome (GOLD analysis project Ga0209792, IMG submission 185860) | Wastewater treatment Type I Accumulibacter community from EBPR Bioreactor in Madison, WI, USA - Reactor 1_6/14/2005_ DNA (SPAdes)... | ecosystem: Engineered > Bioreactor > EBPR >... | reverse complement strand
CCTCGACGATATCGGCCACGACGGCATGCATCTGATCGGCGAGATCATGACGATCTATCGCCAGTATCCGCACTTCAAGACGGAGGTGCTGGTCGCCTCGGTGCGCCATCCCCAGCACGTCGTCCAAGCCGCCAAGCTCGGCGCCCAGGTCGCGACCGTGCCGCCCAACGTGCTGCGCCAGCTCTTCAAGCACGTGCTGACCGACAATGGACTGAAGGCCTTCCTCGACGACTGGGCCAAGACCGGCCAGTCGATCCTCTGACCCGGAGACGGGCGCCCATGGACAAGAAGACAAACGAGGCGGAAGACGGCATGGTAACGGCTCCCGACGGTTCCGGCCGGCAAGTGAAGCTGATTACGGCCGACGACGTCGTGGCCTATCTCAAGGCCCATCCCGACTTCTTCGAGAAGCATGCCGAACTCGGCAGCGAGCTGGGTGTCCCGCCGCGCGCGCAGGGGCCGGGCGTCATCGACATGCAGCAGGCGATCCTGAAGCGCCTGCGCAGCGAGATCGACCGGCTGAAAACCGAGCGCACCGAGATCATCGCCAACTCCAAGCAGAACCAGATCGTCCAGAACCGCATCCAGGCGGCGGTGATCAGCATCATCCAGGCGACGACCTTCGAGAAGATGATCCATGTCGTCACGCACGAGCTGCCGGAGCTGCTCGACGTCGACTTCATCACCATGGCGATCGAAGCCAATGCCGATGCGCCCAAGCGCGTTCCCGTGCGCGGCGTCTACGTGCTGGCGCCGGGCGCCATCGACGCCGCGATCGGACCGGACAAGCACGCCCGCCTGCGCTCCGACATCGTGGGCGAGGATGCCTTCTTCGGCGAGGTCTCGCGCTTCGTGAAGTCCGACGTGCTGATGCGGCTGCGCGTCTCCTCGGGCTCGCCCGACGGCGTCATGTGCTTCGGGGCACGCGATCCGGAAGCCTTCGGTCCGGAGATGTCGACCGAACTCCTGTTCTTCCTGGCCAAGGTGCTGGAGAACACCATCCGCGCCTGGCTCGACCTGCCGGAGTAAGCCCGGCATGAGCGTCGCGGAATGAGCGTCGCCGAGGCGCAAAGCGCGTGGCGCGACTGGCTGCAAAGCGAACGCCGTTTCTCGGCCCACACGCTCACCGCCTACCAGCACGATGTCGCGACCTTCCTCGGCTTCATGACGAGCTATCTCGGCGCCGAGCCGACACTCGACGCGCTCGGCAAGCTGAAGCCCGCCGAGTTCCGCGCCTGGCTGGCCGAGCGCGGCCGGCAGGGGCTGGCGCGCACGTCGACGGCGCGGGCCTTCGCCTCGGTGCGGTCGTTCTTCCGCTTCCTCGACAAGAACGGGCTGGCCCACAATGCCAGCATTGCCTCGATCCAGACGCCCAAGCTGCCGCGCTCCGTCCCTAAGGCGCTCAGCGAACGCGACATGGAAGACCTGCTCGACGCCGAATCCGACCGTGACCGGGCACCGTGGCTCGACCTGCGCGACACGGCGGTGCTGATCCTGCTCTACGGCGCCGGCCTGCGGATCGGCGAAGCGCTCGCCCTTACCAAGGCGGAAATCGACGAACTGCTGAAGAGCGGCAACGACACGCTGGCCATCACCGGCAAGGGCAACAAGACGCGGATGGTGCTGCTGCTGCCCCAGGCACTGCAGACGCTGAAGGCCTATCGCGATGCCTGCCCCTGGCTCGCCGCGGCCAAGCCTGGCGACAGGGTTTTCATGGGCGCTCGCGGCGGCGCGCTCGATCCCGCCATCGTGCAGAAGCGCGTCCGCGAGATCCGCCGCAGCCTGGGCCTTGCCGAAAGCGTGACGCCGCATGCGCTGCGCCATTCCTTCGCAACCCATCTGCTGGGCGCCGGCGGCGACCTGCGTGCGATCCAGGAGTTGCTGGGTCATGCCTCGCTGTCGACGACGCAGCGCTACACCGACGTCGACGCCGCCCGCCTCGCCGCGGTCTATCGAAACGCCCATCCACGCGCCAAGGGCTGAACGCCATGTCACAGCATATCGGGATCGTTGCCTGCTCGGCGGAAGGTGCCGCACTCTGCTACAAGACGATCTGCGTCGAGGGCGCGCGCTTTCTCGGACCACACGCCCATCCGGAAGTCTCGCTGCACACGCATTCGCTGGCCGACTATGTCGAGTGCCTCGACCGCGGCGACCGCAAGGGCGTGGCGGAGCTGATGCTCTCCTCGGCCGACAAGCTCGCCAGGGCCGGCGCCGATTTCCTGATCTGTCCCGACAACACGATCCACCAGGCGATGCCGGATGTGCTGCCCCACTCGCCGCTGCCCTGGCTGCACATCGCCGAAGTGGTCGCGGAGGAAGCCGTGACGCGCGGCTTCAAGCGACTGGGCATCACCGGCACGCGCTGGCTGGTCGACAGCGAAGTCTATCCCGAGAAGCTCGCCGCGCACGGCCTCGGCTACCTGCGCCCGACCGATGCCGAACGCGACGAGACCGACCGGATCATCATGGACGAGCTGGTGCGCAGCATCTTCACGCCGCAGGCCGTCGTCGCCTATCAGCGGGTCATGGGCCGCATGAAGGCCGAGGGCTGCGACGCCGTCGTTCTCGGCTGCACGGAAATCCCGCTGATCATGAACGACGGCAACTCGCCCTTGCCGACCCTCGACTCGACCCGCCTGCTGGCGAGGGCCGCCCTGACGCGCGCCACGCAGGGCTGACGGTCAGAGCGGTTTCCGGAAAACGATCTCGCCGTTTTCCTGGCGGCCGGTCTCTTCCCATCCGCCGGTGCGATAGAAACGTTCGGCCCGCGTGCCGGCCCCGGTCGTCAACGTCGCAAACGTAAAGCCGGCGGCGCGCAAATCCTCGCAGGCCAGCGGCAGCAGGGCGCGGGCAATGCCGCGGCTTTCGTAGTCGGGATGGATGAAGAGGCCGAAGATCGTGCCGTCACGAGGATCGGCAACGGAGAAGCCCTGCACGGCGCCACCCTCCTCCCAGACCCAGAACGTGCCGTGGGCGAAAATCCAGTCGGCAGTCCGATCGACCTTGGCTTCGGAAGAACGGCTCAACCGATTCTCCCGGACGGCCTGGCGCACCTCATGGATGCGGGGACGGTCGGCAAGCGTTGCTTTGCGAATCACGGAAAATCCCCTGCGATTGGTGACGGAGTCGATTAGCGACGGCGACCGGAGAAAGGCCCGCGACGGCAGCGTGAGTCCTCCGAGCGCAGGTTGCGGACGCGCCATGCGCGAGAACCATCGGCGCCGCGAATCAGGGCGCGAGGTGCTTTGCCAGAAAGGCCCGCACGTCGGCCACGAACTGCTTCCAGGCCGGTTCGTGAGCGCCGTAATGCGCCCCACAGCAGCCGCCGGGCTTGCTGCGGTTGCCGACGCCGCTGAGATAGCGCACCGGCAGGCCGAGCGCATCGAAACTGTGATGCGCGCCCTCGTACACCTTCGTTTCGATCAGATCCTTGCCGGAAGCGACGCGATCGATCATGGCCCAGCATTGGGGCACCGGCGTCCAGTCGTCGAGCGCCCCCATGGCGAAGAAGGTCGGTTGGCGTACCGAGAGGCGCGGCCCCAGTGCGTCGGCAAGGGCGCAGTCGGGATAGACCAGCACGACGGCCCGCGCCGCTGGCGTCGATGCCGGCGTACCAGATGCATCCGACAGCGCACGCAGCATCGCGACCCCGCCGCCATAGGAATAGCCCATGTAGCCCAGCCGCTTCGCATCGATACCTTGTTGCTTCGCCAGCCAGGCGAGGGCCGCGTCGATGTCGTGCGCCCGCGCTTCGGCATCGGCCTGGGTCGGCCAGTTGCGGCCGCAAACGTCCTTGAGGCCGCGCGCCGAGAAACTGTCGACCACGAGCGCGGCGTACCCCCAGGAGGCGAGCAGTCCTGCCATGCGCGACGTGTTCTGCCCCGGCCCGCCGCAGCCGTGGAAGATCGCGACGGCCGGCGCCGGTGTCGCGCCATGGGCCGGACGGAAGAGTTGCGCAGCGAGCTGCACGGTGCGGCCGCCCTGCTCCACGGGAATGCGGACATTCTGCTGCGCATGGGCCGTGACGGCAGCGAGCAGAAGGATCGCCGACAGGACGGCTCCGACGAAGCGCATCAGGAGGCCAACTGAATCTCGAACAGACGCATGAGCTTCGACCGCTTCTCCAACAGGTCGGCCAGCGTATAGCGATCGAGGACCGCCATGAAGGCCGCGAGCGCTTCGTCCAGCACACCCGTCAAACCACAGGCGGGGGCAATGACGCAGGTGCCGCACTCCACCAGTTCGAAGCCCTCCTCCGTCCGGCGCACCACGTCGCCGACATTGATCTGATCGGCGGACTTGGCGAGCCGAATACCGCCGGAGCGGCCACGCACGCCTTCGACGTATCCGGCCTTTCCGAGGTCGTGGGCAACCTTCATCAGGTGATTCTGCGAGATGCCGTAGGCGCGCGCGATCTCGGAGATGGAGCAGACCCTTTCGGGCTGCGCGCCGAGATAGAGCAGCACCCGGATCGCATAGTCGGTATAGCGCGTCAGCCGCATACGAGTTCCGGGACCGTCAGTTCAGGTTGGGAACGACAATACATGTATTCCGTTGACATGTTTAGCGCGGATGAATACATGTCCACCAGATACATGATTTGGAGCCGTCGCATGGACTGCAGCGAAGGGATCGACGAGGAAGGCCTCGCCCGCCTGGTCGGGCGCTTCTATGCCAAGGTCCGCGCCGACGAGCTGATCGGCCCGGTCTTCAACGACGCCATCGACGACTGGCCGGAGCATCTGGAGAAGCTCACCGCCTTCTGGTCCTCCCTGATGCTGACCACCGGCCGCTACAAGGGCACGCCGATGGCCGCGCACCTGAAGCATCGTGCCCGCCTGACGCCTGCCATGTTCGAGCGTTGGCTTGGCCTGTGGCGCGAGACCACGGCGGAAGAAATGCCGCCGCACGCCGCCGCTGCCATGCAGGTCAAGGCCAACCGCATCGCCGAGAGTTTCAAGCTGGCGTTGATGCTGAAACTCGACCTGCCGCCGGCTCCTGCCGCTTGAGGCAAGAGCCGGGCACCGCGTTACCGACCGCGCGGCTCCCTACCCCGAGCATGCCGACGACATCCGGGCCGCCGCCTGAAGGAGACTCCGCTGTGCCGCTTCCCTACCGCTCAAGCCCGGTATTCGACGAAACCACGCTCCCTGCCGCCTTGCGCCGCGAGCACCGGACGAAGGCCGGCGTCTGGGGCGTGATCGAGCTGATCGAGGGAAGGATGAAATTCATCCGGCACGGCCATGCCGACGCGACGATCCTCGAACCCGGCAAGCCCGGCCTCGTCTTGCCCGAGCAGCCCCACTTCGTGGAACCGATCGGGCCGGTACGCGTGCAGGTCCACTTCTACGACCAGCCGCCGGAAATCGGCGAGACCTGACCAGGGTCGGCCCGCGAGGGCGGACCTTTCGCCTATGACCCCTGCTTCTCGATCTCGGCTTCCATGTGCGGCGCGAGGTTCATCTCGCGGCGTTGCTCGGCAATCTCGGCAACAGCGGCGCGGACAGCGGGGTGGCGCGACATGAACTGGTTGAAGTCGCGGCGGTCGAGCATCAGGAACTGGCAGAAATCGACGGCGACCACGTCGGCCGTGCGCCGCTCGCCGCTCAACAGCGCCATTTCGCCGAAATAGGACCCGGCCTTGAGCCGTATGGTGCGGCCGTTCACCGCCACCTCGACGGCGCCGGACGAGATGAAATACATGCCGTCCGCCCGATCGCCACGACGGATCACGCGCTCGCCGGGCGTCGCCGACTTCGGCCGGAACATCAGCATCAGCGCTTCCTGATCCTGTCGTTCGACGAGCGACAGGACCGGAAACTGCTCCAGGAGGCCGTGCAGCTTCAGGTCCTGCGCCTTGCTGCGCTCCTCGCTGCGCGCCCTGATGCGATCCAGCTCTTGGCTCAGTGCCTCGTAACGCGGTTGACCGAAGAATGCGGCGCCGGCCGGCTGTGCAAGCTGCGCGCGCCGCTGCAGCTCGGAAATGAGCGCAAAGACCAACGGGTTGAGCATGATCGAGAACAGCGCACCCGCCACGACGAGATCGCGGCCTTCGACCGGCACCAGGCCCGTCGAGATTCCGAGCGCGATGAGAATGAAGGAGAATTCACCGATCTGCGCCAGGCTAGCCGACACCATCAGCCCCGTACCGATCGGAAAGCGCAGCAGCATGATGATACCGAAGGCGATGAGCGACTTGCCGACGACGATCATCGCCAGCACGGCCAACACCGCATCGGGCCTGCGGATGAGAATGGCCGGGTCGAACAGCATGCCGACCGATACGAAGAACAGAACCGAGAAGGCATCCTGCAGCGGCAACGAGTCGGCCGCCGCCTTGTGGCTGAAGGACGATTCGCTCAGCACCACGCCGGCGAAGAACGCCCCCAGCGCAAAGGAGACGCCGAAGATGTGGGCCGAGCCATAGGCGATGCCAAGTGCAATCGCGAGGACCGACAGCGTAAAGAGTTCGCGCGAGCCCGTGCGGGCAACACGGGCGAGTATCCAGGGCACCACTTTCGGGCCGAGCAAGATGGCGAGGAGGGCAAAGGCAGCGACCTTGGCCAGCGTGACGGCAAGCTCCAGCAGAAGCGGCACGTCCGTCGCCCCGGCACCATGAACTTCGAGCGGCTTGCCGCCCAGAATCTCGGCGAAGGCCGGCAGCAGCACGAGCGCCAGCACCATCGCCAGGTCCTCGACAATGAGCCAGCCGACCGCAATGCGGCCGTTGGGACTGTCGACGAGGTTGCGTTCCTCCAGCGCCTTCAGCAGCACGACGGTGCTGGCCACCGAGAGACTCAGCCCCACCACGAGGCCAGCGCCGAGGCTCCAGCCCCACAGCCAGCACATGCCCATGCCCAGCAGGGTCGCGAGGACGATCTGGCCTATGGCGCCGGGTATGGCGATCCCGCGCACGGCCAGCAGATCCGACGTAGAAAAATGCAGGCCGACTCCGAACATCAGGAGGATGACGCCAACCTCGGCGAGCTGCGCCGAGAGTCCGGTGTCGGCCACGAAGCCCGGCGTATAGGGGCCCATGAGAATGCCGGCAATGAGGTAGCCGACCAGCGGCGGCAGACGCAGCCGGTCGGCAATGTAGCCAAAGGTGAAGGCCAGCACGAAGCCGATGGCGATCGTGGAGATGAGGGTGACTTCGTGATGCACCTTTGGATCCCGTCCGCTGCGAGAGATGGCCCGGGAGGCGGACCGCCTGTCAGATTTAGCGCGGCCCCGACTCTCATGTCACTATGTGTGCAGCGAGGCTTCCTGATCACGCAAACGCGATGCCGGGAAACATTTTTCGTTTACGGGAATAGATTGCCGGCTGCGGCGTCTCTCTTCTGCAGCTCAACATCTGCATGGGAGACCTGGAATGCTGAAGCCGATCCTGACCACCGCCGCCCTCCTGGCGGTTCTCGCCACGGGCAGCGCTTTCGCCGCCGAACCTGCCACCGCAACGCCGCCCGCCATGAAGGACGGCATCCTCGTCACGGCCAAGGGCATGACGCTCTACACGTTCGACAAGGACACGGCGGGCAAGTCTGCCTGCAACGGCCAATGCGCCGTCAACTGGCCGCCGGCACTGGTGGCCGATGGCGCCAAGGCCTCGGGCGACTGGACGATCGTCACCCGCGACGACGGGCAGAAGCAGTGGGCCTACAAGAGCAAGCCGCTCTATGCCTTCGCTAAGGACACCAAGGCCGGCGACAAGACGGGCGACGGCTTCCTGAACGGCGCCTGGCACCTCGCGAAGTAAAAGGGCCGCGAAGTAAAAGGACCGCTAAGTAATCGTGTCGCCTTCCCCTTCCATCCCGTATGACAGTGGAGGGGGTTTGTGATGGCGGACGCAGAAACGCTGCTTGAGCCGCTGATCCCGGCGTTGCGCCGCTACGCTTATGCGTTGGTGCGCAACCACGATGCGGCCGACGACCTGGTGCAGGACACGCTGGAGCGTGCCCTGTCGCGCTGGAGCTTGCGCCGCACCGACGGCGACCTGCGCGCCTGGCTGTTCACCATCCTGCGCAATCTGCATCTCTCGGCCGAGCGCCAGCGGCAGCGGCGCGGGCCGCATCTCGACGTCGATGCGATCCTCCCGCCCGGCGCCGCCGCGACACAGGAGGCCGGCCTCGAAATGCAGGATGTCCTGGCCGCCCTGGACCAGCTCCCGGAGGAACAGAAGTCGCTCCTGCTGCTGGTCGGCGTCGAGGATCTTTCCTACGACGACGCCGCCCGCGTGCTCGGCGTGCCGCCGGGTACGGTAATGTCGCGGCTGTCGCGCGGGCGGCAAAGGCTGCGCTCGATTCTGGAGACGGGGCGGGCCACGCTGCTTCGGAGAGTGAAATGACGGGCCACGAACTCCCTATCGGCGACGACGACCTGCAGGCCTTCGTCGACGACCGCCTCGATGACACCCGGCGCAGAGCCGTGGAAGCACACCTCGCCGCTCGTCCCGAGCTTGCCGACAGGGTTGCCGCGGAGCGCCGGGATCGCACTCTCCTGCGTGGTCAGCTCGACGCGAAGTTTGCCGAGCCGGTGCCGGCGCGGCTGCGCATCTCCACTCTTCGCGCAGCACGGCGGGAACGCTGGACGCATTCGGTTCGTTCCATCGCGGCTGCCCTGGCGATCTTCGTCGTCGGCGGCATGGCCGGATGGTTCGCGAGCAGCCTGACACCGTCGCCGCGCGCGGCAGCGCCGACGACCAGCGTCGCCCAGAGCGCGACGGCAGCCTTCCGGACCTTCGTGGTCGAGGTTGCCCATCCCGTCGAAGTCGGCGCCCAGCAGGAAGCCCATCTGCTGCAATGGCTCTCCAAGCGCCTCGGCCGCAGGCTCGCCGCACCGGACCTGCAGCCCTTTGGCTACAAACTGATGGGCGGACGGCTGTTGCCCGACGGCAGTGGCGCCGCGGCGCAGCTGATGTACGACGATGCGAGCGGCCGGCGCCTCACCATCTATGTGCGCGCCGCCGACGGCACCGAGACGGCTTTCCGCTTCCAGCAGGAGGGCGAGGCTGCGACCTTTGCCTGGATCGACCAGGGCTTCGGCTTTGCCGTGACCGCGGCAGCCACCCGCGAGGAACTGCTGCCGATCGCCGAGGCCGTCTATCGCGGATTCGACGGCGCTACTTCGTCGGGTCGGTCAGGTCCTCGAACTCCTTGAGGTGGCTCGGCGCCCATTTGTGGGAGCGGGCCTGCACGATCCAGCGATTGAGGAAAGGCCAGCGTCCGCGGCCGCCCTTGACCCAGCGGCGACCGACTTCGAATTCCGTCGCCAGCAGATAGAGCCCGATCACGAAGAAAATCCAGCCCTGCAGGATGGGCAGAAGCCCGCCGACCACCGACATCACGAAGCAGCCGGCAATCGCGAGCGCCATCAGCGGCTTGCGCATGGCGCTACGCCGCTCCGGCTAGAGATGGATGGGCTTGTCCCAGGCCGCGAGGGCAGCTTCCTTCATTGCCTCGTTGACCGTGGGATGGGCATGGCAGACGCGGCCGATATCCTCGGCCGACGCCGAGAATTCCATCGCGAGCGCCGCTTCGGCGATCATGGTTCCCGCCTCGGCGCCGAAAATATGGACGCCCAGCACGCGGTCCGTCGCCTTGTCGGCCAGCACTTTCACAAAGCCCTCCGTCGCTCCGTTCGCGCGGCTGCGCGGATCGGCGGTGAAAGGATACTTGCCGATCTTGTAGGCAACGCCCGCGGCCTTGAGCTGTTCCTCGGTCTTTCCGACCCAGGCCACTTCGGGCTGGGTGTAGATGATCGAGGGCACGAGATCCCAGTTCACATGGCCCTTCTGGCCGGCGATGGTCTCGACGCAGGCGACGCCATCTTCGCTCGCCTTGTGCGCCAGCATCGGCCCGTCGATCACGTCGCCGATGGCGTAGATGCCCGGCACGGAGGTCTGGAAATGGCCATCGACGGCAATGCGGCCGCGCTCGGTCATCTTCACGCCGACCTTGTCGAGGCCCAGTCTCTGCACGTAAGGCCGGCGACCGATCGAGACCAGCACGACGGCGGCTTCGAGCGTCTCCGCCGCGCCGCCCTTGGCCGGCTCGACGGTGAGCGTGACGCCGCTGTCGGTCGTCTCGGCCTTCGTCACCTTGGAACCGAGTTTGAACTTCAGCCCCTGCTTGGCGAGCGTGCGCTGCAGGAACTTGGTGATCTCGTCGTCGACGCCCGGCGTGATGCGGTCGAGAAACTCGACGACCGTGACATCGGCTCCGAGACGCCGCCACACCGAGCCCAGTTCCAGCCCGATGATGCCGGCGCCCACGACGACCAGCCGCTGGGGCACTTCGACAAGTTCCAGCGCGCCGGTCGAGGAGACGATCCTCTTCTCGTCGATGGTGACGCCCGGCAGCGGCGTCACTTCCGAGCCGGTGGCGATCAGGATGTTCTTGGCGGCCAGCATATCCTTGACCGCACCATCGTCGCCCAGCACGGCGACGGAGCCCGCCGCCTCGATGCGACCCGTGCCGGTGTAGGAGGTGATCTTGTTCTTCTTGAACAGAAAGGCGATGCCCTTGGTCGTTGCATCGACCACGTCGCCCTTGCGCTTCATGAGCTGGGCGAAGTCGAGCTTCGGCGATGCGATCACCACGCCATGCGCGGCGAGATCGTGCCCCGCTTCCTCGAACAGGTGCGAGGACTGCAGCAGCGCCTTGGACGGGATGCACCCGACATTGAGGCAGGTACCGCCCAGGGTCGCACGCTTCTCGACGACGGCCACCTTGAGGCCGAGCTGGGCGGCGCGGATTGCCGCCACGTAACCGCCGGGTCCGGCGCCGATGACGACGAGGTCGAAGGTTTCGTTGGCCATGGAACTGCCCTCACGCGCCAATGAGAAGACGTTCGGGATCCTCGATGCACTCCTTGACCCGCACCAGGAACAGCACCGCCTCGCGGCCATCGATGATGCGATGGTCGTACGACAAAGCGAGGTACATCATCGGCCGCGCCTTGATCTCGCCGCCGACCACCATGGGCCGTTGCTGGATCTTGTGCATGCCGAGGATGCCCGACTGCGGCGGATTGAGGATCGGGGTGGACAGCAACGACCCATAGACGCCGCCGTTGGAGATGGTGAAGGTACCGCCCGTCAGGTCGGCAATCGTCAGCTTGCCGTCGCGCGCCTTGCGGCCGAGATCGCCGATGCCCTTCTCGACGCCGGCGAAGTCGAGCACGTCGGCATCGCGCAGCACCGGCACGACCAGGCCCTGCGGCGTGCCGACGGCGACGCCGATGTCGTAATAATTCTTGTAGACGAGCTCATCGCCTTCGATCTCGGCATTGACCGCCGGCAGTTCCTTGAGACCGGCGATGCAGGCCTTGACGAAAAACGACATGAAGCCCAGCCGCGCGCCGTGCTTCTTCTCGAAATCGTCCTTCAAGCGCTCACGCAGCGCCATGACGTTGGTCATGTCCACCTCGTTGAAGGTGGTGAGCATGGCCGCCGTGTTCTGCGCCTCCTTGAGGCGATTGGCGATGGTGCGGCGCAGCCGGGTCATGCGCACCCGCTCCTCGCGGTCGGCACGCTGGCGCGGCCCGGCGGGAACGGCAGGCTTGGCTGCAGCAGGGGCCGCCGGCGCCGGGATCGACGAGAGCGCGGCCAGCACGTCTTCCTTGGTGGCGCGGCCGTCCTTGCCGGTGGGCTGGATGGCCGCAGCCGAGACACCCTTCTCTTCGGCGAGCTTGCGCGCGGCCGGGCCCGAGGCGGCGAGGTTCGCCCCTGCCGGCGGTGCGGCCGATGCAGGCGACGGCGAAGGTGCCGGTGCGGCAGGCTTCGGAGCGGGAGCAGCTGCCGGCTTGGGCGCCGCGGCGCCGGCCGCGCCGGCTTCGATGTGGCAGAGCACGCCGCCGACCTGGACCGACGCCCCTTCCTCGACGATGAGATCGGCAATCGTGCCGGCGACCGAAGCGTTCACCTCGACCGTCACCTTGTCGGTCTCCAGTTCGCACAGGGGCTGGTCAACGGCGACGGCATCGCCTGCCTTCACCAGCCACTTGGCGACGGTCGCCTCGGTAACGGATTCGCCCAGTGCCGGAACCTTGATCTCGACAGACATGACTAAACCCCTTCCCTACCCATCGGCCACAGGCCGCGCCGCTCAGACGGTGAGCGCGCGGTCGACCAGATCGGCCTGTTCCTTGAGATGCGTGCGCGCCGAGCCGGTGGCCGGCGAGGCCGCCTCGGCCCGGCCGACATAGACCGGCCGCCTGGCCTTGACCTCGATTCCGGCCAAGGCACGTTCAATGCGACGGTCGGCGAAGTGCCAGGCCCCCATGTTCTCGGGCTCCTCCTGACACCACACGACCTCGGCATTCGGATACTCCGCGAGCCGCACGCCGAGCCGCGTGAACGGGAACGGATAGAGCTGCTCGATGCGCAGGATCGCGATGTCCTCGATCTTGCGTTTGCGGCGCTCGGCGACGAGATCGAAGTAGACCTTGCCCGAGCAGAGCACGACGCGGCGCACCTTGGAGCCGGGCACGATCTGGTCGGTCTCGGCGAGGATGCGGCGGAACGAGCTTCCCGGCCCAAAGTCCGCCAGGGTCGACACGCACTCCTTGTGACGCAACAGCGACTTCGGCGTCATCACGACCAGCGGCTTGCGGAAGGTCCGGCGCATCTGCCGGCGCAGCGCGTGGAAGTAATTGGCCGGCGTCGTCGGATTGACGACCTGCCAGTTATCCTCTGCCGAAAGCTGCAGGTAGCGCTCCAGGCGTGCCGAGCTGTGCTCGGGTCCCTGGCCCTCGAAGCCGTGCGGCAGCAGCAGGACGAGGCCCGACATGCGCAGCCACTTGCTCTCGCCCGAGCAGATGAACTGGTCGATGATGACCTGCGCACCGTTGGCGAAATCGCCGAACTGCGCCTCCCACAGGACCAGCGCATTGGGTTCGGCTTGCGAGTAGCCGTATTCGAAGCCCAGTACGGCCGCCTCGTTCAACGGGCTGTCGATCACCTCGAAATGCGCCTGGCCTTCGGCCACATGGTTCAACGGCACATACTTCTGCTCGTTGACCTGATCGACCAGCACCGAATGGCGCTGCGAGAAGGTGCCGCGGCCGGAATCCTGCCCGCTGAGGCGGACCGGGGTGCCTTCCGACAGCAGCGTGCCGAAGGCCAGCGCTTCGCCGGTCGCCCAGTCGATATCCGTGCCGGACTCGATCGTCTTGCGCTTGTCCAGGAGCTGGCGCGTGATCTTGCGGTTGAGCTCGAAATTCTTCGGCGGCTCGGAGATCGCGCGGCCGACCATTTTCAGCTTGTCGAAATCGACAGCGGTGATGCCCTTGCGATCCTCCTCGCCCGGCGCAACGGTAAAGCCCGACCACTTGCCTTCCAGCCAGTCGGCCTTGTTGGGCTTGTAGTTGGTGGCCGCTTCCAGCGCCTTGTCGAGCTTTTCGCGCAACGCGGCATTCATGCCCGCGACGTCATCGGCGCTCACCACGCCTTCGGCTTCCAGCCGCGCGGCGTAGATTTCCATCACCGACTCGTGGCCGCCGATCTGCTTGTACATCAGCGGCTGGGTGAACATCGGCTCGTCACCCTCGTTGTGACCATGCCGGCGGTAGCAGAACATGTCGATGACGACGTCGCGCTTGAAGTGCTGGCGGAACTCGGTGGCGATGCGCGCAACGTGCACCACGGCCTCCGGATCGTCGCCGTTCACGTGCAGGATCGGCGCCTGAACGATCTTGGCGATCTCGGTGCAGTAAGGGCCCGAACGCGACTCGGTCGGCAGCGTCGTGAAGCCGATCTGGTTGTTGACCACGAAATGAATGGTGCCGCCGATGCGGTAGCCGGCGAGATCGGAAAGATCGAGGCTCTCGGCCACCAGGCCCTGGCCCGCGAAAGCTGCGTCGCCGTGCATCAGGACGCACATGACCTGGCTGCGGTCGGTGTCGCCGCGCTGGTCTTCCTTGGCGCGTGCCTTGCCCAGCACCACCGGGTTCACCGCTTCAAGATGCGACGGGTTGGGCGAGAGCGAGAGATGCACGACGTTGCCGTCGAACTCGCGATCGGCCGAAGCGCCAAGGTGATACTTCACGTCGCCCGACCCGCGCATTTCCTCGGGCTGCGAGGAACGGCCCTGGAACTCGGAGAACAGCGCCGTGTAGCTCTTGTGCATGACATGCACGAGCGTGTTGAGGCGGCCGCGATGCGGCATGCCGAGCATCACTTCCTTCACGCCGAGCTGGCCGCCGCGCTTCAGGATCTGTTCGATACCGGGGATCAACGCCTCGCCGCCATCGAGGCCGAAGCGCTTGGTGCCGACGAACTTCACATGCAGGTAGCGCTCGAGCCCTTCGGCCTCGATGACCCGCTCCAGGATCATCTTGCGGCCCGTCAGGGTAAATTCGGTCTGGTTCTCGATATGCTCGATGCGCTCCTGGATCCACGCCTTCTGGGCCGGATCGGAAATGTGCATGAACTCGACGCCGATCTTGCCGCAATAAGTCTTGCGCAGGCGCTCGATGATCTGCCGCAGGGTCGCGGACTCGCCCAGAGCCAGCGAGCCGAAGATCAGGATCGGACGATCCCAGTCACTTTCGGCAAAGCCGTACGTCGCGGGATCGAGTTCGGGATGCGGTGCCTGGCGCACGAGGCCCAGCGGATCGAGGTCGGCTTCGAGATGGCCCCGGATGCGATAGGCGCGGATCAACATCAGCGCGCGGGCCGTATCCTGCGCTGCGGCGCGGATTTCGGCTTCGGTCTTGTCAGCCAAGGGAGCAGCGGGAGCCGCCGCTCCCTTGCCGCCCTTCACGTTGCGATTGGCGGCTGCCGGCAAGGTGTCGGGGTCGACGACACCGATCACCCGCTCCTTGTTGGGCGCCCACGACGCGCCACGAACTTCCGCCAGCACGTCGCCGCTCTGGTCGGCCAGCGCACCGAAGAAGGTACGCCACTCGGCATCGACCGCATTGGGATCGGCGAGATAGCGCGCGTGAAGCTCTTCGATGAATGGCGCGTTGGCGCCGAACAGGAACGATGTCTGTTCTGCTCTCATGGCCCCTACTCCTTGGCCTAACGTCGCGGGCCGCCTGGCAGAGGCTGGGCGGCGCCTACACTTGTCAGCCCTTCATGGCTTTAAGCATTTCCTCGCCCAGCGCTGCAGGAGACTCGGCGACTCTGATGCCGGCAGCGCGCATGGCTTCGACCTTGAACTCGGCGGTGTCGTTGCCACCCGAGATCACGGCGCCGGCATGGCCCATGCGGCGGCCCGGCGGCGCGGTGCGTCCGGCAATGAAGCCGACGACCGGCTTCTTCACCTTGGAGGCCTTGATGTATTCCGCGGCCTTCACTTCGGCATCGCCGCCGATCTCGCCGATCACGACGATGCCCTGCGTCTCCGCATCGGCCATCAGCATCTCGAGGCACTCGACGAAGTTGGTGCCGTTCACCGGGTCGCCGCCAATGCCGATGCAGGTCGTCTGGCCGAGGCCGGCCGCCGTGGTCTGCGCCACCGCTTCGTAGGTCAACGTGCCGGAGCGCGAGATGATGCCGATCTTGCCGCGCTTGTGGATGTGGCCCGGCATGATGCCGATCTTGCATTCGCCCGGCGTGATGACGCCGGGGCAGTTCGGACCGATCAGGCGCGACTTCGAGCCGACGAGCGCCCGCTTCACCTTCACCATGTCGAGCACCGGAATGCCTTCGGTGATGCAGACGACGAGCGGGATCTCGGCGTCGACCGCTTCGAGAATCGAGTCGGCGGCGTAGGGCGCCGGCACGTAGATCACGCTCGCCGTGGCGCCGGTCTTTTCGACGGCTTCGACAACGGTGTCGAACACCGGCAGGTCGAGATGCTTGCTGCCGCCCTTACCCGGGGTCACGCCGCCCACCATCTTGGTGCCGTAGGCGATCGCCTGTTCGGAATGGAAGGTACCCTGCGAGCCGGTGAAGCCCTGGCAGATGACTTTGGTATTCTTGTCGACCAGGACAGCCATCAGTTCGCCTCCTTGACCGCCTTGACGATCTTTTCCGCAGCATCAGCCAGATGATCGGCCGAGGTGATCTTCAGACCCGATTCCTTCAGGATCTTCTTGCCGAGCTCGACATTGGTGCCTTCGAGCCGCACGACCAGCGGGACGTGCAGATTGACCTCGCGCGCCGCCGCAACCACGCCCTCGGCGATGACGTCGCAGCGCATGATGCCGCCGAAGATGTTGACCAGAATGCCTTCGACGTTGGGGTCCTTCAGGATGATCTTGAAGGCCGCCGTCACACGCTCCTTGGTGGCGCCGCCGCCGACATCCAGGAAGTTGGCAGGCGAGGACCCGTAGAGCTTGATGATGTCCATGGTGGCCATGGCGAGGCCCGCGCCGTTCACCATGCAGCCGATCTGGCCGTCGAGCTTCACGTAGTTCAGCGCGTACTTGGCCGCTTCGGTCTCCGCGGGATCCTCCTCGTCGAGATCGCGCAGATCCTCCAGTTCCTTGTGGCGGTAGAGCGCGTTGTCGTCGAAGTTCATCTTGGCATCGAGCGCAACCACGTCGCCGGCGCCGGTGACGACCAGCGGGTTGATCTCGATCAGCGAGGCATCGAGCTCGGTGAAAGCACGGTAGAGGTTGCCCAGCATCGTGGCGAAGGCCCCGACCTGCTTGCCCTGCAGGCCGAGCGCGAACGCGATCCTGCGGCCCTGATAGCCCTGATAGCCGGCCGCCGGATCAATCGCCTGCTTGACGATCTTCTCCGGTGTTTCGTGCGCCACGGTCTCGATGTCCATGCCGCCTTCGGTCGACGCGACCACGGAGATGCGGCCGACCGCGCGGTCGACCAGCATGGACAGGTAGAGTTCGCGTTTGATGTCGCAGCCGTCCTCGATGTAGAGGCGCTTTACGGTCTTGCCGGCGGGGCCGGTCTGCTTGGTCACCAGGTCCTGGCCCAGCATGGCCGCCGCGGCGGCACCGACCTCGTCGGCCGACTTGGCGATGCGCACACCGCCCTTGCCCTTGGGATCGCTCTTGAAGTGTCCCTTGCCGCGCCCGCCCGCATGGATCTGGGCCTTCACGACGGTGACAGGCCCGCCAAGCTTGCGGGCCACGTCCATCGCCTCGTCCTTGGTGTAGGCGACGCCGCCCTTAGCAGCGGGATGGCGAATTTGGCCAATAGCGCCTTGGCCTGGTATTCGTGGATGTTCATGGAGTCCTATC
>Ga0209792_1000871_pt1 | contig 17171 bp, 18 predicted proteins | sample EBPBio142005_DNA_FD_185860 | JGI IMG/M metagenome (GOLD analysis project Ga0209792, IMG submission 185860) | Wastewater treatment Type I Accumulibacter community from EBPR Bioreactor in Madison, WI, USA - Reactor 1_6/14/2005_ DNA (SPAdes)... | ecosystem: Engineered > Bioreactor > EBPR >... | reverse complement strand
AGTACAAGGCGAACCGCGAGGAAGCGCCGGAAGATCTGATCCCGCAATTTCCCCTCTTTCGCAAGGCGGCCGAGGCGTTCGGAATTCCGGCCCTCGAAGTGGAAGGTTATGAGGCCGACGATCTGATCGCGACCTATGCGCGGTGCGCGCGCGAACAGGGACGCAAAGTGACCATCGTCGGCACGGACAAAGATCTGATGCAGCTGGTCAATGACGATGTGCGTTTGTACGACCCCATTAAAAACAAATATCTGGGTGCAGAAGACGTATTCGAAAAATTCGGCGTCGCGCCGGACAAGGTTGTCGATGTGCAGGCCTTGTCGGGCGACAGCGTCGACAATGTTCCCGGCGTTCCGGGCATCGGCATCAAGACGGCGGCGCAGCTGATCACCGAATATGGCGATCTTGAAACGCTGCTGGAAAAAGCGGAAGACATCAAACAGCCGAAGCGCCGCGAGGCCCTGATCGAGAATGCGGATAAGGCGCGGATTTCAAAACAGCTGGTGCGGCTCGACGCGCATGCGCCCGTCCCGCTCAAAATCGAAGATTTGAAAGCGCATGAACCGGACAAGGCGCAGCTGGTCGAATTTTTGAAAAACCACGGTTTTAAATCGCTGCTCACCCGCATGGGAGAGGCGGATGCCGCGGCCAGCGTGCAATCGGTCAAGAAAGACACGCCGAAAAAGGTGGAGAGCGTTTCCCAGCCGCAGGAGCCGCAAGCATACGAACCGCCACAGCTTCCGGATATCGCCAAGAACGAATATACGCTTATTCAGGACATGGATGTTTTGAATGAATGGATCGCCCGCGCCCGCGAAACAGGGTTCCTCGCCATCGACACTGAAACGACGAACCTGACACCGATGGCGGCCGACCTTGTCGGTATTTCGATTTGCGCGGAAGTGGGTAAGGCCGCCTATATCCCAGTCGGACATAAGGGTGAAAGCACAGACCTTCTGGGCGGTGGCAGCGATATCAAACAAATCCCGATGAAGGATACGATCGCCGCGCTGAAGCCGTTGCTGGAAGATCCGTCCGTTATCAAGGTCGGGCACAACACCAAATATGACTGGCAGATGTTCAAGAAGCACGGCATCCATATGACACCGGTCGAAGACACGATGCTGCTCTCCTACGTTCTGGACGGCACTAGCCATGGCAACGGGATGGATGAACTGTCCAAGCTGTTCCTCAACCATGAAACGATCAAATATGACGACGTCACGGGCACGGGAAAGGCGCGGGTTACGTTCGACCGCGTGCCGCTGGACAAGGCTCTTGATTACGCGGCGGAAGATGCGGATGTGACTGCCCGCCTCTATCATATTTTCAAACCGCGCCTTGCCATCGACAAGATGGCAGCCGTCTATGAAGATATCGAGCGCCCCTTCATCACCGTGATCGCGGAGATGGAGATGAACGGGATCAAGGTCGACCCCGCCGTTCTGAAAAGCATGAGCAACGATTTCGGCAAAAGATTGCTGGAACTGGAAGCGGACATTCACAAGCTCGCCGGAACGCCCTTCAATGTAGGATCACCCAAACAGATCGGCGAGATTTTGTTCGACCAGATGGGGCTTCCCGGCGGATCGAAAACCAAAACGGGACAATGGTCGACGGATGTCGGCGTTCTGGAAGATCTGTCGCGTCAGGGGCATGAGATCGTCACCAAAATTCTGGAATGGCGCGGTCTTTCAAAACTGAAAAGCACATATACAGACGCGCTGCAGGAACAGATCAACCCGCAGACAGGGCGCGTGCATACTTCCTTTTCCATGGCAAGCACGAGCACGGGGCGCCTCGCCTCTTCCGACCCGAACCTCCAGAATATTCCGATCCGGACGGAAGAAGGGCGCAAGATACGCGAGGCCTTTATCGCGGAGCCGGGAAACGTTCTTCTCTCCGTCGATTACAGTCAGGTGGAATTGCGCCTCGCCGCCGAGATGGCGGGCGTGAAGGCCTTGAAGCAAGCCTTCCGCGACGATGTGGACATTCACACTCTCACCGCATCACAAGTCTTCGGCGTTCCAATCGATCAGGTAACGCCCGATATCCGCCGTCAGGCCAAGGCCGTCAATTTCGGAATCATCTATGGCATTTCGGGTTGGGGGCTGGCGCAGCAGCTCGGCACCAGCGCGAGCGAGGCCGGCGCGTTTATCAAACGCTATCTGAGCACGTTCAGCGAAATTCAGGATTACATGGAGCGTACGAAAGAAGAGGCGCGCAAATTCGGTTATGTGCGCACACTGCTCGGGCGCAAATGCTTTGTCATGAATATCAATGCGAGCAATCCCGGATGGCGCGCGGGCGCGGAGCGGCAGGCGATCAACGCGCCGTTGCAGGGCACGGCCGCCGATATCATGAAAAAGGCGATGGCGAAAATTCCGCCGGCGCTCAAGGCTGCAAACCTCAATGCGAAGATGCTGCTTCAGGTGCATGACGAACTGATTTTCGAAGTGCCGGAGACCGAGATCGACAAAACCAAGGTGCTGATCAAACAGCAGATGGAGAATGTCGTGACGCTGGATGTCCCATTGATAGCCGAAGCCGGTTCAGGCAAAAGCTGGGCCTCGGCGCATTAACCTATATTTTTGATGGGTTTTGCTTAAGATTTTCTTGACTTAAGGCGGCCAAATCTATAACCACCCGCCCTTATGAAAAAGTTTTCCAAGAAGCGGGTTTTTGACGTCCTTTTGTCCAGTGCATCGATTGTTGCGCTCTCGCCGGTTCTGGCTGCGCTGGTCGTAGCCGTCAGCGTCAACAATCAGGGCCCGTTTATCTTCACACAGGAAAGAATCGGCAAGGACAACAAGCCTTTCAAGATCCTGAAGTTCAAAACCATGAACGATGCCCGCGATGAAAACGGGAATATGCTTCCCGACAATCTGCGCGTCAACGGCTTCTCGCTGAAGATGCGCAAGCTCGGAATCGATGAACTTCCGCAACTTTTCAACATTCTGTCAGGGCAGATGAGTTTTGTGGGACCAAGGCCCATGGTGCCGCAGGGGCCGCAAAGTTATCCGGTGCCCGAAGAGCGCGCGGCCATTCGCGAAATCCGACCGGGGCTGGTCGGTATGGTGCAGCTTGCGAAAATCAGGCGCGGAAATGATCTTCCGCTGAAGGCGATGCTCAGGATTGATTACAGCTATGCTGTTTCGCCGCCAAGCCTTCGCCGCGATATCGGGATCATGTCTTCGGTGGTGAAGGAAATGATGCTTCGTGGAAGCAACGGATCGCCGCTGCGGACAGACCAGCCTTCTAGCGTTGAGAAACAACAACCGGGGCCTTTTGATATGCCCCCGCCGCAATAATTTTTCCTGTTTTGCCGTCCTGCGCCAGAATGGCGACGCCCGCGCTTTGTGGTGTGTAGTCCACGCGCAATACTTGCGTTGACGCATCTCCGTTCCAAAGGCCGATATCATCCATCTTCGAGACGACATTGAAGTAAGTTAGCTTCTTGCCGAAATTGCTGCCCTCTGTCATGGCCATCGTTTTCGGCGCATCGTAAATCGCGACCAGAAGACGCACATCTTTCCCCACCGCCATTTGCGGCAGGGTGAAATTATACGTGCCGTCCGATACGGGCGTGATGACGATGTTCTTCATCTTCTCGCCGCGCGCTTTCAACACGGCGGCGCTGACGCGGCCCGTTTCATAGCCGATCATGTCCATATGGCCGTTGACGACCAGTTGCGGCGTGTAGCGCGGGCCGGTGCCGATCAGACGGCCATATTCATTCTGGCGGCGCGTGCAGAAAGATTTGCCGAGGCTGTTGTGCTTTACGCCGAAATAATCGACATGGCACGACAGGCCGATGATGTTCTTCTGCTGGATCATCTGTCCCATCAGCGCGTCGGCGGGCGGGCAGAAAGCGCAAGCTTGGGAGGTGAAGAGTTCGAGCACGACGGGCGCAGGGCCTTCGGCAGGCGCACTCTGGGCAAATGCAGCGACCGGCGCTGTGGCCAGAATAAGGGCAAGAAGGAATCGGATCATGCGAAGACCTTAATGCCTCTTCCCTTTTTTGAAAAGGCGCGATAGGACTCTTATGAACAAAGGAAAAGACATGGCCAACCACCAGACATACCGTAAGGATTTCCCCGTATCTTGGGATGAAATGCACCGCAATTCCAAGGCGCTGGCATGGCGCCTGCTCGACAAAGGCCCTCTGCCTGGTGGAAAATGGAAGGGCGTTCTCGCCATCACCCGCGGCGGCCTCGTTCCCGCCTGCATCATGGCGCGGGAGCTAGAAGTTCTTCTGGTCGAAACCTTCTGTATTTCGACCTATGACGTCAAGGACATGGGAAAATCCAATATCCTGAAAATGCCCTCAGGCGTCGAGAATGACGGAGAAGGATGGATCGTGATCGACGACCTCGTCGATACCGGCGGCACGTTCCGCATTATTCGCGAACATTTCCCGAAGGCGCATTACGGATGCCTTTACGCAAAACCCAAAGGCGTCGATACGGTCGACACGTTTATTACCGAAGTATCACAAGATACGTGGATCCATTTCCCGTGGGATCTTGAAATTCAATATGCGACCCCGCTTGCGCGGAAGGATGAATCGCCCAAGGCATGAAACATCAGAAGTTTCAAATTGAAACGGATGATCTGGAAGGTGCGAGCCTTCAAGCCGAAATTGCGATGCCGCGAGAATGCCTGACCGAAGATGTCGCAAAGACGCTCGTCGTTTTTCTTCATGATTTTCCCTACAGCCACAGCCATGATCACAACGATCTATACGGTATGCTGCGCGATCTTTTTTCCGAACGGGGATTGCACACGCTGCTCTTCGATTTCCAAAGCTGCGGCGAATCCGAAGGCAGGGAAGAGGAATTCACGCTGCATGCCGCGCGGGAGAATATCCGCCGCGTCCTGAAATGGGCAAGACGCCAAGGATATGAAGAATACATTTTCGTTGCGAGTGGCAGCGCCGCCGCCCTTGCCCTTGAGGAAGCCGGAAAGAATACCAATTCGGTTTTCCTGTTCTGGCCGGTGGTCGACCTTGCCGCTCATGCCCGCACACTGTTCTACGAAGAGGATGGAAAAACGGTGGCGGCCAAGGGCCGGAAGCTCGGCGGTGACCTCCTCCTCCAGATGGAAAGCTATAAGCCTGAAAGCGCCCTGAAAACCCCGAGTTCGCCGATCCTGATCCAGTACGGAGCGGAGGATGATATCGTCAAAAGTGGCCAGATCGACACGATCCGCAAGGGATATAAGGGGCCGCGGCTCGATATAACCTCCTATGCCGACGGGCAAAGAGGCCTTTCGGACCCCCGCCACCGCCAGATGCTGGCCCACCATGTCCGGGCTTTCCTCGACAAATATGCTTGATTTGGCAGGGCTATTCCCGCTATAACCCCCCCATCACTGTGATCTGGCTAGAAATATCGGCTGCCTCGATTACAAATTATTGAACTCTTTCAAGGAGATAGAAATGCCGAAAATGAAGACGAAAAGCAGCGCCAAAAAGCGCTTCTCGGTGACATCATCGGGAAAAGTAAAGTTCAAGCAGGCCTCCAAAGGCCACCGCCTGATGCAAAAACCAAAATCCATGAAGCGTAAAGCCAAGGGCACGGACACGATGGAACGCGGCGACGCGAACAAAGTGATCAAGCACTTCATGCCTTACTGCGGCGTCAGCAAAACGACGACGAAGAAAAAGGCAGAAGCTGCACCAGCTGCCAAAGCAACCGCTAAGACGACGAAAGGAGCCAAATAATGGCACGCGTAAAAGGAGGCCCCCGCGCCCACGCCCGTCACCGCAAGTTCATCAAAGCCGTTAAAGGCCAGTATGGACGTCGTCACTCCTGCTTCCGTACGGCCAAACAAGCCTACGAAAAAGCCGGCCAGTACGCTTACATCGGACGCAAGCAGAAGAAGCGCAATTTCCGCTCCCTCTGGATCCAGCGTATCAACGCTGCCGCACGTCTGAACGGCATGACCTACTCGACGTTGATGAATGGCCTGAACAAAGCCGGCATCGAACTGAACCGCAAGGTTCTGTCCGAGATCGCGATCCACGACGCCGTTGCCTTTGCCGCGATTGCAAAAGCAGCGCAAGCCGCCGCGACAAACAGCCAGTCGAAAAAAGCCGCTTAACCTTTTCGAAGGCCTTAAGAATTGAAAAGCAGCCCTTCGGGGCTGTTTTTTCTTTCCTTTTCAATAAAGTTATGGAATATAAGGGGCAAAGGAGATCGCCATGAAACTGAAAGATATATTCGTCCGGCTCTTCGGCGCAGCTGCAACGCCGCCTGCACAGAAAGATGCAACGCCGTTCCGTCCGCGCGCGGGATATGAAGATCTTCACGATTTTCTGACGGGCAAGAAACCGGACAATCAACCGAAACCACAGCGGTAAACAGAGCAGCCCTTCGGGGCTGCCTTTTTATTACCTCGATGGAAACCTATTTTCGTGATATTCCTTATCTAACAATAAAAAATAAATTCGTTTCTAGACAGGGAACACAAACATGGTACCGATCCACACCCTTTTGGCGATTGCCGCCCTCAAGCCCGACAAGAAGCCCGCCAAAACCGGCGGCGACCACAGCGCGGAGCTGCGGGACAGGCCTTGATGCCCCCGCCCCTTCCGGCTAAAAAGGCGACATGAAATATCTTGCCGCCTTTGACTGGAACGGAACATTGTTCGACGATACGCCCGCAACCTTGCAGGCGACAAATACCGTTCTGGCAAAATTCGGCAAGGGGCCGCTCGACCTGCACACGCTGCAGGAAACTTTCTCCTTCCCCCTGATCCATTTTTACGAGCGCGTGGGTATTCCGCCCGACGAATATCTGAAGAACGCCGAGGAAGAAGGCGCGGCCTATGTCGAGGCCTATGAGGCCTGCAACGGCAATTGCACCATCATGGATGGCGCGATCGAGTTGCTAACATGGCTGAACGGCCGGGGCGTGCATACCATGATCCTGAGCAACCATATGCAGGGCAACCTCGATGTCGATGTCGAACGGCTAGGCATCCGCCCCTATATGAAACATGTGTCCGGCAACACCGAACGGGCGACGATGACGCAAGGTCTTTCCAAACAAATACGCCTCGAAGCCTATATGGAAGAACACGGCTTCGCGCCTGAAAACACTTTTATCATCGGGGACAGCCACGAAGAGCCAGAACTGGCCAAACGCCTTGGCATCCTCGGGATCAGCATCGCAGGCGGCCTGCTTTCCGCCGCGCGGCTGAAAAAATACAAGGCCGACCATATCGTCCAGACCCTGCACGAAGTTCGACCGATCCTCGAAAACTACTGGAAATTATAGCGTTTTTTCCGCTATAACCTTTCCCATGACCCAGAATATCGCCCAGCTTAAAGAAGAATTGACGCAGCAGATTTCTGCCGCCAACGACCTCGCAAAACTCGAAGAAGCGCGCGTTGCCGCCCTTGGCAAGAAGGGCCGCATCACCGACCTGATGAAGAGCCTCGGCGCGATGGCGCCAGAAGAGCGCAAGGATTTCGGCGCCGCCGTCAATGCGCTGAAAGACGAAGTTGCCGCCCTCATTGAAAAACAGGAAGCCGGTTTGAAGACACAGGCGATGGCGTGTAAACTCGCCGCCGAGACGATTGATGTCACGCTGCCGATCCGCCCCGAAGCCAAAGGCACGATCCACCCGATTTCGCAAACGATGGACGAGCTCATTTCCATCTTCGGATCGATGGGTTTCGAACTCGCCGAGGGTCCGGACATCGAAGATGACTGGCACAATTTCACCGCGCTTAATTTCCCGCCGGGACATCCCGCACGCGAAATGCACGATACATTCTACCTTCCCGATGATCCGGACGAAAAGGGTGAGGCGGCGAAGAAGCTTCTGCGCACGCACACATCCACCGTGCAGATCCGTCATATGATGGGCAGGCAGCCGCCGTTCAAGATGATCTGTATGGGCCGCGTCTACCGCTCCGACTATGACATGACGCACACACCTGTTTTCCACCAGATCGAAGGGCTCGTCATCGACAAGGCAATCAATATGGGGCACCTCAAAGGATGCCTGATGGATTTCCTGCGCGCTTATTTCGAGAACGACAAAATCAGCATCCGCATGCGCCCCTCCTTCTTCCCCTTCACGGAACCGAGCGCGGAAGTGGATATCGGCTTTTCACGCAAGAATGGCGAACTCAAAATCGGTGAGGGATCGGACTGGCTGGAAATTCTCGGCAGCGGTATGGTGCACCCGAACGTCCTCAAAAACTGCGGCATCGACCCGGAAGAATATCAGGGCTTTGCCTTCGGTATGGGCGTCGAGCGGATTGCCATGCTGAAATACGGTATTCCGGACCTCCGCACCTTCTTCGATTCCGACATCCGCTGGCTGGAGCATTACGGCTTTGACCCGCTGGAGCGCCCGAACCGCGCGACCGGATCGAAATAGAATAAATTACATAATATTTTTTGCTATTTTGGGCAGGCTAATGTTTAAGCCTGTCGTGAATGGCTGTGCGCAATTTGTGCGGCTGCACAATTTATGTTGCATTGCCGTTAAGTGTTGCGTAAATTGCATGTCTAGTATGCAAAGGGTGTTTTATGTTTGAAGTTTCCTCTTCTTTTTCACGCGCATGTCAGCCGGTGGATGACTATAGCGGCGGCGACGATATTCTCAAAAATTGCCGGCTAGACCATCAGCTTCAGGAATTGAAAGATATCGGCCGGTTTTATGAGGCCTTTTTCAAAAGGCAGGATATTGCCGTCAAAACATCCACACTGACCCGCGAAGGCAACAGCTATCCCGTCCTGATCATCATTCCGCAGCCCGGCAACATGGAAAAACTCTCCGATTGCATGGCGATGCTGGGGGACAAAGTCTGTTCCCACATGAAGGGCGTCTGCCTTCAGGATATTTCCTTCGAGCTTGAGCAAAGCCGGCGCAATCCCGCCTGCTTTGCTCTGGTCGCGCATCACGGCATAGTCCGGGATTTCGGCGAACAGCTTTGCAACATGCATATTCAGGCCGAAGCCGTGCCCGCACCCACCCCTAACAGATAAATCACTTGGAATCAGGGGCGTTTTCACGTTACATAACCTCTTCTAAACAAAAGGTTATGACATGAAATTTACGTTCTCCTGGCTCAAGGAACATCTCGATACGAACGCCTCTCTCGAAGAGATCACGACGAAGCTCACCGCTCTCGGACTAGAACTCGAAGGCGTTGAAGACCGCGCGAAATTGTTCGAGCCGTTCAAGGTCGCCCATGTCATCTCCGCCGAAAAACATCCAAACGCCGACAAGCTGAAAGTCCTTGTCGTCGATACGGGCAAGGAGCATGTGAAAGTCGTCTGCGGCGCGCCGAATGCGCGTGCGGGCATGAAGGGAATTTTCGCGCCGGACGGATCGTTCATTCCGGGCACGGGGGCGACGCTGAAAAAAGGCCTGATCCGCGGCGAAGAATCCAACGGCATGATGGTGTCGGAACGCGAAATGGGTTTGTCAGACGACCATGACGGCATCATCGACCTTCCGGCCGATACGCCGATCGGCACGCCGTTCAACGATATCTACGGTTTCAACGATCCGGTCATCGACATCGCCGTGACGCCTGACCGCGCAGACTGCGCCGGTATCCATGGTGTTGCCCGCGACCTAGCGGCCGCGGGGCTTGGAAAATTGAAGGAGCCGGACACGACGCCTGTGAAAGGCACGTTCAAAAATCCTATCTCTGTGAAGATCGAGGATACCGAAGGCTGCCCGCAATTCCTCGGCCGCTATATCAAGGGCGTAAAGAACGGCCCTTCGCCCGAGGCCTTGCAGCAAAAGCTCAAAGCCATCGGCCTTCGCCCGATTTCAACGCTGGTCGATATCACGAACTATTTCACCATGGCCTATGCCCGCCCGCTGCACGTGTTCGATGCGGACAAGCTGACCGGCAACATCACTGTCCGCTCTGCCAAAAAGGGCGAAACGCTCGACGCGCTGAACGACAAGAGCTACGAGCTGTCCGAAGGCATGGTTGCTGTCTGCGATGACAGCGGCGTTCTCGGCATTGGCGGTATTATCGGCGGCAGCAAGACGGGCGTCTCGGACGAGACGGTCAATGTCTATCTGGAATGCGCCTATTTCGACCCCTATCGCATCGCCAAGACGGGACGCGCGCTGGAAATCGTCTCCGACGCACGCTACCGCAACGAGCGCGGGATCGATCCGGAATTCACGGCAGCTGGCATAGAGCTGGCGACCAAAATGATTCTGGAACTTTGCGGCGGCGAAGCCTCCGACGTATTTGCCGCGGGCAAGGTTGTGGACTGGAAACGCAGCTATGATTTCGATCCGTCTTACACGGAAAAACTGACAGGCGTTTCCGTCGATGAAAATAAACAGACCGAAATTCTGAAATCCCTCGGCTTCACCTTTGACGGCAAGAAAGCAGTGCCGCCGTCATGGCGCGCCGATGTGCAGGGCCGCGCCGACCTCGCCGAAGAAGTCGTGCGCGTGATTGGCTTTGATGCTATCCCGACCTTGTCGGTTCGCAGCGAGCATGCGGTTTCAGGCGGCGCGGAAACAGAAAATTCGGCGCGTTCCCGTAAAGCCCGTACGGCACTTGCCACGCGCGGTCTTTATGAATGCGTGACATGGTCCTTCATGAAAAAGGATCTCGCGCAATTGTTCGGGTCGAACGACAATCCGGCACTCGCGCTCACCAACCCGATTTCGAGCGAGTTGTCGCAGATGCGCCCGTCGATCCTGCCGAACCTTATCGAGGCCGCGCAGAAAAACGCGGATCGTGGATATAGCAACACCGCTTTGTTCGAAGTCGGCCCTGCTTTCACCAGCCCGAAGCCCGACGGCCAGAAGACCGTTGCTGCGGGTGTGCGCCATGTCGCCAAAGGCAATCGTCACTGGAGCGGAGCGGACGCTGCACGCAATGTCGATGCGCTGGATGCGAAGGCCGATGCGCTGGCCGCCCTCGCCTCTGCCGGTGTTCCGGTCGGTAACCTTCAGGTAAGCCGCGACGCACCGGACTATTACCATCCCGGCCGTTCGGGAAGCTTACGCCTTGGCGCGAATGTGCTGGGATATTTCGGCGAAATCCATCCGGCGGTGCTGGAAAAGATGGACGTAAAGGGCCCCGTTGCGGCGTTCGAAGCATTTCTGAATGCCGGACCGCAGATGAAGAAGAAGGGCAGCGCGAAACCGCTGCTCGTCCTTTCCCCGTTCCAGCCTGTACAACGCGACTTCGCCTTCCTCGTTGACGACAAGGTGGAAGCCGAAGCCATCATCCGCGCGGCGCGAAGCCCAGACAAGATGATCGGCACCGTCGAAATCTTCGATATCTACAAAGGCAAGGGCGTGGAAGACGGCAAGAAATCCGTCGCCATCAACGTCATCATCAACCCCAAAGACAAAACGATGAGCGATGCCGAAATCGAAGCCATCGCCAAGAAAATCGTCGAGGCCGTAACATCGAAATGCGGCGCGAGCCTGCGCGGTTAGGACTTCTTCGCCATTTCCTCGGCGATGATATCCTTGCGCGATAATTTACCGATCATGGTTTTCGGCAGCGGCGTATCGCGGAATTCGATCTGGCGTGGCATTTCCATAGGCGATATACGTTCGGCGAGGAAGGTTTTCAGCGTTTCAATCGTCATTTCTTCGCCGGGCTTGAGCTTAACCCACGCCTTGACGATTTCGCCGCGGTTTTCATCCGGCAGGCCCGCGACGATACATTCTTCCACGGCATCGTTCTGGTAGATTGCCTCTTCCACATTGCGGGGATAGACGTTGTAGCCGTTGGTGATGATCATGTCCTTGATGCGGTCGACGATGAAAATATATCCCTCTTCATCCATCACCGCGACGTCGCCTGTGTAAAGCAAACCGTCTTTCAAGACATTCGCTGTTTCTTCCGGCTTGTTCCAGTAGCCTTTCATCACCTGCGGGCCGCGCACGCACAGCTCGCCGCGCTCGCCGATTGGCAGGCGCGTCTGTTTGTTGTCTTTGTCCACGATCTCGACAACCGTGCCGGGGAACGGCAGGCCGATCGATCCGGCCTTGTTCTGTCCTGCCAGCGGGTTTGCACAGACGACCGGCGAGCTTTCGGTCAGGCCATAGCCTTCGACCACGGTGCAGCCGGTGTTTTTCTCGAACGTCTTTTTTACCTCGACCGGAAGCGGCGCGCCGCCTGAGATACAGGATTTCAACGAGCGGAGGTTAAAGCTGGAAAGTTTCTTGTGGTTGTTGATCGCATTATAGATCGCCGGAACGGCCGGAAAATAATGCGGCTGTTTTTTGTGGATCAGCTTTAGCGTGCCTTCGAGTTCGAAGCGCGGCAGGGCAACGATTTCCAACGCGTTGCGTACGCTGAAATTCATCACCGCCGTCATGGCGAACACATGGAAGAACGGCAGGACGCCGAGCATCTTTTCCTGCCCCACATTCGGCTTCAGCCACATGGCGCATTGTTCGGTATTGGCGACGATATTCTGGTGCGTGAGCATCGCGCCTTTAGGAGTGCCCGTGGTGCCGCCGGTATATTGAAGCAAGGCAACATCATTTGCAGGATCGATAGAAACTTTCGCCGGAACATTGTGGTGATTGATCAGATCATGATACCAGGCAACATTCGCTTCGTTTTCCACCTTTGCGAGGTCTTTTTTCTTCAGAAGCGGAAAAAGAACATTTTTCGGGAAGGGAAGAATGTTCGTGAATTTGCAGACGACTAGATGCTCGAGGCAGGTATTGCCGAACATCTTTTTCATCTTGCCGTAGAGCAATTCCAGATCGGCCGTGATCATCGTGTCGGTGCCGGAATCGTTGATCTGGTGCATCAATTCCTTTTCGGAATAGAGCGGGTTATAATTCACCGCTGTGGCGCCCGTCATCATGATGGCGTAATAGCCGATTACGAAGTACGGGGAATTGGGCAGGAACAAACCGACGCGGCGGCCCTTGCCGATGCCGCGCTGTTGCAGCGACCAGGCGAGGCGCGAGGCCTCCTTATAGATATCGCCCCAAGACATTTTAAAGCCGAGAAAATCAAAGCCGGGACGCTCGCCATGCGTTTTCGCCGTTTTTTCCAGCATCTCGTAAACGGGATACGCAGGTATTGCGGTATCCCACGCAATGCCTTGCGGATAGGAGCGTTTATAGAGTTCTGGCGAGGGGAAAATCGTCGTCATGGGCGTGGCATCCTTTGCGGCGAATACTTTGAAAGTAAAAGACAAGTTTGAATGGTCTTTCTCTAATTTTACCAGCAAGGAGAAGATGTCGCCAAAGCAAAACAGCATGGCAGCGCGAACATTCTTTTTTGCATTACAGCAAATGCCGATTATGGCTGGATAAGAGACTGTTTTTGATGATATAACTAGTTAATGAAAAGTTTTCTTTTCATTGTCCGAACCAAGTAATCTTCTCTTTCGTTGTCCTTTCAAGGATTTTGACTTGTCACTGGTTATGAAACCGCTTGAAGTTGATCACGACCCGGAAAACCTCCCGGTCAAGTCGCGTTTGAAATGGTTCAACAGCACCAAAGGCTTTGGCTTTGTTGTGCCGGTGGAAGATCCTTGCGATGCCTTCATCCATATCACCACGCTACAAGACGCCGGCATTCACGAGCTGGGCGAAGAAGCGCTTCTCATGTGTTCCGTTGTCAAAGGCCCGAAGGGTGCTCTTGTTACAGCGGTCAGCGAACTTCTCCAGCAGGGGCAGAATCCCGAGCCGATTTCATACCGCTTGCCGGGTGAAGAAGGTGAAGAGCTGCACACGATGGAAGGCACCGTGAAATGGTACAAGCCGGACAAGGGTTTCGGTTTCATCATTCCGGAAGACGGGCAGAAGGATGTGTTCGTACACAAAACCTGCCTCGACAAACACAGCCTTCCCATCCTCATCCCCGGCCAGAAGGTTCGCATGACGGTCCGTACCGTAGCAAAAGGCCGCGAAGTCGCCGATTTCGATTTATTGGAAAACCACTGATCCGATATAACACAGCCCGTAAAAAAACCGCCCCGAAGGGCGGTTTTGAGTTTTTCGCGTCGGCCCCGAAAAGGAGTTAAAAAGACCGCGCGTAGGAATATCTATCCGTTCGAGGCCGTTTTGATTTCGAAATCGGCGGGCGTGCCTGCATCGGCCTCGAAATCCTTGGCGTCCAGCGTGCGGGTGCGGGTCGGCACTTGATAGGCGGCGCGGCAATGATCTTCGCAATAAGGAAGGCCGGCAACAGCGTCGCAACCGCAGAAATTGAAGTTTTCCTTGTCCTGCGGGTCGCCGTTCGGCCAGCGGCAGGCGCGGGAATCCAGCTCGACCATCGGAATGCCTTTGCCGCGGAATTCGGGCAGTTTAATCTGCGGCTTGACGATACGGGGCGCAGCGGCCTCGCTCTTCGGCTTTTTGGCCGTGTTCTGCTGGATCGGAGACAGGCGGGAGGAGAGTTTCAGGCGGTGCGCCTTGCCGATCACGGCGTTGCGGGTGATACCATCGCCCAAGACCTTGGCGATCTCGGCGGCGGTTTTCCCCTCGCCCCACAATTGCTTCAGAAGCGCTACCCGTTCATCCGTCCAACCCATAATTCCCACTTCTCTCCGGCCGGATTCCGAATCTTATGAGATACGAAATGCGCCATGAATGTCTTTGAAAGTAAAGAAACGGTATCAAGGGCGAGAATCACGCGCCAGCAAATCCGCGAATCGCGATTCCTTTATCCACATAAATGTCAGCCGGAAAAATAAAGGATTGTTTTTCTGTTCAGAATTTATCCGCTTTAGGATCTTCGCTGTGGGAAAGTCCCCAGACTTCGTAACGCTCTGAATCCTCGCTCCAGTTTTCGCGCACCTTCACGAAAAGTTTTATGTGCGCGCGGCGCCCCATGATTTCTTCAAGTTCTACACGCGATTGCTGGCCGATTTTTCCAATCATCTCTCCGCCCTTGCCGAGAACGATTTTTTTCTGTCCTTCGCGCGCGACGTAAATTACCTGGTCGATCTTCACGCTGCCGTCATCGAATTCTTCCCAGTTCTCCGTCTCCACCGTGATGTCATACGGTATTTCATCGTGAATGGCGCGGAACAATTTTTCACGCGTGATCTCGGCGGCGAGAAGGCGCAGCGGCATATCGCTCATCTGGTCTTCGGGATAATGGAAAGGCCCTTCGGGCATGCGTTTTGCCACATATTTCACGATATCGGACACGCCGTCATTGTTGCGGGCGGAGACCATAAAGGTCGCCTCGAATTCCATCGCCTGATTCATGATGGTGGTGAGTTCGAGGAGTTTTGGACGAGCGATATCGTCGACCTTGTTCAGAACCAGAATATATTTTTTCCCGTGAACATTTTTCAGCCGGTCCATGATCGTGCGCACAGGGCGGCTCATCCCTTTTGTGGAATCGACGACGAACAGGACGAGGTCGGATTCCGCGAGGCCCTGCCATGCGGCGGCGACGATCGCCTTTTCCATCCTATCGTTTCCAGGTTTGAAAAGGCCCGGCGTGTCGACGAAAATAATCTGCGCATTGTCCTGCACGACGATACCCAGAACGCGCGTGCGCGTCGTTTGTACCTTGCTGGAGACAATCGAAATTTTTTCACCGACGATGGAATTGATCAGCGTCGATTTCCCCGCATTCGGCGCGCCGATAATGGTGCAGAAACCGCAATATGTTTTCGGATCGGTCATTACGATTTCAGTTGGGCAAGCATTTTGCGGGCCGCGTCTTTTTCGGCGTGGCGGCGAGAAGGGCCATCGGCCGAAACGGGGGCGTAGCCTTGCACAGACAGTTCGATTTCAAAGCGTGGGGAATGGTCGGGACCGGATTTTCCAGTAATTTCATAGGCGGGCAGCGGAAGGCCGCGCGCCTGCACCCATTCCTGCAATTCGGTTTTCGGGTCCTGCTGAACATCCGTATGGGTCAGTATATATTTGTCCCAGAGGCGGATTATAACATCCCTTGCCGGTTCCAGCCCGCCATCGAGAAAAACCGCGCCGAGCAGCGCCTCCATCCCGTCGGAGAGAATATTCTCGTTTTCGGCGCCGCCGGATGTGCGTTCCGCCTCGGAAAGATTCATGAAGTCGCCGAGATTGATGGTGATGGCGACGGCCGCGAGCATCGGTCCCTGCACCAGTGCGGAATGGCGCTTGGCAAGGCTGCCTTCCGGATCGGCCGGGAATTGTTCATAGAGCGTGTGTGCCATGACGAGGTTCAGGACACGGTCGCCCAGAAATTCTATCCGCTCGTTGTTCGCGGTGCCGCTCTTGCTGGAATGGGTCAGCGCCTGTTCCATGTAGCCGGAATTCTTGAAGCGGTAACCGATCCTTTGTTCCAGTTCGAAAAGCGGGTGCGTGATCGTCATTGTGCGGGCTCCTCTTCCGGCGGTCTGACCGGGCCGATAGTGTCGAATATGCGGCTGTAGCGAATGGCGGTGAACCATGTCCAAGGTTTGACGAGGTTTGCGCTCTGGTCCACCGAGAAGAACAATATCTCCGCACGGCCAACAAGCATGTCTTCAGGGACGAAGCCCACCAGTTCGCGCACGCGGCTGTCCTGGGAATTGTCGCGGTTGTCGCCCATCATGAAGTAATGGCCTTCGGGCACCACATATTCCTGCGTGTTGTCCAGCGCCTCGGAATCCGATTCCTCGTAAATGCGGTGCATGATGCCGCCGGGCAGCGTTTCTATATATTCCATGATGGTTTCGTTGCGGCCTTCCGGCGATGTCACGCGCTGCAGTCCCACGGGATCGCGGTCAACCATCTCGCCATTTATGTAGAGACGGCCTTTTTTCACCTGAATCCGGTCGCCTGGCATGCCGATCAGGCGCTTGATATAATCTATCGACGGGTTGGATGGCAGCTTGAAAACGATGACGTCACCGCGCTGCGGCTTTTCTTCCATCATTCGTCCCTTGAAATCGGCGATGCCGAGCGGGAAGGAATAGCGGGAATAGCCGTAGGATGTCTTGCTGACAAAAAGATAATCGCCGACCTGCAAAGTTGGCAGCATCGAACCTGAGGGAATGTTGAAAGGTTCGAAGAAGAATGTGCGGATGAACAAGGCGAGAAGAATCGCCATCACCGCCGTCCTGAAAAATTCGCCGACGCCCTCTTCTTTTGGAAGTTCCGCGGGCTTGGCCGCATTGTCCTGTGTTTCGCTCACGGGTCTTATCCTTTTGATCCGGTATATGTTTTAGCGGGTTTGGCCGGAAATTACCAGACGGGA
>Ga0209792_1000869_pt1 | contig 17194 bp, 15 predicted proteins | sample EBPBio142005_DNA_FD_185860 | JGI IMG/M metagenome (GOLD analysis project Ga0209792, IMG submission 185860) | Wastewater treatment Type I Accumulibacter community from EBPR Bioreactor in Madison, WI, USA - Reactor 1_6/14/2005_ DNA (SPAdes)... | ecosystem: Engineered > Bioreactor > EBPR >... | reverse complement strand
TGGGACGATCCAGGGCCGCCGCACGCCACCGAGGGCCTCGGCCACGGCAAGCCCCGCCTGGAGGCCGTCTTCGTGGAAGCCGGCACCGAAATAGGCGCCGCAGAACCATGTGTTGCGCCCGCCCTGCAGCGCCCACAGCTTCTCCTGCGCCGCCATGGCGATCGCATTGAAGCTGGGATGCCGGTAGTGCAGCCGCTCGACGATGCGCGCACTTTCGATCTGCCGGTGAGGATTGAGCGTGACGAACAGGGGCGTTTCGTCGGCGATGCCCTGCAGTCTGTTCATCCAGTAGGTGACGGCGAGCTGGCGATTGTCCCCGGCGTTGCACGACATGTAGTTCCAGCTCGACCACACCTTGCGACGACGAGGCATCAGGCTGGCATCCGAATGGAGGATGGCGTCGTTGCCGACATAGGAAAAAGCGCCAAGCAGGCGTCTTTCGTCGGCGCTCGGGTCCGCAATCATGTCGAGCGCCTGATCGGCGTGTGTTGCAATGACGACATGGTCGAAGCGACGGCGGTCTCCGGTTTCGCCGACGATCTCCACGCCCCCTGGCAGGCGCGAAATGGCCTTGATGGGATGATTGGAAACAATTTCCGGAATGGCCCTGGCGAGGCACCGCACGTAGGAGCGGCTGCCGCCGTCGACGGTGCGCCAGGTCGGGCGACCGGACAACTTGAGAAGGCCATGTGTTTCGCAGAACCGTATGAAGGCGGTTGCCGGATAGTTGCCGATGTCGGCGGCCGGTGTCGACCAGATCGCGGCGGCCATCGGAAACAGATGGTCGTTGCGGAATGCCGCGCCATAACCGGCAGCGTCGAGATAGTCACCGAGCGAGGTGGCGCCGAGCTGCGCCGCATCGAGCGGCGCCTTGCGATAGAATCGTATGAGATCCCACAGCATTCGCCAGAACCTGGGGCTCATGGCGTTCCGGCCCTGGGCGAACAGACCCGAGAAGCCGGTGCCGGAATATTCCAGCCTGCCATCGTCGAGCGAGACAGCGAACGACATGTCGGATGGCTTGGTCCCGACGCCGAGATGGCGGAACAAGGCAGCGAGGTTCGGATAGGTGACGTCGTTATAGACGATGAATCCAGTATCGACGGCCACGCCGGCAGCCTCGACCGTATGGCTGTGCCCGCCCAGGCGATTTTCCGCCTCGAACAGTGTCACACGGTGACGCCGCGACAGCAGCCAGGCAGCAGAAAGGCCGGCAATGCCGCTGCCGACGACGGCAATCGTCAGCGTCTGGCTGCCGGTGGTGCAGATCTTGTCCTTCCCCATCAACTCCTCGGGCCGGTAGGTTCGGTGTGACGGGTTTCCCCTTTGCGGGTTGCGCCGCCACCGTTCTACGGTGTTGCAGACGCCATGGATCACCGCTTGGCCAGTGATCCAATCGAATCACCCGGGCGTATAAAGGCAAATGAATGTCGCAGGCCTACATCCAGGAAAGAGGCGCCTCCTCGCAGGCCGGACGGCGAGGGTTGTGCCTTTGAAGCCTGTCGAGCAGCAAGGGACACTCCCCACCCCGGGCGAGCTGTGCCAGCTGATGCAGGCCGTTGCGGCCGCACACGATCGAAGCGCCTTTGCCGCGCTGTTCGGCTATTTTGCACCGCGTGTGAAGGCCTTTCTCATGCGCTCCGGCCTTTCCGCCAACATGGCCGAGGAAGTGACCCAAGAGACAATGCTGGCGATATGGCACAAGGCATCCTACTTCGACCCGAGCCGGGCCGGCGTGTCGACGTGGATCTACGCCATCGCTCGGAACCAGCGCATCGATCGCTTGCGGCGCGAGCGCACCCATACGGTCGATCCCCATCTTGACCCGAGCGACGAGCCGGAATTGCCGGACTCGGGGGAAGACGTCGCCCTCGTGGCCGAGCGCGAGGCGCAGGTCCGAACGGCGCTCGCAGCTCTGTCGAGGGAACAGGCTGCAATTGTCCATCTCTCGTTCTTTGCAGAGAAGCCGCATTCCGAGATAGCGCGCGAACTCGGCGTTCCCCTGGGGACGGTCAAGTCGCGGATCCGGCTGGCATTGAACCGCTTGCGCGCTCTGCTGGGCGACGAAACATGACGATCAATCACCATCCGAGCGACGAGACGCTGCTGCGGCATACAGCCGGAACGTTGGGCGCCGGCCCGGCCGTGGTGATCGCTGCACATCTTGAAGGATGCGAAACCTGCCGCAGGCGGGTCTTCGAATTCGAATCGCTGGGCGGAGCGATCCTTGAAGGCATGCCCCTCGAACCCTTGAGAGTGGATGCGCTGGCGCGTGCCCTCGAACGGCTCGACCTTCCGTCATTGTCGCCTCGACCAGAAACAATCGTCGTTCGGCAGCACCACCCTGTCGGGTTGGAACTTCCCTCTTCGTTGCATCACTGCGACGTCGGCCCCTGGCGCTGGCTCGGACCGGGCTTCAGGTGGAGCAAAGTCTCTCTCCCTGGAAATTCCGACGCCAAGGTCCTGCTGCTCAAGGGGCGGGCCGGCCTGAAGCTCCCGGCTCATGGACATGATGGCACGGAGTTCCTTCAGGTTCTGTCCGGCTCCCTTTTTGACGAACGCGGTCGATATTATCCGGGCGATCTGGATGAAGCCGACACCGACGTCGATCATCAACCCGTCATCAGCTCCGACTCCGAGTGCATTTGCCTCGTCGCCCTGGAAGGTGATACGCGCCTGCACAGTGCTCTGGGACGGCTGCTATGGCCAATCGTAGGCTTCTGAAGCGGAACGACGGCCGCACTTACCTGCACGGGCATCGACGGGCTACCCCACGCGTCCCGCATCCCCCGCGCGAACATATGCAGCAGGCGCAGACCTGCCGGATTTCTTCTTGTGCTAGTCTCCGCAACCCAGGCGTGACGTCACGCCCGAGCAATCAGGGCGCGAAGGCGCGCGGAGGGAACGAGATGAGCGTACGTGCGGGGCGTGAGTTCCTGGCAATCCCTGGGCCGACGACGGTGCCCGACGAAGTCCTGCGGGCAATGCATCGCCCGGCAGTGGACATCTATTCCGGCCCGCTCCTGGCGCTGACCGACGGCCTGCTGCGCGATGTCGCCCGTGTGTTCAACACCAAGGGCCGCGCCTACATCTACATCGCCAACGGACACGGCGCTTGGGAGGCCACACTCACCAACGTGCTGTCCAAGGGCGATAAGATCCTGGTCCTCGAAAGCGGACGATTTGCCATAGGCTGGGGAGACAATGCCCGTCGCATGGGTGTCGACGTCGAAGTGCTGAAGGGCGACATGCGCCGCGCCGTGCGGCCTGCCGAGGTGGAGGCACGCCTGAAGGCAGACAAGGGCGGCACCATCAAAGCCGTGCTGGTCGCCCAGATCGACACCGCCTCCGGCGTGGTGAACGACATCGCGGCCATCGGCCAGGCGATGCGCGCCGCGGGACATGACGCGCTCCTGATGGTCGATGCGGTGGCCTCGCTGGGCTGCATGCCGTTCGAGATGGACCGTTGGGGCGTGGACGTGGCCATGTCGGGCTCGCAAAAGGGCATGATGACGCCGCCGGGGCTCGGCTTCGTCGTCGCCAACGACCGCGCGCGCGAAGTGCACAAGACAGCCGGCCTGCGCACCCCCTATTGGGACTGGACCGAGCGCGAGGGCGATCTCCACTATCAGAAATACGCCGGCACGCCGCCCGAGCATCTGTTGTTCGGCCTGCGTCAGGCCCTCGACATGCTGTTCGAGGAGGGCCTCGACAACGTGTTCCGTCGCCACCGGCTGCTGGCGGAAGCGGTGCGCCGCGCCGTCGGCGTCTGGGCGGAAGGTCAGGCCATCGGCTTCAACATCATCGAGCCGTCCGAACGCAGCGATGCGATCACGGCGGTACTGCTGAACGGCGGCCATGATCCGGAGGCCCTGCGCGCCTATTGCAATCAGAAATGCGGCGTGATCCTCGGCCACGGCATCGGCGACCTCTCGGGCAGGGCCATCCGGATCGCCCATATGGGCCATGTCAACGCGCCCATGACGCTGGGCACCCTGAGCGTGATCGAGGTCGGCCTCAACGCGCTCGGCATCCCGCACGGCAAGGGCGGCGCACAGGCGGCAATCGACTGGCTGGGCGAACAGGTGAAGGCATAGCCGCCGTCGACCTGGTGTTCAGAACCTGATGCTGAACCCGATCAGCGGGCCGTGCAGCAGCAGATCGATCCCCCTCGTATCGAGGCCGGACCCGGTCGTGTAATTGGCTGCGAGGGCGCGATAGCCCAGCGTGGCGGCGAGTTGGTAGCCGTCGAACTGCCAGGCATATGAGTAGGCCGCGACCGCCTGCCACGAAAACTGGCTACCGAGGCCGAAGCCCCCGATATCGCCCCGCACGAATGCTGTCTGGCTGGGGGTGAACTGGTGACGCACCCGAAACCCGACCACCGGGTCGACCCATTGGAGGTTGCCCGTCTTGGCGACAGCGATACCTTGCGATTGCTCAAAGCCCAGATTGTAGAGATTGGCCGTTATCATCGCATCGAGGTTCGCCGAGACGGAATTGTTCCAGTAGCGAAAGCCCAACAGAGCGTCGGCTGCGGTGAAGGAGCCCGGGCTGTGCGACCAGCGCGAGACCTCGTAGATGCCGCCCATCTCGACGATGGTCATCGTGTAGTTGAGCTGGGCATTCACGACGCCATTCACGTTGAGGCCCGGCAAGGGATTGCGGTAGCGCGCGGCCGATTTCGAGAAGCCGAGATTTGACCAGACCAGATCGGCATAGAAACCTACCGGCCCCTTGTTTGCCTCGAAGTAGGCGTTGAATGCGGCAATCGAACTGCTGTTGTTCAAGATGTCGAAGAAGCCGGCATTGACGTCGATTATCTGGCCCCGTGTGGTCGTGCTCCCACTCACGCTGGTGAACCAGGCATAGGTGGCGGCATTGAACCGCCAACCGTCGCCTGGTGCGGTCTCCTCAGCGGCGGCGGGCTGCAGGGCGCTCGCCATAAGGACGATGGCGGTCGCAGCGATAGCGACGCCTCGGCATTTCCCATCCCTGGTCATTCGCGTTTCACTCCGCGTCGGTTGCAACCGCTCGTCTCTTCCTGGCGAGGATCCAGTAGGACAGCACGGCGATCAATGTAATCAAGCCGGCCATAGCCAGCATCGTGATGCGATAGCTGCCGAGATAGGCGGTCGTGCCATTGGCAATGACCTCGTGCACCAGCTTGGCATCGAACCTGTCCGTATGGCCGGTCTGCACATAGGATTGGAGAATCCCGATGGCCTGCGCCTGTTCGCCAGGCGTTGCACCGGCGTGGTCCAACCGCTGCCGCAGCAGGGGCGAGAACATACCGTAGATCAGCGACGAACTCAGCGCCAGCCCCAGTGCGAAGCCGAACTGGCCGAACGCCGTGCGCGAGGAGCCGATGGCGCCGACGAGCGCCGGCGGAGGCTTGGCGACGAAGACGTTGGCGGCCGGCGCCTGCGTCAGCATCATCCCGATGCCTGCCGCCACCAGCGGAACCACGAAGACGAGGTAGGGCGTCTTCTCGCCCGCGAACGCCATCGCCGCCAGCGCCGCCGCCATGGCGACCAGGCCTCCCGGGATCATCAGCCGCATGGCAACGCCGCGCGCCACGAGGCTGCCGGCCCAACTCGCGGCGACGATACAGGCCGCGATGAAGGGAAGCTGCCCCAGGCTCACCTCGAACGGCGTGTAGCGATAGACGTACTGCCACAGCAGCGAGAGCTGGATGGCGACGACGGCGTTTCCGATGTTGAATCCGATACCCGACACGGCGCCGGCCAGCAGTTCCGGATCGGCGAAGGAGCGGATGGGAAAGGCCGGGCGCTCGCAACGCCACTCCCACCAGGCAAAGCCCGCCAGACCGAGGAGCCCCACCGTCATCGGGACCAGCACCTTGGCGCTGCCCCAGCCGGCCGAAGCCGCATTGCTGACGGCGTAGAGCGTGCTGACCAGCCCGATCGCGACCAGGACCAGCCCCAGCACGTCGAGACGCCCGGCCGCCGGATCTTTCGCTTCAGGCACCACTTTCAGGCACCAGACCAGCGCCACCACGCCGACCAGGGGCCCCAGCAGGTAGGCGGCTCGCCAGCTCACGCCGGCGAGATAGCCGCCCAGCACGCAAAGGACCACGATGCCGAGCGTCTGCAAGGCGAGCCATTTGGCGACTGCCCGCGCCAGCACTTCAGGCTCCGGAGCCACGGCGCGCAGCAACGCGAACGACAGTCCGAACGAAGCTGCAAATCCGACACCTGAAAGGGCGCGTCCCAGCACGAACAGGGTGGCGTTCGACGCCAGCGCGGTTATCAACCCTCCGGCCAACGTCACCAGCAGCCCGAACAGCATCACCCTCTTGCGGCCGACCCGATCGCCGAGGCTTCCTGTCGCCATGATGCTGGCAGCGATACAGAGTGTCCCGATGCTCGCCGCCAGAGACCGTTCCGCGCCGGTCATGTGCAAGGTATTGCCGGCGGCGACGACAGCTATGTTATGGATCGCGGGATCGAGATTCATGGGCAGCGACGCGCCGACCAGCGCCAGCAGGGCCGACCTGCCGCCCGCCCGTGTCCCCTCTTGCGTCGATATCTGCGCCGTATCGCTCATGATCGGCCTTCTCCCCGAAGCAAGGCCCTCGCAGCCTGCGGCACATGCCCAATCGGCGTCGCAGCGAAGAGTGCTTCGAGGCCTTCGGGCTCCAATTGGTCTGCCAGGCCAATGCAGACGATCACGCTCGGGTCGGACGCCCAGTCGTCCCGGACTTCGCCGGCTTCCGGCTCCAGGGACCAGCGGCGTCCGACAAGTTGCAGCACGAACCGGCGTTCGGGCGCCTCGGAAAGCCGCACGACCCCCTTGGCGCGCACCACCGCAGGCGGAAGCGCCGCGATCGCTGCACGCAAGGCGCCCCCATCGAGCATCTGCCGGCGAACGAAGCTCCATGTCGCGAACTGCCGGGAGTGCTCGTCGTCGGCCCGCGGGCGGGACATGGCCGCACGACCAGCAGCGCCGGAGAGCATGAGGTCGGCGACCTCGCCTGCCCCGGGGGCCGCTACCACGCGAGCGCCGGGAACCTCCGCGGCAATCCAGGCGCGGACCTGTCGGCAGGCGTCGGCATCGACCAGATCCGTCTTGCTGAGCACGATCACGTCGGCCGCCGCGAGCTGATCCCGCACAAGGTCGCCGACATATTTGTCCCGCACACGCTCGCGTACCGTCTCCGCGTCGGCCACCACCACGATGCCGTCGAGGAACAGGCGGGGATGGCTCGCGGCATAGTCGGCGATCCTGGCCGGATCGGCGACACCGCTTGCCTCGATCACGATGTGCTGGGGACCATCCGGCCGTTCGGCCAGGTCATGCAGTGCGAGCGCGAGATTGTCGCCGATCGAGCAGCAGACGCAGCCGTTGGTCAGGCTGATGGTCTCGCCCTCCCGGTTTGCAATCAGGGCCGCATCGATGTTCACGCTTCCGAAGTCGTTGACGACGACGGCGAGCTTCACGCCCTGCGGGTCCGCCAGCAGGCGGTTGAGCAGGGTCGTCTTCCCGGCGCCCAGATAGCCGCCGATCACGGTGACGGGAATGGTCACGGGCTGTCAGGCCGCGACCGGAAAGACGCGCCCGCCCAGGATGGTCGCAAGCACCGGAACATCCTTGATGGCCATCGGCTCGACCGCAAGAGGATCGTCCCCCAGCACCGTGAAATCAGCCCGCTTGCCGACACGGAGGCTGCCGATCTCGTGATCCCGGTGGAGCAGCCAGGCGGCATTGTAGGTCATCATCCGCAGACCTTCGTAGGCGGAGACCCGTTCCCTGGGCCCCTGCACCCGGCCTGTCGTCGTGACGCGGTTCACGGCCGCCCACATCGTCAGCAGCGGATCGACCGGCGACACCGGCGTGTCGCTGTGTGCCGCGATGACGAGCCCGAGGCGGAGCGCCGTTGCCGCCGGATTCATGGCCGCGGCGCGGAAAGCGCCGAACGTGTGAGCGCGATGGAAGTCGCCCCAATAGTACATGTGATTGGAGAACAGCGTGGCCGAGATGCCCAGCGCCGCCATCCGCCGCAGCTGCGACTCGTCCAGCAACTGGCCGTGGACAATGAAATGCCGACGATCGGCGCGCGGCTTCTCCGCCTGCGCCGCCGCCACCGCCTCGATGAAGGCTTCGGAAGCCTGATCGGCGTTGCAGTGCGCGACGATCTGCATACCGGCGGCGTGCATTGCAGAGACGATCCGGGTCAGTTCCTCCGGCGCGCGATTCCACAGGCCGTTGGCTCCGGTGCGAAGATAGCCCGGCGCCCGCAGCCGGCCGGTGAAGCCCTGGTTCGAGCCGTCCAGCAGGATCTTGATCCCCTGAAAAGCGAGCTTGTCGTTGCCCTTGTCCTTGAGAGACGTCGCGGCCGCGATCATGTCCTCGACTTTGGGCACGGTGATGCCGTTATTGTGCGCGACGATGCGCACTGGAAAATCCGGCGAGCCGGTTGCAGCAAGCGCTGCCTGTAGGAATGCAGGCTCGAAGTAGGTGCTGCCGCCGCCATCGACGATGGTCGTCGCCCCGCGTGCCTGGGCGACTTTGGCGAAGTTGAAGAACTGCTCTGTATCGGTCGAGGCGCCGACCAGGTCGGAGGCCACCGCCTTGATCGCGGCCATCATCGCCGCCATTTCCTGCAACTCGCCGGTCGGAGCCCCCGAGGCATCGCGCAGGACGCCGGGGGCCTTGATGGCAGCATAGTTCGCAAGTTCGAGAGTCGCGGAATTCACATAGGCGAGATGGCAGCTCGCGTGGAGCAGGAAGATCGGCCGGTCCTTCGATACCTGATCGAGATCATGCCGCGTGATCGGGTCGACGAGGTCGTTCAGCGAGGGGTCGACACCCCAGCCGATGAGCGGCGTCCCAGGAGCGGCGATCATGGCCTCGATCTCCTTCAGCCGCCTTACGAGAGCAGAAACGCTCTTGAGGGCCTTGTGCTGTTTACCCGACGGATCGCGGCGGTCGATCGGACCGACATACTCGGCCTTGGCCCAGAGAAGACCGTCGAGCAAATGCGCATGGCTCTCGATCAGGCCGGGGACGAGGATGCTGTCGCCGAACCGATCGTCCAGCGTGTAGGGTCCCCAGACGGCGCACTCATCCAGCGTGCCGAGTTCGAGGATGATGCCATCCCTTACCGCGACGTGCGTGGCCTCCTCCACCGCCGGATCCATGGTGATGATCTTCCTGGCGCTGAAGATGGTGATCGGTCCTGGCATGGTCGTCTCTCTCCACTGAAGAAATCCGGCGGGATCGTGTCATTGCGGGCTCGAAGGTCGAAATCGGGACAAACCCGCGGATGCCCAACGCCGCATGCGCGTCGAGACAGCCCGCTCCATGTCAGCGGCGCGACTGCGACGACGCCCCTGGACCTGACGGCAAGTCCAGCCATTGATCCAATGACAGCAGGTCGCCATGGCCAACCGCTATCCATTTTGCGCAAAAAAGACCCGCCGGCTCCGCGGTTCGGCAGCGCCCCTCTAACGCGTCAGTCGTTCCGCGCGAGCCCTCTGGCGTTCCTGTGGCGCGCCGATCCGGAAGCTCGGGCCAGGGTCGTACTGGGACGCTCGCCGAAGGCCGACGCATAGACGGCGGCAAAGCGGCTGAGGTGCCAGAAGCCCAGCTTGAAAGCGACATCCGTTACGGTGGTACCTTCTGCCGGTCGACGAAGCATTCCCCGAGCCCGCCACAGGCGACGCCAGCGCAGATAGTCCTGGGGCGACCGGCCGGTCCGAAGCTGGACCACCGCTTCGAGCGAGCGCCGCGATGTCCCGCTCCTGCGGCAGAGTTCCAGCACATCGATCGGCGCGTCGCCGGCTTCCTCGATCGTGCGCTCGAAGCGCGCCATGATCCTGGTGTGCCGCCCCACGGCGGCCCGATCAGGCCGGAACGTGCCCGATTCGCCGAGCGCCATGATCGCCTCAAGCAGGGCGTTACGTAGCGTCGTACGAGTCGCCGACACTTTCAGGAGCTGAGGTTGGGCGCCCAGCTCCGCCAACACTGTCTGGTTGAGCGCGTTGAACCGCTGCCGCGCCGCGACCGAAGCAACGTGCCAGCGGCCCGCCCGCCGGGCATTGGACGGGCCGAACGGCAGCTCCCAGTCCGGCGCCTCGGCGAACAGAGAGGTCTCCAGGCCGAACGTCGCGACGTGCGCGTCGCCGGCGCTGCGCATTGTCCCGCCCTCGCCGGGTCGCACCATGACGACATCCCGGCCGCCGACATCCCGACCATTCGCCGAGCAGCGTGGGCTCATAACATGCCAGACGCTGAAATCCGGTATCCTTTCGTCCACCGTCAAGACGCTTGCCTGGTCGACTTCGAGGCGGCTGAGTACGACGCCATCCAGATGGAGGTGCCAGTACCGCCCGCCGAACGAGGGGCCGGCGTCCGCAACGCAGTGGAAATTCGCGCCGGGAATGGCTCGCGCCAGTTCTTCCGAACTATCGGTAACAGTACGACGGTAGAAGTGCATGGTTACCCGTCATTCTCTCACGCCGCGCAGGTGACAAAGTATGACTCTGCCGCGTTGCGCGCCACTGGGCCGGCGCTCCAGCCGGCGGAGGGCCGCCCCTTTCCTGCCCATCGGCACGCTTGCTGCGCAACGAGAGAAACTCTTGGGGGGCATATCGCGAAGTACCTCAGCCGCGTGGCCGGTGCTGGCCTGCCATCGCAGACGAGATCGCCGCCGCACGGTCGTGCAAATCTTCGCCGAGCGCCTTGATATCGGTCTTGCTCATCTGCGCGCCGAAGCCGACGGCACTGATGGCCATCAGCGGCTTGCCCGACGCATCGAGCACAACGGACGAAACCGTGGTCACGCCCCTCACATAGTGGCTCTGGTCGACGGCGTAGCCGCGCCTGCGCGTCTCTTCGACCTCGGCCAGGTAGGTATCGAAAGTGATATCTCCCTCCCAACGCAGCTTGGCGAAGCGCGAGCGTAGCTCCGGCGTGGTCAACCCCGAGTGCGCAGCCATCGCCCGTCCCAGGGCCGCAATGTACATCGGCAGGCGCTGGCCGATGCTCATATGGACGCGGATCGTCGCATCGTTGTCGGCGCGGTCGACCAGCACCACACGCTCCCCACCCATCACGTGCCACAGCGTGCAGGTCACGCCATGGTCCGCGGCCACCTCGCGAAGATGCGGCCGTACCATCGCGATGTAGCTCACCTCCTCCAGCGTCCCCTTGGCCAGTGCCAGCAGGCCGAGCCCAACCGAGTAGGTTTTGGTGGTGTCGTTGAAAACGACGAGACCTTCGTGCACGAGCGTCTTGAGAAGGTTGAAGCAGGTACTCGGGTTGAGCTCGAGATCCCGGGCGATACGGCTGACCCCGACAGGGGCCTGTGTCGCCACCAGATAGCGCAGGACAGAAAGGCCGCCGATCAAGGCACCGACGAGCTTCTCCGGGGCCGGCTCTTCACGCGGCATGGCATTCGTTCTCGGCATCCAGATCGTCGCGCTGCCTTCCAGATTATGGAGCCACATTATTCTGCATCGAAAATGATCGCCATCCCTCCGAATGCAGAGCTGAGCGATCCTGATGCCCTCGTCGACGGGCCGAACCATCGAGATACCGGGCAACCTGCCGGCGCACACCGGATGCAGCGCGGCGCACACTGGCCATCCCTTCGGCGACCGACGGATCGAGCAGACCCGTCGGCAATCAGTGCGGTGGGCCTCTGTCAGTCGACTTTGAGGTCGAGGTCCTTGACCATCTTCGTCCACACCTGCAGCTGATCCTTCTGATATTGCGCTGCCTGCTCGCGCGTCGACGGCGTCGGCACCAGACTGCTTTGCAGCAGCTTCGTCTTGATCGCCTCCGTTTCGAGGACCTTGACGACTTCCTTGTTCAGGCGGTCGAGAATTTCGTTGGGCGTCCCGGCAGGCGCGACCAGGGCCCACCAGCCATCCATGTTCGGCGGCGTGGCCAGGCCGCTTTCCACGAAGGTCGGAACGTCGGGCAATAGCTCATAGCGCTTGGCGGACGGCACGCCGACAGGCCGGATCTTGCCTGCCCGGATCATGCTCAACGACGCAGGTACGTCGGCCACCATGATCTGGACGTGTCCGCTGATCAGGTCGGCCAGCGCCGGTGGCGTCGACTTGTAAGGGACGTGCGTCACGTCGAGCTTATGGGCATTCTTGATGTAGCCGCCGTAGGCGATGCCGCCCGTGTTGCCGCTCGCGTAATTGTACTTTCCCGGATTGGTTCTGATCAGCTCGATCAGCTCGGGGGCGGTCTTCGCCTTGACGTCGTTGTTGACGAGCCACACGTAATTGACCGACGCGACCAGCGTCACATAGGACAGGTCCTTGACCGGATCGTAGCGGACTCCGCTCGTCAGGCCGCCGGGGCTCGCAGCGAGACCGGAGTTGGTCAGGAGCCCGAGCGTGTATCCGTCCGGCGCGGCCGTCGCGACGATCTCGGTGCCCACCGTCGTATTGTTCCCGGGTTTGTTGTCGATGACGATGGGCTGGCCCAAGGCCTGAGACAATGGCTCGGAAAGAACACGCGCAAGGATGTCGCTTCCGGAGCCGGGCGCGAACGGCACGATGAGCCGGATCGGCTTGTTCGGATATGACTGCGCCGCGACGGGCACGGCCGCCACGAGGCTAGCAGCAGCAGCGAAGCCGGCGAGCCAGCGGACAAAGTTCATTGAGGTTCCTCCTTTTATGTTATCTCTTTTTTGTCGTGATGCTTTTCGCATCGAGATGCGACTGTCGTCATGGCACGGCGCGCAGGCATGTGGGCAACCAGCATGCGAAGCATTCCGGAGCCAAAGTCTGTTCTAAGAGAACTCTATTCTCAATAGAGAAATCCGCCATCGATGCGACCGTCCTGCAACTGCGAGACGGTTGATGCGACCAGCAGCGTCACCGCGCGGCGCTCGTGCAAAACAAGCGCCTGTCCGGCATCTTCGATGCCGTGGCGAAAGCGCTGTTTCTCAGGACTTGAAGCCGAGATCGCGCGCGATGATGTTCTTCTGGATCTCGCTGGTGCCTTCGCCGATCACGTAGACCAGCGCGTCGCGGTGGATACGGCCGACTGGATACTCGCGCATGATCCCGGCGCCGCCGTGAATGCGGATCGCCTGCTCGCTCACCGCCACGGCGGTCTCGCTCGCGATCAGCTTGACGCGCGCGGCGGTCGCTCCATCCAGCGTATTCTGGTCGACGCGCCAGGCGCCATAGTAGACGAGCCATCTGGCGGCCTCGATCTGGGCAGACATCTCCGCAAGCTTGTGGCCGATCGCCTGGTAGTCGCCGATGCGCTTCCCCGCGACCATGCGGTCCTGCGCGTAGGCCGTGGCCGCATCGAAGGCCGCGCGCGCCATGCCGAGGGCGTTGGCGGCAACACCGACGCGGTTCTCGCTCAGCGACTCGAGGATCACGGGATAGGTCCCGAGGCGCCCGCCCAGGACGCAATCGTCCGGCACGAACACGTTCTCGATGTGAATCAGGCCGGTTTCGGACGCGCGGATGCCTTCCTTCTTCAGCTTGTCGATGTGCATGCCCCTGGCCGGCAGCTCGACGATGAACAGGCTGATGGCGTCGCCCCTGAGTTCGGGCGCGGTGCGGGCTGCCACGAGCAGGAAATCGGCGATCGGCGCGTTGGTGATGTAGAGTTTGCTGCCGTTGAGCGTCCAGCCGCCGGCAGTGCGTTCGGCACGGGTCTTGAGCGCCCGGATGTTCGAGCCGCCATCGGGTTCGCTCAGCGCGAAACCGGCGATCTTCCTGCCCGCCACGGCGGGCCGGAAGAAGCGCTCGCGCTGATCGTCGGTGCCGGCTTTCCAGATCGGCCAGATCCCGAGATGGCTGTGCGCCGACCAGCTCGATGCGAAGCCCTGGCTCATATAGCTCAGCTCCTCGCGCACGATGCAGTCGCTGACCTTGTCGAGACCGCTGCCGCCATCGCTTTCCGGGTAGCGGACCCCCAGCAGACCGAGTTCGCCCCAGCGCGCGAACACTTCGCGCGGCAGAACCTCGTTCTCCTCTGCAGCAACAACCAGCCGCTGATGCTCCGACTGACAGAGACGTCTCACCGTGTCGCGCACGGCGACCTGCTGTTCGGAGAAGGAGAAATCCATGGCGGAGCGAAATTCTTGATAGTGAATAAGTTTCTATTTGAAGAAGATTGCTCCCCTTCCCAATGCAGGTCAACGAACCAAAGTCGGATGATCGGCAGAAACCGCGGGTCATCCGGACAGCCGGCGCGCCGAACCGGCCCGGCGGACGCGCCTCTTCCCCGACACGATCATCCTTGCAGACTTGCGCTGGATCAAAGCGCCGGACCTTCCAAGGCGTTACGGCTTTATGAATGCAGACTTTCCTCTTCCGCTGCCCAAGTACGGGCTACAACGTCCAGGGAAGTTTCGAGGAGTCCAACTCGCCGCTGCCGAGCTATGTCGGGCAGCACTGCTTGGCTTGCCGCCGCCTGCATATCGTCGATCCGCGCAACGGCCGGCTTCTGGCCGAGCGGCAGCCGACGCCGGCAAACCTGTCGCGCCACACCAAGGAGCTGAAATGACGCACAGCCACGCCATTGTCTGGATGGACTCCAAGGAAGCCAGAATCTTCCGCTTCAATGCCGTCGACGTCGAGCGGGAGACCATCAAGGCGCACACCCCGTTCCGCCAGGTCCATCACAAAGCCGGCGTCATCGGTTCGGGCCGTCAGGCGCTCGATATGAGCTTTCTGGACCATATCGTCGATGCCCTGCGCGGCACCACGGAATGGCTTCTGGTCGGTCCGGCCCAGGCGAAGCTCGAGCTGGTTCGTCATGTCGAGAAGACGATGCCCTGGGTCCACGCCAAGCTCGTCGGCGTCGAGGCGATGGACCACCCGACCGATGGGGAACTGCTCGACCAGGCGCGTCGCGCCTTCAAGGCCATCGACCGGATGCAGCCCGTCCCGCCCGCGGGCTGAGTGTTGCGGTCGATACGCTTAGACGTTGAGCTGCCGTAGCGCCTGCAGATTGCAGAGCTCGATCGATCGACTGGCGGCCGGCAGCCGGATCAGCCCGTCGCGCGTGAACTGGCTGAGTGTCCGCGACACCGTTTCGATCGTGAGGCCGAGATAGTCGGCGATGTCGGAGCGCGGCATGGGCAGCTCGAACTGGCCGTCGCCATCGGGCATACGATCGGCCATGTCCAGGAGAAAGGCGGCGACCTTTTCCTGCGCCGTCTTGCGTCCAAGCAGCAGCATGTGCTCCTGCGCGCGGTCGAGACTGCGGATTGCCGAGGAGAGCACCTCTTCGCGCAAAGCACCGCCATCGCGCGCCGACGGCCCCAGGGAGGTACGGCAATAGGCGAGAACCGTAGCTCCAGCCAGGGCTTCGGCGGTGAAGCGATGGTTCCGGCCGGCCTCCAGCCCGAAAATCTCCCCCGCGAGATGGAAGGCGCCGATCTGCCGCCGGCCGTCGCTCAGCAGCTTGCTGGTCCTTATGGCACCCGTCACGACCTTGTAGAACCAATCGGCGGCATCGCCCTCGGCGAACAGCTCCTCGCCCTTTCTCAGGGTCTGCGGCACCCCTCCCGACATCGTTCCCCGCAGGGCGAGGGCGGCAGGCATCTGGATAGCGCTTGCGAGGATCTGCATCGGTATCTCCCCGGTTTCAGCCGGAAGGTTGTCGATGCGCATCGGTATCCCGCCGGCCGCCCGGCAACCATTCGGGGTTGATCTAAGGGATTCTACGTAGCCGCCAGCACCATGCGGACGAGCTCGGAAAGGCTGTCGGCCTGCATCTTCGTCATCACATTCGCCCGATGAACCTCCACGGTGCGCGCACTAATGCCGAGATCGTAGGCGATCACCTTGTTGGCCTTGCCGGCGACGAGCCCCTGCAGAACTTCGCGCTCGCGTGACGACAATCCCGCCAGGCGCGCCTGCACAACCGCCAACCGCGCCTGGCGCTCGCTGTCCGTGGCATGCCGGGCGAGCGCCGTCCGGACCGCCGACAAGAGCGCCTCGTCGTCGAACGGCTTCTCGATGAAATCGACGGCGCCGGCCTTCATCGCCGTCACCGCGAGCGACACATCGCCATGCCCGGTCATGATGATGACGGGAAATCCCGCCTTCAGCTCGTTGAGGCGGCGTTGAAGTTCCAGCCCGTCCATGTCGGGCATGCGAATGTCGGTAAGGACGCAACCGTCCTGCGCGTCGGGAAGCGCCTTCAGGAAAGCCAGCGCCGAGTCGTGCACCCGGACGGCATGGCCTTCCGTGCTCAGCAGAAAGGCCAGGGATTGACGAACGTCGGCATCGTCATCGATGACGTGTACGACCTGGCTAGCGGCCATGGCCGGCCTCTTGCCGGCCGAAGCCCGGCAAGGTGAAGCGGAAGACGGTACCTCCACCGGCGGGCGTCTCCACCCAGATCTTTCCGCCATGTGCCTCGACGATCGTGCGGCAGATCGAGAGCCCCAGACCCATGCCCTTGCGCTTGGTCGTCATGAACGGCTGGAAGAGGTTACGGGCGATCTCGGGCGCAAGGCCGTCGCCCGTATCGGCAACACTCACCACGACCATGTCGTCCGGATTGGCCGCCGTCGCGATCTCGAGCGTACGCGGCGGCTCGCTGTCGGCCATCACCTCGATGGCATTGCGAATCAGATTCACCAGCACCTGCTGAATCTGAATCCGATCCGCCAAAACCTGATCCACCCGGGCGTCGAGCCTGAAACGCACCTCGACACCGATTTCCTTGATGCCGACCAAGGCCAGCGTGCTTGCATCCTCGATCAGCTTGGGCAGGTTCTCGATACGCCGCTCGCTTTCGCCACGCGACACGAATTCGCGCAGGCGACGGATGATCTGGCCGGCGCGCAAAGCCTGCTCGGCCGCCTTCCCGACGGCGTCGCGCAACTGGGGCACCGGCTCTCCCTCCAGACGATCGATCAGGCGCTGCGAGCCTTTCAGGTAGTTGCTGATCGCCGTCAAGGGCTGGTTGATTTCATGCGCAAGCGTCGAGGCCATTTCGCCGAGCGCCGTGTAGCGCGACATGTGCGTAACTTCGGACTGGAGCTCCTTGAGGCGGGTCTCCGTGATCTGTTGATCCGTGAGATCCCGAATGAAGCCGGTGAAATGGTGCCGCTCGCCGGTTTGAAGCTCGCCGACCGTGAGATGCATGGGAAAGGTGCTGCCGTCCTTGCGCTGGCCGACGACGATACGGCCAATGCCGATGATGCGCGGCTCGCGGGTCGACAGAT
>Ga0209792_1000866_pt1 | contig 17274 bp, 12 predicted proteins | sample EBPBio142005_DNA_FD_185860 | JGI IMG/M metagenome (GOLD analysis project Ga0209792, IMG submission 185860) | Wastewater treatment Type I Accumulibacter community from EBPR Bioreactor in Madison, WI, USA - Reactor 1_6/14/2005_ DNA (SPAdes)... | ecosystem: Engineered > Bioreactor > EBPR >... | reverse complement strand
CCATGGAGACCCCGATCGGCGACGACGAGGACTCGCACCTGGGCGACTTCATCGAGGACACCAACGTGGAGTCCCCGATCGACACCACCACCAACATCAACCTGTCCGAGACCGTGCGCGACGTGCTCGCCGGCCTGACCCCGCGCGAGGCCAAGGTGCTGCGCATGCGCTTCGGCATCGACATGAACACCGACCACACTCTTGAGGAAGTCGGCAAGCAGTTCGACGTCACCCGCGAGCGCATCCGCCAGATCGAGGCCAAGGCCCTGCGCAAGCTGCGCCACCCGAGCCGGTCGGAGCAGTTGCGGAGTTTCCTGGACATCGACTGACCGGCGCCGCGCCAGGCTCTACCCCCCGAAGACCCGCCGCCGGCGGGTCTTCGCCTTTCTGCGGGTAGAATTGCCCAGCGGGCCTATAGCTCAATTGGTTAGAGCAGCGAACTCATAATTCGTTGGTTCCTGGTTCAAGTCCAGGTGGGCCCACCACAACCCTGCTTTTGGTCGTCCAGTTCATGGAACGCCTCAGGGCGCCGCCCCCTCTGGGGATGTCGCAGTTCCTGCGATTTCGGGCGCTACAATCCGTTCAGGCAACCCACCATTTCGCCCGAACGCATGGCCATCAAGAAATCCGAGCTCTATGCCCACCTCTGGGCCGCCTGCGACGAACTGCGCGGCGGCATGGACGCCAGCCAGTACAAGGACTACGTACTAGTGCTGCTGTTCATCAAGTACGTCAGCGACAAGTACGCCGGGCAGCGTTACGCGCCGATCACCATTCCGCCGGGTGCCAGCTTCGCCGACATGGTCGCGCTGAAGGGCAAGGCCGACATCGGCGACCAGATCAACAAAAAGATTTCCGGCCCGCTAGCCGTCGCCAACAAGCTGGCGGACATGCCGGATTTCAACGACAGCGGCAAGCTCGGCACCGGCAAGGAAATGGTGGACAGGCTCACCAACCTGATCGCCATTTTCGAGAATCCCAACCTGGATTTCTCCAAAAACCGCGCCGACGGCGATGACATCCTTGGCGACGCCTACGAATACCTGATGCGCCACTTCGCCACCGAAAGTGGCAAGAGCAAGGGCCAGTTCTACACCCCGGCGGAAGTCAGCCGTATCCTCGCTGCCGTGATCGGCATTGGTGGCGCGCAGACCAGTCCCGCCACCACGGTGTACGACCCGACCTGCGGTTCCGGGAGCCTGCTGTTGAAGGTGGGTGATGCCGCGCCCACGCCCGTCACCCTGTACGGGCAGGAGAAGGATGCGGCCACCAGTGGTTTGGCGCGGATGAATATGATCCTGCACGACAACCCGACCGCACTGATCGCCCAGGGCAACACGATTGCCGACCCGAAGTTCCTGGAGGGCAACAAACTCAAGACCTTTGACTTCGTGGTCGCCAATCCACCGTTCTCCGACAAGCGCTGGAGCACCGGCCTCGACCCGGTGTGCGACCCCTTCGGCCGCTTCTCCACCTTCGGCGTGCCACCGGCCAAGCAGGGCGATTACGCCTATCTGCTGCACATAGTCCGCAGCCTGAAATCCACCGGTAAGGGCGCGTGCATCCTGCCGCATGGCGTGCTGTTCCGCGGCAATGCCGAGGCCGACATCCGCCGCAACCTGATCCGCCACGGCTACATCAAGGGCATCATCGGCCTGCCGGCCAACCTGTTCTACGGCACCGGCATCCCGGCCTGCATCGTGGTCATCGACAAGGAGGATGCCAAGGCGCGCAAAGGCATCTTCATGGTCGATGCCAGCCAGGGCTTCATCAAGGACGGCCCCAAGAACCGCCTGCGCGAACAGGACATCCACCGTATCGTCGATGCCTTCACCCATTTCGACGAATCCGACCCGCGTTTTGCACGACTTATCAGCGTCGAGGAAATCGAGAAGAACGACTACAACCTCAATCTGCCGCGCTATATCGACAGTTCCGAGGCCGAGGACATCCAGGACATCAGCGGCCACCTGCACGGTGGCATTCCGCAGCGCGACGTGGATGCGTTGCAGGAATACTGGGCGGTGTGCCCAGGCTTGAAGGCCGCATTGTTCCAGCCATTGCGTGAGGGCTACCTGCAACTGGCTGTAGACAAGAGCGCGATCAAGCCGACGATCTTCCAGCATCCGCAGTTCGTCGCGTACCGGGAGAAGATGGACGCACACTATGCCGCGTGGCGTGCTGCGGTCGGCCCGAAGCTGAAGGCGTTGCCACCGGGCTTCCATCCCAAGCAATTGGGTCGCGAGCTTTCGGAAAACCTGCTGCACCACTACGAGGGCCAGCCGTTGCTGGATGCCTACGCGGTCTATCAGCATTTGATGGACTACTGGGCCGACACCATGCAGGACGACGCCTACCTGCTGTCCGCTGACGATTGGGTGGCCAGAACCGAGCGCATCATCGAGACGAACAAGAAGGGGCAGGAGAAGGACAAGGGCTGGGCCTGCGACCTGATTCCCAAGCACTACATCGTGGCCCGCTACTTCGCCGCGCAGCAGCAGGCCGTGGATGCCACCACCACCAAACTGGAAGCCGCCAGCAGTGCCTTGGCCGAGTTCGAGGAAGAACACAGCGGCGAAGATATGGCGCTTGCCGGCTTCGACAAGATCAATGCCGCGCAGGTCAAGGATCGCATCCGGGAAATCGGCGACGACAAGGAGGCTGTCGACGAGCTGGCCGTGCTGAAGCAATGGCTGGAACTGTCTGCCAAGGAAGTCGCGCTGAAAAAGCAGTTGAAGGAGCAGGAAGCCGCACTGGACAAGGCGGCCTACGAGAAATATCCGCAGCTCGCCACGGATGAAATCAAGGAGTTGGTAGTGGAAGACAAATGGCTGGCTGCAGTGCAGGCGGCCATCGTTTCTGAGGTGGAGCGCGTCTCGCAAGCTCTTACAGCCCGCGTGCGCGAACTGGCGCTGCGCTATGAATCTCCGCTGTCCGTACTGATGGAGGAAGTTGACGCGTTGTCCGCCAAAGTGGACGCGCACCTGCACAAAATGGGTGTGGCGGCATGAAATCGGGTTACAAACAAACTGAAGCCGGTGTGATTCCTGACGATTGGCAGGTGCTTTCGGTTTTTGAGTTAGCAGACAAGCAGAAGTCACGCTTTGATGATGGCGACTGGGTTGAAGCTGAGCACATAACGGACAAGGGTATTCGCCTGATCCAGACTGGCAGCATTGGTGTTGGTGAGTACATAGAGAAGGAAGCGAAGAAATATATTTATGAGTCTTCATTCGATCGGCTCAGGTGCAAAGAGCTTCGTGTTGGTGATGTGCTGATATGTCGCCTTGCAGAACCGGCAGGCCGTGCGTGCATTCTTCCGGATATCGGTGAAGAAAAGATCATTACGTCGGTCGATGTGACGATTTTTCGGCCAGATGACGACAAGTTTGATCGTGGCTATCTCACTCAGTATTTTTCAACGCCACAATGGTTTGATGCCATTCTTGAGCAAGTTGGCGGCACAACACATAAGCGGATTGCACGAAGCGCGTTGGGTAGTACCCAAGTTCCGTTGCCAGCAACAAGGGAAGAACAATCCGCCATCGCCACTGCTTTGAGCGACGTGGATGCACTGCTGGCTGGCTTGGACAAGATCATCGCCAAGAAGCGCGACCTCAAGCAGGCGGCGATGCAACAACTACTCACCGGCAAGACCCGGCTGCCGGGGTTTACGCAGGCATGGGAAGTGAAGCGATTGGACGCGCTAGCGGACATCTATAGCGGCGGAACGCCCAGCACTAGCATTGCCAAGTTTTGGGATGGAGGTATTCTTTGGTGCACGCCAACTGACATCACGAAGCTGAACGGAAGTAAGTATCTTGCAAGCACTAGTCGCACGATTTCTCAGGATGGGTTGAGCAATAGTTCTACCGAGATGATTCCATCAAATTCTGTGGTGATGACTTCGCGCGCCTCAATTGGCGAATGCGCCATCAACTCTGTGCCCGTCACGACGAATCAAGGATTCAAGAATTTCGTGCCGTTCGAGACGACGGATGCGGAGTTTCTTTATTATCTTCTGCAAACCCAGAAACAAGGATTCATTCGCCTGTGCGCGGGCAGCACGTTTCTCGAAATTGGCAAGACACAACTTGCATCATATGAAGTTCGGTTGCCTGCAACCAAGGAAGAACAAGCGGCGATTGCGGAAGTTTTGGGCGATATGGATGCCGAACTTGCCGCGCTGGAGAAGCGTCGCGAGAAGGCCCGCCGGCTCAAGCAGGGCATGATGCAGGAACTGCTGACCGGCAGGACGCGATTGATGTCGCCAGCGGTACGGCCTGCATCCAACGTCGTACTTTTCAAGAATCCGGCAGCCAAGTCTGTCGAACGGAAAGCCCCCGCCGCCTTTCAGCGTAGTGTATTTGCAGCCGAAATCGTTGATCGCCTGCACAACGAACCAACCTTCGGTCACGTCAAGTTCGAGAAACTCATTTACCTAGCCGAACACCTGTGCAAGGTGGACATCGACTCGCATTATCACCGCGATGCCGCGGGCCCATATGACAACCGTGCGCTACGCTCCATCGACAGTCAGATGGAAAAAAGCAAATGGTTCAAGGCGCATAAGGTCGATAGGCGATACCAGTACGTTCCGATGGAGAAGCGCGGTGACCACAAGCAGTACTTTGATCGCTATTTCGCCGGTGTGAGCGCGACCTTCGACAAGGTCATCGACACATTTAGAAGCGCCAAGACCGAACAGTGCGAAATCGTTGCTACCCTGTACGAAGCATGGCGTGACCTGCTGGCGAAGAACGTCGACGCCAGCGAGGATGTCATTGTGGACCAAGTACTCAACCACTGGCATGACGACAAGCGACGAATCCCCGAAGACCGCTGGAGCAACGCTCTGGTCTGGATGCGAGAAAAGGGCTTTGTGCCGGAAGGGGCGGTCTAGGCATGACCGTAGCGGAGATGTTCAGCGAGCTTCTCGACAACCTCGCCATTACCAATGGGGAAACCATCAGCCTGCGCTATGGTGAACTGACTACCGCACTGAACAAACAATTTCGCGATACCGACTCCAGTACGGCTAATACCCTACAAGTTGGTTCATTTGGGCGAAAGACCGCCATCGACGGCATTTCCGACCTGGACATGCTCTACATCATGCCCAAGACCAAGTGGGCAGACTACGACAAGAAGGATGGGCAGTCCAAGTTGTTGACGGACACCAAGGATGCCATCAAGAAGCGGTATCCAACCACCAGTGTCAGGGTGGACCGATTAGTTGTAACTGTTACATACACAGACTTTCATGTGGAGGTACAACCCGTATTCGAACAGGATGATGGCAGCTTCAAGTACCCAGATACTAAAGGTGGCGGGAGCTGGAAATTCACCAAGCCCAAAGAAGAAATGAAAGCGGTCGCCGACCGCGACGCTGCCAAGAACTCCAACCTCCGCCGCCTCTGCAAGATGGCGCGTGCCTGGAAAAATAAACACGGCGTCGGAATGGGCGGCTTGCTGATTGATACGCTGGCCTACAATTTTCTCGGTTCAACTAGCGATTACGACGACAAAAGCTTCCTCTATTACGACTTCATGAGCCGGGATTTCTTCAGATACCTGGCGGATCAACCGGATCAGGACTATTACGCGGCTCCGGGTAGTGGCCAGCGGGTCAAGGTCAAGAAGAAGTTCCAGCGCAAAGCCAAGAAGGCCTACAGCCTGTGCTTGAAAGCCATTGAGGCTGAAAATCAGGCGGGAGTGAACGACAAGTGGAAGAAGGTTTATGGCCGTCCGTTCCCGGCTGCCAAGACAAGGCTGGCAGAAGCCAGCGCCACCAGAACGTGGGCCGACACGGAGGAGTTCGTTGAGGATCGGTTCCCGATCGATATTCGTTACGACATGAAGATTGATTGCGAAGTGATGCAGCGCGGGTTCCGCAAGTTCTTTCTCAGTGAACTTCTCAACAGGCATATCCCGTTGAAAGCTCAGAAGACATTGAAGTTCTGGGTGTCCGAACTTCCAAGGCTCGACGAGCCATTCCATATATATTGGAAAGTGCTGAATCGCGGAGACGAGGCGCAGCGAAGAAATTGCATACGCGGGCAAATCATGATGGATGGTGGCTGGAGAGCGCGAGAAGAACACACGCAATTTCGAGGTGATCACATCGTTGAGTGCTATTTGGTGAAAGATGGGGTTGTCGTGGCGAAAGACAGAATCCACGTCCCGATTGTTCCTGATGGGAGCGACTATGACTGATTCGAAAGAAATTCTTGAAGGCCAATTGCGCGAGTGCTATGGGCGAGTGGTTTATACACATAAGACCCATGAGAAATGTGCGGACACCTTGTTGTCGCTTCACAAGCGCATCAAGTTCTGGCAAATAGCTCTATCGGCTCTCGTCACAGGTGGGATTGCCTCGACACTTTTCGAAGACTGGAAGGTCATTACTACTATTGTTACCGCAGTGCTTTCCACGATCTTGCTGGCATTGAATGCCTATACGAAAGACTACGACTTGGGTGAGATTGCACAGAAGCATCGTCAATCGGCATCTGACATCTGGTTGATCCGTGAAAAGTACCTGAGCCTGCTGACCGACCTCCGAGCCGGAGCGATGTCACTGGAAGACATCCGCAAGAATCGGGATGTCTTGCTTGAAGAGCTGCATGCTACTTACAAAGGGGCACCCAGCACGGATTACAAGGGTTATCAGAAAGCGCAGAAGGCTCTGAAGGAGTTAGAGGACATGACTTTCTCCGACGCCGAGGTTGATGCATTTCTTCCCAAAGAATTGAAGCGATCTAAGTAATGGTAAAGGCCCCATACCAACCGCCGTTCGTCCCCACCAGTGAAATCATCTCACTGATGGCGGATATCGCCGAACAGGTTGGTCGCCTCAGCGCCCAGGCAGATCACGGCATGGATCTGAGCTTGCGTCGCATCAACCGCATTCGCTCGATCACGGGATCGCTGGCCATCGAGGGAAATTCCCTCAGCGAAGAGCAGATCACCGGCATCCTTGAAGGCAAGACGGTACTGGCGCCGCCCCGTGAATTGCAGGAGGCGCGCAATGCGCTAACCGTCTATGAAAATCTGTCGAAGTGGAAGGGGCGCAGCGAACGCGATCTGTTAGCTGCACACAAGCAGTTGATGCGCGGGTTGCTTGATCATCCCGGCACCTATCGAAGCGGCGGCATCGGAGTGATGGCGGGAACGCGGGTGGTGCACATGGCCCCACCTGCCCATCGAGTGCCCCAACTGATGGGGCAGTTGTTTGGCTGGCTCAAGCGCACCCAGGAGCATCCGCTGATAGCCAGCTCCGTGTTCCACTATGAGTTCGAGTTCATCCATCCGTTCGCCGATGGCAACGGGCGCATGGGGCGGCTGTGGCAAACCCTCATCCTCAGCGAGTGGCAGCCCGCCTTTGCATGGTTGCCGGTGGAAAGCCTGGTGCACCAGCAGCAGGATGGGTACTACAGGGCGATCAACGACAGCACCGCGGCCTCAAACTGTGCCCCCTTCGTGCACTTCATGCTTGATTGTATCCACGATGCCGTGTCGAAGGCGGGCGAAAAAACGACAGGAAAAACGCCCCGGAAAACGCCCCGGAAAACGCCCCAGAAAACTCCAGAGGCCATCCTGAGCTTGCTGCGCAAGCAGCCTGAGATGAGTTTCCAGCAGCTTGCCGCCAAGTTGGGCAAGTCCGAAAGCGCGATCAAGCGCGCGGTGCGCGTTTTGCGTGAAACTGGGCGATTGAAGCGCATCGGCCCGGACAAGGGCGGACATTGGCAGGTCATTGGGGGATGACATGAGCAGCGACTACCTCGGTAAACCCGAACGCATCACCCAGAACCGCGTGGCGGCGCTGTTCCGCGACCAGTTGGACTATACGCATCTGGGCGATTGGTCGGATCGGGACAACAGCAATATCGAGGAAGGCCTGCTCACGGCGTACCTGGCCGAAGCCGGTTATCGCCCGGAGCACATCAGCCAGGCCATCCACAAGCTCAATGCCGAGGCCAACCACCCGCAGCGGGGCCTGTACGAGAACAACCAAGCCGTGTACCGGCTGCTGCGCTACCCGGTGCAGGTCAAGGCCGCCGGCGATACCGAATACCAGAACGTCGAGCTCATCAACTGGAAACAGCCGGAGAAGAACCACTTCGCCATCGCCGAAGAGGTCACGCTGATCAGCAATGCCAAGCGCAGGCCGGACATCGTGCTGTACGTCAATGGTATCGCCATCGGCGTGATCGAGCTCAAGCGCAGCTCGGTCGGTATCGGCGAAGGCATTCGCCAACTGCTCTCCAACCAACAGGAGCAGTTCAACCAATGGTTCTTCAGTACCGTGCAAGTCCTGTTCGCGGGCAATGATGCGCAAGGCCTGCAATACGGCGCCATCGGCACGCCGGAGAAGTTCTACCTGACCTGGAAGGAAGATGAGGCGGACAACAGTGGCTACAAGCTGGACAAGTATCTGCTGAAGATGTGCGGGAAATCGCGCCTGATCGAACTGATGCACGACTTCGTCCTGTTCGACGGCGGTGTGAAAAAACTTCCGCGTGTCCACCAGTATTTCGGCATCAAAGCCGCGCAGGAGCATGTACGACGCAGGCAGGGCGGCATCATCTGGCACACCCAGGGCGCGGGCAAATCCATCCTGATGGTGTTGCTGGCCAAATGGATACTGGAAAACAACCCGGCGGCCCGCGTGGCGATCATCACTGACCGCGACGAGCTGGACAAGCAGATCGAGAAGGTGTTCCGTGCGGCCGGCGAGGACGTGTATCGCAGCAGCAGTGGACGTGACCTGATGGCGCAATTGGCGCAACCCTCGCCACGCCTTCTTTGTTCTCTGGTACACAAGTTTGGCCAGGGCAAGGGCCTGAGCGAAGGCGACTTCGAGGCCTTCATCAAGGAATTGGAGGGTCAGCCGGGCAAGGCCGTGGACGATGTCTTCGTGTTCGTGGATGAATGTCACCGTACCCAGGGTGGGCGCTTGAACAAGGTGATGAAGGCGCTGATGCCCAATGCGGTGTTCATCGGCTTCACCGGCACGCCGCTGTTGAAGAAGGATGTCGCCTCCAGCTTGGAGGTGTTCGGTAGCTACATCCACACCTACAAGTTCAGCGAGGCGGTGGAAGACAAGGTCGTGCTCGATCTGGTGTACGAGGCGCGGGACATCGACCAGGAACTCGGCTCGCAGGAAAAGGTGGACCAGTGGTTCGAGGCCAAGACCAAGGGGCTGAACGACTGGCAGAAGAAGGAGCTGATGAGGCAGTGGGGCACGATGCAGAACGTGCTGTCCTCGCGCTCTCGCATGGAGCGGGTTGTCAGCGACATCGTGTTCGATTTCGGTACCAAGCCACGCCTGTCCAGTGAGCGCGGCAATGCCATGTTGGTGGTGGGAAGCATCTACGAGGCCTGCAAGTATTTCGAGTTGTTCCAGAGAACGGAATTCAAGGGCAAGTGTGCGGTCATCACCAGCTACAATCCGCAGGTCGGAGATGTATCCAAGGAGGAGATCGGCGCCAACACTGAAACCGACAAGCAGTTTATCTTCAACACCTATACCGAACTTCTGAAAGGCGTGACCGCGCTGCCGGGCAAGAGCAAAACCGAAACCTACGAGGACAATGCCAAGGCACGCTTCATCGATTCACCGGCCAGCATGAAGTTGCTGATCGTGGTGGACAAGCTGTTGACTGGCTTTGATGCGCCTTCCTGCACTTATCTCTACATCGACAAGAAGATGCAGGATCACGGCTTGTTCCAGGCCATTTGTCGCACCAATCGACTGGATGGCGAGGACAAGGAGTTCGGCTACATCGTCGATTACAAGGACTTGTTCAAAAAGGTCGAGAAGGCTATTGCCGTGTATTCCTCCGAGTTGGACACCAGTTCTGGCGGTGCAAGCCCGGATGTGATGATGAAGTCGCGGCTGGACACCGGCAAGGATCGGCTGGATGCGGCAATGGAAGCCCTGTCCTTGCTGTTGGAGAATGTGGAACCACCCAAAGGTGAGCTGCAATACATCCACTATTTTTGTGGAAATACCGAAATCCCCAGCGACCTGAAGGAACACGAGCCGCAGCGCGTGGCTTTCTATGTGGCCGTGGTCAATTTGCTGCGTGCCTATGGCTTGATTGCAGATGAGCTAGAGGAGGCCGGTTACAGCGCCGAACGCCAGCAGGCCATCTCCGAAATGATGGAGCGGAACCTCAAGTTGCGCGAGATTATCCGTCTGGCAGCAGGGGAAACCCTCGACCTCAAACCGTACGAGGCCGACATGCGCCATTTGATCGACAGCTACATCAGGGCCGAAGAGCCGAGAAAAATTTCCGAGTTCGAGAGCATTGGCTTGCTGGATCTGATCATTCGCTCCGGCATTTCCGATGCCATAACAAAGAAGCTTGGTGCGTTGAAAGACCGAGAATCGGTGGCCGAGACTATCGAAAACAACGTCCGCAGCAAGATCGTCAGGGACCATCTGACTGATCCAGCCTATTTCGCCCGCATGTCGACGCTGCTGGATGAAATCATCCGAAAGCGCAAGGAGCAGGCGCTCGACTACGAAGCCTATCTGAAGGAAATCCAGGCGCTGGCCATCCGTGTTCAGGAAGGCAAAGCCAATGACACACCACAGGAATTGGACACTCAGGGCAAGCGGGCTCTGTTCAACAATCTTGCCGCCAAGGGCGTGGCAGGCTCCGATGCCAAGCCGCTGGAGTTGGCACTGAAGATCGACGAGGCCATCAAGCGCGTCCGCCCCAATGCCTGGCGAGGTCACTTGCCGCGTGAAAACGTCGTCAAGCAGGCGCTATGGGACATTCTGCAGGATGATGTCGAAGTCGAGCGCATGTTCCAGATCATCGTTGCCCAACCGGAGTATTGAGGGTGATCCAGCGCAACATTCTGACGCTGGGTGAGCTTCAGGCCGATGTTGTCAGGAAGGACATCAAGCATGTCCATCTCAGTGTGTACCCGCCCGACGGGCAGGTGCGTATCTCTGCGCCATTGAATATGGCACTGGACACGATCCGCGTATATGCCATTACCAGGCTGGAATGGATCAAGAACCAACAGTGCAAGCTGCGGGCGCAGGATCGGGAAACGCCTCGTGAGTATCTCGACCGCGAAAGCCACTATCTCTGGGGCAGGCGGTATTTGCTGAAAATCGTCGAAGAAGATGCTGCCCCTGTAGTGAAGCTGCGTCACAACAGCATCGAACTGCATGTTCGTCCTGGCAGCGATGCCGAAAGAAGGCATGCTCTGCTGGAAAGTTGGTACCGGGGAATACTCCGTACTGAAGTTCCAGCGCTGCTTGCAAAGTGGCAGCCTGCTCTTGGTGTCTGCCCTGCCCGCGTGCTGGTTCAGCGAATGAAAACCAGATGGGGCAGTTGTAACCCGGACAGCGGCATCGTCCGCCTCAATACCGACCTTGCCCGAAAACCCCCTGTCTGCCTTGAATACATCCTCGTTCATGAACTGGTGCATTTACTGGAGCGCAGTCACAACATCCGCTTTCAGTCCTTGATGGATCAGGCCATGCCGCATTGGCGACAGGTCAGATATGAACTGAATCAACTCCCGGTTCGGCATGAGGCATGGGACTACTGATGTGGGGTAAGTGATTGGCCGCATTGGGACAGGTCCATATCGTCACGACTCACTGGTATGGCGGATGGGTAATCCGGGGAATTAGTGAGTTAGGCTGTCGGTAGAGCTATGGCAGGCCCTTGTAAAATCCGTTAAAAGTCATGAGGTTGCCCGCTCTATTCGATTGCCGGTGGGCCACCAACCGGTATGGCCCCATCGAGTCCGGCACGGCCGGACTCCGCCGGGCGTGGGCATTCCCCTGTCCCGAGCCATCCCGGCGGGATACAGTGGTGGTGAAGGTCCGAACCGTAAGCCCCTAACCCCAGATACTTGGAGCAGTCTCATGAACAGCGGCACCCGCAAGGCCTTGTTGGTTTCGATCGCCGTTTCCGCTGTGTTCCTAGCCGCGTGTTCCAGCGGTCCGAAGAGCAGCAGCGTCTTCTCCCGCGGCAACTCCGGACAGGTGCAGAGCGTGCAGATGGGCACCATCCAGGCGCTGCGCCCGGTGACCATCACCAACGATTCGCGCGGCAGGGCCATCGCCGTCGGCGCGACGGCCGGTGCGGTGGTGGCCGGCCCGGTCGGTGCGGCCGCTGGCGGCGTCGCCGGTCGCGCGATCTCCGGTGGCGACATCCCGGCCGTCGAGTTCACCATCCGCCTGGACAATGGCCAGAACATCGCCGTGGTGCAGCCGGGTTCGGTGGACGACTACCGCGTCGGCGACCGCATCCGCGTCACCAACGACGGCACCACCACGCGCGTAGCGCGCTGAACGGAGCGAGACCATGAACCGCAATGCCAGCAAAGCCATGCTGACGGCCATCGTCGTTTCCTCGGTATTCCTCGGCGCCTGCTCCAGCGGGCCGAAGGACAGCAGTACCTTCAACCAGCAAGGTGCCGGCCAGGTGCAGAGCGTGCAGATGGGCACCATCGAGGCGCTGCGCGAGGTGACGATCGAGAGCAACCGCACGCTGCGCAGCGATACCCGTGCGGTGGAGTTCACCGTTCGCCTGGACGATGGGCAGACCATCGCCGTGGTGCAACCGGGCTCGGTAAACGACTACCGCGTCGGCGACCGCGTGCGCGTCACCAACGACGGCACCACCACCCGCGTGGCGCGCTGACCGGCGGAGCGATCCGCCGCCCAGTGGCGCCATGACGAGGCGCGTGGCCGGTCCCGAGGGGCCGCCACGCGCCTTTCCCTTATCGTCGGTCCGGAAGCGCCGCTGTCTAGAACCACCAGCGCACGCCTGCCACCCAGCGGGTGTCGTCCACCGGCTCGCCGCGCGCGCGGCGATGGTCGGCGGTGCCGCCGAAGCTGCGTTCGCGCGTCACGCCCAGGTAGGGCGCGAACCGGCGGGTGACCTCGTAGCGCAGGCGCAGGCCGGCCTCCATCGATGACAGGCCCGAGCCGATCCCGCGCCGGGGGTCGTCGCGGCCGTGCAGTTTCGCTTCCAGCTGCGGCTGCAGGATCAGGCGGTTGGTGAACAGCAGCTCGTACTCGACCTCGGCATTGAAGGCGGTATGGCCGCCATCGCTCACGTAGGCGGTGGCCGAAACCTCGAACTTGTATGGCGCCAGGCCCTGCACGCCGATCGCCGCCCAGGTGCGCGAGGGACCGGGGTTGAAGTCGTGGCGCACGCCGGCCACCACGTCCCACCAGGGGCCGGTGGCGTGGCCGTAGAGCACCTCCAGATCGGCGGCATGGGTGCTGCCGGCTGCCCGCTCGCCTTCGCTGCGCAGCCACAGCCGGCGCACGTCGCCGCCGAACCAGGCGCGGCCTTCCCACGACTGGCCGGTGCCGGGGTCGGCGTCCCAGGCTTCGAAGCGATTGAAGTGGACCAGGCTGTGGATGCCGCCGCCATGCGCGTGGCCTGCGTGCAGCGGCGGGAATGCGGCAGCGCGGTCGGCGTCCGTGGGCACCGGGATGGGTTCGCGCGGAGCCTGCGCTTCGCCGCCGCGTGGCGTGCAGTGGCCCATGGCTGCGTGTTCCGGCGGACAGGCGGGATCGGCGGCGACCGCTGCGGCGGGCTTGGCCGGCGCGGGCGTGCAGTGACCCATGGCGGCATGTTCCGGTGGGCATGCGGATGCGGAAACGGGGGCAGGAGCAGGCTTGGGCAGGGTGCAATGCCCCATCGCCGCATGTTCCGGCGTGCAGCCGGCCTGGGCCTGGGCCAGTGCAGGCATGCAGGACAGGAGCAGGGCTGCGGCGAGGACGGGAATCGTGCGGTTCATGCGCGTTCCTCCACGCGCACTTCGCGCATCATCCCGGCTTCCATGTGGTAGAGCAGGTGGCAGTGGTAGGCCCAGCGTCCCAGCGCGTCGGCGCGCACGCGGTAGCTGCGTCGGGTGCCGGGCGGCATGTCGATGGTGTGCTTGCGGACCTGGAAGGCGCCGTCGGCATCCTCCAGGTCGCTCCACAGCCCGTGCAGGTGGATCGGGTGCTGCATCATCGTGTCGTTGACGAGGACAATCCGCATGCGTTCGCCATAGTTCAGGCGCAGCGGTTCGGCGCTTGCGAAGGGGATGCCGTCGAACGACCAGGCGAACTTCTCCATGTGGCCGGTCAGGTGCAGTTGCACCTCGCGGCCGGGGTCACGGCCATCGGGATCGTCGAACAGGCTGCGCAGGTCGGCGTAGGTGAGCACGCGACGGCCGTTGCCGCGCAGGCCGATGCCCGGGTCGTCCAGGCGCGGGCCGGTGGGCGATGACTGCATGTCGACCAGCGGGTTGCCGTCCTCGCCGGGCGGATGCACCACAGCATCGACATTGCCGTGTCCGGAATGTGCCTCGGGTGACTTGCCGCCCCCATGCATAGCCGCACCACAACCGCCTTCCGCGCCATGTTTCATCGCCGCGCCGCAACCGCCCTCCATGGCCGCGCCGCCGCCATGCCCGGCGTGGTCGCCATGGGCCATGTCCTCCATCGTCAGCAACGGGCGCGGGTCGTTGGCCGGCACCGGCGCGGTCAGGCCATGCCGCATGGCCAGAGTGCCGCGCGCGTGGCCGGTGCGGCCCATGTCCTGGGCGAAGATGGTGTAGGCGTCCTGTCCGGACGGCTCGACGATCACATCGAAGGTCTCGGCGGTGGCGATGCGCAACTCGTCCACCGTCACCGGATGCACGTACTGGCCGTCGGCGGCGACCACGGTCATCTTCAATCCGGGGATGCGCACGTCGAAGTGGGTCATCGCCCCGGCGTTGATCAGGCGCAGCAGCACCTTCTCGCCGGGGCGGAACAGGCCGGTCCAGTTGCCGGCCGGTGGCAGGCCGTTGAGCAGGTAGGTATAGGTGTGGCCGTTGACGTCGGAGATGTCGCTGGGTGTCATCCGCATGCGGCCCCACATGCCGCGGTCGGCCAGGGTCGGGCGCAGGCCATCCTCGCGCGCGTCGCGCAGGAAATCGCCGGCGGTGCGCTTGTAGTGGTTGTCGTACGACGGGGATTTCTTCAGCCGGCGGTACAGCGCCACTCCGTCCAGGTCGGTCCAGTCGGACAGCAGCAGCACGTGCTCGCGGTCGTAGCGGAACGGTGGTGGCTGCAGCGGGTCGACGATGATCGCGCCGTACAGGCCGGCCTGTTCCTGGAACATCGAATGGCTGTGGTACCAGTAGGTGCCGGACTGCTTCAGGGTGAAGCGGTACAGCCACGATTCGCCGGGGGCGATGCCGTCGAAGCTCATGCCCGGCACGCCGTCCATGTTGGCCGGCAGCAGGATGCCGTGCCAGTGGATCGAAGTGGGCGCATCGGGCAGGCGGTTGCTCACGCGCAGGGTCACGGTGTCGCCTTCGCGCCAGCGCAGGATCGGCGCCGGCAGGCTGCCGTTGACGGTGATGGCGCTGCGCGGGCGGCCGGTGACGTTCACTTCGCTGGCGCCGATGGCCAGGTCGAAGGCGGTGCCGGCCAGCACCTGCGCGGCACCGGTGTTGGTGGCGTGCGCGGGCAGGCGCAGCAGGCCGCTGCCGCCGGCCAGGCCGGCGAAGGCCAGGCCCTGGACGAAGTGGCGGCGGGGCAGGGAAAGCGATTCCCGGGAAACGGGAAAGGGGGGGCGGCGGTTGCCGGTCATCGTGGAGTTCCAGCGGGGCGTGCGCGTGGAGCGCGACGCATACAGGCGGGCATGCGCGCACCCGGTGGTGCGCGACATGGTCGGAAAGATGCCTGCTTCAACCCCGCGGCGGTGGCGTGGGTGGACCGTCGATGGCGACGTTGTGGCCGGTGTGGCTGCCAGGCGTCCAGACCGGATCCGGCATGGCGACCGGGTCGATTGCCCGTGGCATCACCGCGACGGCGGATGCCGCGACCGGGCAGGCACAGGCCGAGCCACAGCCGTGGCCGTCCGGCGCGTCGGTACAGCAGTCCATCGGTGTGGATGCTCGATCCGCGGTTTCGTGGCCGGTCGCGGAAGATTCCGGACCGGCGTCGCCATGGCAATCGCCGGTGCGCTCCGCGATCACGGCTCCCGCTTCGGGGACCGGGATGGAAAGCGCGTGCGCCGCCTTCATCGCCTCCTGCACCATCGCTGCACGCGCCTGCGCAGGCGCGCCGGCCAGCAGGGCCAGAGCGCACAGGCAGGACAGGAGGCGGCGGAACGGCGTCATCGGGGGCGTGTCGATGGGAAGCCGACAAGATAGGCGAGCCGGGCCGCCGATTCAATGCCCGATGGCTGAACGGGGCAGGTTGCCATGCGGCTGTTGCGAGGCGCTTCGGCCCGGGAGCCCGCGTTCGGCGATATCGATGCCACGAGCGGCATCGGCTGCGTCAGCCGGGTTCGCTTCCGGCGCGGTTGTCGGCGGGTACCTGCGCGCCCAACCATGCGCGCAACGAGGCCGGCTTCACCGGCTTGGTCAGCAGCCGGTAGCCGCGCTGGCGGGCCTGGCGCTTGAGTTCGTCGCGACCGTCGGCGGTGAGCAGGGCGCCGGGGAGATGGCCGGCGGCGGCGGCACGCAACGCATCCAGCGTATCGAGGCCGTCGAGGCGGTCATGCAGGTGGTAGTCCACCAGCATCGCCTGTGGCGCACTGTCGGCCATGCGTGCCAGCGCCTCGTCCACGGTATTGGCGGTGATCGCCACCGCCTGCCAGCGGCCGAGCAGGACGCGCATGCCGTCCAGGATCTCCTGGTCGTTGTCCACGCACAGCACGCGCAGGCCCGCCAGCGAGTCGGTGGCCGACAATCCCGCGACCGGCCGCGGAGTCGGCGCGGGCAGCGCGTCCATCTTCGGCACCGTGATCGAGAACATGCTGCCGTGACCGACCTTGCTGTGCGCGTCCAATGCATGGCCGAGCAGGCGCGAGATGCGCTGGCAGATCGACAGGCCCAGCCCCAGGCCGCGCTCGCCCCAGTCGAATGGTTGCTGGTAGCGGTGGAACTCGTCGTAGATCTGGCGCATGTGCTGCTCGGGGATGCCCGGGCCGGTGTCCCACACCTGCAGCGCCACGCTGTCGCCGCGCACGCGCATGCCCAGCACGATCCTGCCTTGCCGGGTATAGCGCAGGGCATTGGCCAGGAAGTTCTGCAGCACCCGGCGCAGCAGGCGGCGGTCGCTGCGTACCGGGCAAGGGTACGCATACGCGCGCAGCGCCAGGCCGCGACCGGCGGCGACCGGCGCGTACTGCGCGGCCAGTTCGCGCAGCAGTTCGCCGGCATCGAACACGGTGACTTCCGCCTGCAGCGCGCCGGTGTCCAGGCGCGACACGTCGAGCAGGCCGTCGAGCAGTT
>Ga0209792_1000865_pt1 | contig 17281 bp, 21 predicted proteins | sample EBPBio142005_DNA_FD_185860 | JGI IMG/M metagenome (GOLD analysis project Ga0209792, IMG submission 185860) | Wastewater treatment Type I Accumulibacter community from EBPR Bioreactor in Madison, WI, USA - Reactor 1_6/14/2005_ DNA (SPAdes)... | ecosystem: Engineered > Bioreactor > EBPR >... | reverse complement strand
CTGCTGGGTCTGGCGCGCGGAAGCGGCGCGACGAGTGTGCAGGGCATGGCGCCGGTGGCGGGGCTGTATCGGCGGCCGCTGCTGGGCATCCGTCGCTCGACGACCGTGCAGTTCTGCGTCGACTCCGGACTCGAGCCGTGGTTCGACCCGCAGAACGACGACCCGGCGTACACGCGGGTGCGGGTGCGCCAGCGTGTGCTGCCCGTGCTGGAGGCCGAGCTCGGACCGGGCATCGCCGAGGCACTCGCTCGCACCGCCGAGCAGTTGCGTGAGGACTCCGACGCCCTCGATCATTTCGCCGAGGAGCTCGCGGAGGATCTGGCCGAGCATTCCGAGGCCGGTATCTCGCTTCCGGTGGCCGCGCTCGCCGCCAACCCGCCCGCGCTGCGTCAGCGGCTCATCCGGCTCGCGGTCGCCAGCGAGTTCGCGGTGAGTCTCACCCGCGCGCACACTCGTGAGGTGGCGCGGCTCGTCACCGACTGGCACGGGCAAGCGCCGCTGCACCTGCCCGGCATTAGGGTGGAACGGCAGGGCGGTCTGCTCACCTTCCGCGCCGCGCCCCGACAGCCCGAGGAGTAGCACCGCATGGAACTCGCCGACGTCGCCGACGATCTCACCGAGGTGCTGCTCACCGAGACGCAGATCCACGAGAAGATCGCCGAACTCGCCCGCCGGGTGGAGCACGACTACGCGGGCGAACGTCCGCTGCTCGTCGGAGTTCTCAAGGGTGCCGTCATGGTCATGGCGGATGTCGCGCGCGAGCTGAAGATGCACGTCGACATCGACTTCATGGCCGTCTCCTCCTACGGCGCGAGCACCGAGTCGTCGGGCGTCGTGCGCATCCTCAAGGACCTCGACGCCGACCTCAAGGGCCGCCACGTGATCATCGTCGAGGACATCATCGACTCGGGTCTCACGCTGGCCTGGCTGCGCGCCAACCTCGAGAGCCGGGGTCCGGCAAGTCTCGAGATCCTCGCGCTGCTGCGTAAGCCGGATGCCGCGAAGGTCGAGGTCGACGTCAAGTACTTCGGTTTCGACATCCCGAACGCCTTCGTGGTCGGGTACGGGCTCGACTACGCGGAGCGCTACCGCAACCTGCGCGGCGTGGCGGTACTGGCGCCGCACGTCTACTCGTAGCTCGCGCCGATCGAGCTCGACGAGATCTCGACAAGCTCGATCACCGATCTCGACGGGCTCGATCACCGGTACGCCTCAGGCGAACGTTGAGCAACCGCCAAGGCGGTGACGATAGCCTTACAGGACGTTTCTTCAGTAGGAAGGTGCCGGGCTTTCCGCCCGCAACATCATGGATCTCAGGCGCACACTTCGCGGGCCGATCGTTTGGATCGTCGTCGCTTTCGCAGTCATCGCGATCGGCATCACGTGGATCACCAGCGCGGCCGGGTTCCGCGTGATCTCCACGCAGGAGGGCCTCGACCTGCTGAAGGGCACGACCGTCGAGTCGGCCAAGATCGTCGACGGCGAGCAGCGCGTGGACCTCGTGCTGAACAAGGCCGACGGTGACAACGGCACGAAGGTGCAGTTCTACTACGTCGCCCCCCGCGGCGCCGAGGTCGTCAAGGCGATCACCGACGCCGACGTGAAGTTCGACGACGAGGTGCCGCAGACCAACTTCTTCACGAGCCTGCTCGGGCTCGTCGTGCCGTTCCTGATCATCGGCGTGATCTTCTACTTCCTCGTCAGCCGCATGCAGGGCGGCGGCAACCGGGTCATGCAGTTCGGCAAGTCGAAGGCGAAGCTCGTGGGCAAGGAGTCGCCCAAGGTCACGTTCGCCGACGTCGCGGGAGCCGACGAGGCGATCGAGGAGCTCGAGGAGATCAAGGACTTCCTCAAGGAGCCCGCGAAGTTCCTGGCCGTCGGCGCGCGCATCCCCAAGGGCGTGCTGCTGTACGGCCCTCCCGGAACCGGCAAGACCCTGCTCGCCCGCGCCACCGCGGGTGAGGCGGGCGTGCCGTTCTACACGATCTCGGGTTCCGACTTCGTCGAGATGTTCGTGGGTGTCGGTGCGAGCCGCGTGCGCGACCTCTTCGACCAGGCCAAGCAGAACTCGCCGGCCATCATCTTCATCGACGAGATCGACGCCGTCGGTCGTCACCGCGGCGCCGGCATCGGCGGCGGCAACGACGAGCGCGAGCAGACCCTCAACCAGCTGCTGGTCGAGATGGACGGCTTCGACGTCAAGACCAACGTGATCCTGATCGCCGCGACCAACCGACCCGACGTGCTCGACCCCGCGCTGCTGCGCCCGGGTCGCTTCGACCGCCAGATCGGCGTGGACTCCCCCGACCTGCAGGGTCGCCGGCAGATCCTCGAGGTGCACGCCAAGGGCAAGCCGATGGCGGATGGCGTCGACCTCGAGGTGGTCGCCCGCAAGACGCCCGGCTTCACGGGTGCCGACCTCGCCAACGTGCTCAACGAGGCCGCGCTGCTCACCGCCCGCAGCAACGCCCAGCTCATCGACAACCGTGCGCTCGACGAGGCCATCGACCGCGTCATGGCCGGCCCGCAGCGTCGCACGCGTCTGATGAACGACAAGGAGAAGCTCATCACGGCGTACCACGAGGGCGGCCACGCCCTCGCCGCGGCCAGCATGCGCAACACCGACCCGGTGACCAAGGTCACGATCCTGCCGCGCGGTCGCGCCCTCGGCTACACCATGGTGCTGCCCCTCGAGGACAAGTACTCGGTCACCCGCAACGAGCTGCTCGACCAGCTGACCTACGCGATGGGTGGCCGGGTCGCCGAGGAGATCGTGTTCCACGACCCGACGACCGGGGCATCCAATGACATCGAGAAGGCCACGGCGATCGCGCGCCGCATGGTCACCGAGTACGGCATGAGCACCAAGGTGGGCTCGGTCAAGCTCGGGCAGGCGGCCGGCGAGCCGTTCCTGGGCCGCGACATGGGTTACACCCGCGACTTCTCCGACACGATGGCCGAGACCATCGACGAGGAGGTGCGCGCGCTCATCGAGCAGGCGCACGACGAGGCGTGGCAGGTGCTCAACGCCAACCGCGACGTGCTCGACAAGCTGGCCACCGAGCTGCTCACCAAGGAGACGCTCGACCACGTGCAGCTGGCGAAGATCTTCGAGGGTGTGCAGAAGCTGCCCGAGCGTCCGGTCTGGCTGTCGAGCGACACTCGCCCGCTGTCGGACCGCCCGCCCGTGAAGGTGCCGATGAAGGCCCCGATCGACGCCGGACTCTCCGAGGGCGGCATCGAGTCGGAGCCGACGAAGCCGAAGCGCACGACCCGTCCGCGCAAGACTCCCGGCATCGCCACCGCCTGAGGTGCCGATGGCCATCGACTCCGGGCGCATCGAGGCGGCCGTTGCCGAGATTCTCGCCGCGATCGGTGAGGACCCGGCACGACCGGGCCTCGCCGACACCCCGCGCCGGGTCGCCGAGGCCTACGCCGACTTCTTCGCCGGGGTCGGCGCCGACCCGCTCTCCGTGCTGTCCGACGCGATCGAGGGCGAGTCGGGGGAGTTCGTGCTCCTGCGCGACATCCACTTCCGGTCCATCTGCGAGCACCACCTGCTGCCGTTCCTCGGTGTCGCCCACGTCGCCTACGCGCCGGGCGAGCGCATCATCGGTCTGGGCCGCATCGCCGAGCTCGTGACGTTGCTCGCCTCGCGTCCGCAGCTGCAGGAGCGCCTCACCGACGAGATCGCGGGTGCCCTCGCCGCCGCCCTCGCCCCCGAGGGGGTGCTCGTGGTGCTCGACGCCGTGCACGGTTGCGTGTCGGCACGAGGACCGAGGCAGGCCGACAGTTCCACGGTCACCGTCGCATCCCGGGGCACGCTGACCGAGCCGGGCGCGCGGGCCGCCGTGCTCTCGCTCATCGGGGGCGCCGCATGACCGTGCAGCTTCTGGGCATCCTCAACGTCACACCCGATTCGTTCAGCGATGGCGGGCGGTACGCGGAGCAGACCGCTGCGGTCGCGCGCGGCATCGCGATGCGCGACGAGGGGGCGACCCTCGTCGACGTGGGCGGCGAGTCCACCCGGCCCGGCGCCGATCGCGTCGACCCCGCCGAGGAGCAGCGCAGAGTCATCCCGGTCATCCGCGAGCTGGTCGCCGCCGAGGTTGCCGTGAGCGTGGACACCATGAACGCCCAGACGGCGCTCGCCGCTGCGGAGGCGGGGGCATCCGTCATCAACGACGTCTCGGGCGGGCTGGCCGATGCGGGCATGTACCGGGTGGTCGCCGAGACCGGGCTCAGCTACATCGCCATGCACTGGCGCGCCCACTCGACCGACATGGACGCCCTCGCGAGCTACGACGACGTCGTCGTCGAGGTGCGGGAGGAGCTCAAGGCCCGGCTGTCGGAACTGATCGTGTCGGGTGTGGATCCGGCACAGGTGATCCTCGACCCCGGGCTCGGCTTCGCGAAGCGCCCGGAGCACAACTGGCAGCTGCTGGGGCGGCTCGACGAGCTGGCCAGCCTCGGGCATCCGCTGCTCGTGGGTGCGTCGCGCAAGCGGTTCCTCGCGCCCTGGGGTGTCGAGCCCGCCGAACGTGACGAGGCCACCGCGATCGTCAGCGCCCTCGCCGCACAGGCTGGCGTGTGGGGTGTGCGCGTGCACGACGTGGCCGGCACGCGGGCTGCTCTCGAGATCCACGAGGCCTGGCAGAACGGAAGGCTCGCATGAACCCGCTCGACGAGATCACCCTCACGGGTCTGCGGGCGACCGCGTATCACGGAGTGCTCGAGCACGAACGTCGTGACGGCCAGGTCTTCATCATCGACGTGACGGTCATGCTGCCCCTCAAGGATGCCGCGACCACCGACGAACTCGCCCGCACCATCCACTACGGCGAGCTCGCCGAGGAGGTGGTGGCCGCGGTCGAGAGCAACCCCGTGGACCTCATCGAGACCGTCGCCGAACGCATCGCGACGGTCGTGCTCGCCCATGAGCTCGCCGTGTTCACGCGCGTGACGGTGCACAAGCCGAACGCCCCCATCACCGTTCCCTTCGAGGACGTGTCGGTGACCATCACGCGCGGCCGGGCCGAGCGCGCGGCGCCAGCGGGGTTCGCACCGTGATCCGCGCCGAACGTCTCCGCGTGGAGTTCCCCGCGGTCATCGCCCTCGGCAGCAACCTGGGCGATCGTGAGGCGACCCTGCGCTCGGCGGTGCGCGAGATCGCCGAGCTCGACGGCGTCGTGCTGCTGCGCGCGTCGAGCCTGTACGAGACGCCCGCACTCAAGCCCGAGGGCGTCGATGCGGATGCCCCCGCCTATCTCAACGCGGTCGTCGCCGTGAGATCGGCGCTCGACCCCCATGACCTGCTCACCGCCCTCCACGGCATCGAGAACGCCCACGGTCGCGTGCGCGACGTGCGATGGGGCGACCGCACTCTCGACCTCGACATCGTGACCTTCGGCGGCCAGCAGCTCGACACCCCCGAGCTGACCCTGCCCCACCCTCGGGCCTTCGAGCGCGCCTTCGTGCTCGCCCCGTGGCTCGAGGTCGAGCCCGCCGCCGTCGTGCCGGACCGCGGCTCCGTGCGCGAGCTGCTCGTTGCCACCGGTGACTCGCCCACGGTGCATCCCGCGGAGCCGCTGCTGTGAAGCGCACCCGGCCGCTGCACCTGGTGCTGCTGGCGGCGTTCGGAGGGGTGGCCGCCTGGCTGCTCGAGACGGCGCTCGCGGCATCCGGTCGGGCGGTGCTGCTGCCGCCGGTGACGCTCGCCATCGCGCTCGTGCTCATCGGTGCGATCGTGGTGATCATGGCCCTGCCGGTGCGTCGTGTCTCGCGACGGGTGCAGGGTGCGAAGGTCGACCCGTTCTACGCGACGCGGGTGGTGATGCTCGCCAAGGCCTCCAGCCTCAGCGGCGCCCTGCTTGCGGGGGTCGGCCTGGGTGTCGCCTTCTATCTCCTCGGGCGCTCCGTTCTGCCCGGGGTAGGCTCGATCACGATGGCCTTCGCCTGTGCGGCCGGGGCAATCCTGCTGCTCGTCGCGGGCCTCGTCGCCGAGCACATGTGCACGATCCCGCCGGACGACGAGACCAAGAACGACGGCCGGCCGAACCCCGGAGGTATCTCGTGAGTCGGCTCGAGCTCGACGTCGCCGAATGGCGACGGGTCTCGCCCAAGTACGTCTGGGTCGATCTCGTGGGGGTGCTGATCTTCGGCGTGATCGTGGTCGCCGCGACAAGCCTGCCCGGGATCTTCTCGGGCAACACCTACCTCTTCACGATCCCCGCGGCGCTGGCGATCATCTTCATCATCACGCTCGCGCTCACGCCGCGGCGGGTGCGGGCGATCGGCTACCAGCTGCGCAGTGACGACCTGCTGTTCCGCAAGGGCCTGATGTTCCAGCGCTTCGTGTCGGTGCCGTACGGCCGCATGCAGCTCGTCGACATCAACCGCGGGCCCCTGGATCGAGCACTCGGCCTGAGCGAGTTGAAGTTCGTCACGGCCGCAGCCGCGACGGGCGTCGTGATCCCGGGCCTGCCCGAGGGTGACGCGGAGACGCTGCGCGACGAGCTCGTGGCGCTCGCCGAGAGCCGCAGGGCCGGACTGTGACCGAGGCGGGGCCGCCGAGCGAGGCGCTTCCGCCGGAAACCGAGCCGGCGAAGGGTGCCGGTGCCGGTCGCCTCGCCGACGGCGAGTGGCACCGCCTGCACCCCGCGACCCCGTTGCTGCGCGGCGGCTTCGCTCTCGTGGCCATCCTGGGTGTCATCCTGGTGAACCTGCGCGACCTCTGGATCGAGATCATCATCGGCGGGCCGGATGACGGGCCGCCCGACCCCTTCCGCTGGGTGCTCGAGCACGACTACGCGCTGCCCGTGCTCGGGGCGATCGCACTGGGGCTGATCCTCTTCATCCTGGGGTTCTACGCCTCGTGGCGCATGCACACGTTCCGCATCACCGACGAGCTCGTGGAGGTGCGCAGCGGAATCCTGTTCCGCACCAACCGGCGGGGGCGGCTCGACCGCATCCAGGGCATCAACATCGTGCGACCCTTCCTCGCTCGCCTGGTCGGGGCCGCGAAGCTCGAGATCAACGTGGCCGGCCAGGACGCCAACGTGCAACTCGCCTACCTCGGTTCGGCGGCCGCGGATGAACTGCGGCGCGAGATACTCGCCCTCGCGTCGGGCACCCGGGCCGAGGCATCCGGTGATCGAGCCCCGTCGAGATCCGGGTTCGTCGAGCAGCGTGTCAGCGAGTTGCTCGCACCCGAGCTCGACCCGGATGCCGCGGCTCCCGAATCCGTGGTGCGCATGCACCCCGGCCGCCTCGTCGGCTCGATCCTGCTCAACGAGACCACGGTGTTCGTGCTGCTCGCGCTCGCGGGCATGGTCACCGCGGTGATGGTGACAGGCGAAGTGTTCCTCGTGCTCGGGTTCATCCCCGCCATCATCGGTGTCGGCAGCTTCTACGCGTCCCGATTCACCCGCTCGCTGAGGTACAGCATCGCCGACACCCCCGACGGCATCCGGGTCGGCTTCGGCCTGCTCTCGACGAGCAACGAGACGCTCCCGCCCGGGCGGGTGTACGCGATCCAGGTGCGCCAGCAGCTGCTGTGGCGCCCCGCGGGGTGGTGGCAGATCGTGATCAACCGCGCGTCGACGAGCTCAGCGCGCGGGGCGGCGGGGCAGGCGAACACCACGATCCTGCCGGTCGGCAGCCTCGACGACGTGCGCAAGGTGCTGGAGCTCGTGCTCGCCGACCCCGCGCTGATTGAACTGGTCGAGCGCGGACTCGTCTCGAAGGGCGGCGACGACGGCTTCGTCAACTCGCCGCGGCGGGCCGCGCTGGTGCGCTGGTTCTCCTGGCGGCGCAACGGCTACGCGCTCACCCCCGGCTCGGTGCTGCTGAGGCGCGGAGCGATCTGGCGCGAACTCGTGGTGGTGCCCCTCGCCCGCACCCAGAGCATCACCCTGCACCAGGGCCCGTTGTCACGCCGCCTGCGCTTGGCGGCCCTCTCGATCCAGACCGTGACCGGCCCCGTCTCCGCACGCCTCGGCGCGATCGATGCCGAGCGTGCCGTCGGCCTCTTCGGCGAGGTGGCGGATGCCGCGGTCCGCAGCGCCACCAACGACACGAGTCACCGCTGGCGCGAGTCCCGACCCGGCACGGCCACCCCGTGAGCACGCGCTCCGGGCGCCTCGGGGTGGGGATCGTGGGTGCCGGCCGCGTCGGCCCCGTGCTCGGTGCCGCACTCGCCGGCGCCGGTCACGCGATCGTGGGGATCACGGCTGTGTCGGAGGCGAGCCGCGATCGAGCCGAGGCGATGCTGCCCGGGGTTCCGATCCTGGGCATTCCGGAACTCATCGAACGCAGCGAGCTCGTGATCCTCGCCGTGCCCGAGTCCGAGCTGGCGTCGCTGGTCTCCGGTCTTGCGGCGACGGGAGCGTGGCAGCCGGGCCAGCTCGTGCTGCACACGGCTCCCGGGGTCGGCACGTCCGTGCTCGCACCGGCGATGGCGGCAGGCGCGATTCCCCTCGCCCTCAACCCCGCCATGGTGTTCACCGGAACGAGCGTCGACCTGGTGCGCCTGCGCGAGAGCTTCTGCGCCGTCACGGCACCGGCGCCCGTGCAGCCGATCGGGCAGGCGCTCGCGGTCGAGATGGGCGCCGAGCCGATCCTCATCGACGAGGCCGACAGGCCGGCGTGGGCCGAGGCGGTGTCCACGGCCACGAGCTTCTCGACCGCGATCGTCGGTCAGGCGGTGGGCCTGCTCGGCGGCATCGGTGTCGAGTCACCCGGCTCGGTGCTCGGACCTCTGGTGCGGTCATCCGTGGAGACGGCGCTGCAGAACGCGGTCGACCCGCTACTCGACCGGCCTAGTGGCCGTCCTCCACCTGTGATGCCGCCCACTGCGACCGGATGACACCGGCCACGGTAGCGGCGCCCCGCTCGCCCATCACGATCGTGTAGTGGTTCACCTTCTCCACCTCGAGGATCGTCAGGTCGGGAAGCCGTTGCTGCCACCGCGCAAGCACCTCGGGCGGGTAGAGCCCTGGCTTCTCGTTCTGCAGTCCCCGCGGCGCCGTGAGCAGGATCGCGCCGTCCAGGGCCTCGAGGGCGTCCATGACCACGTCGCTGCCGTACAGCTCGCGGGAGTCGAAGCGCATCGCCTCGGCGGAGGTGCGCGACCTCAGCTCCCCGGCCTCGTCCGCCAGGTCGTAGTCGACATAGCTGTCGAGCCCGGCGGGGGCATCCTCGGCGAAGGCCGGATGCTTGCGCCAGAAGGCGCGGTAGGCCTCCGTGCTCTCGAAGGTCATGCCGAGCCGTTCGGCGGCGGGGCCGAGCGCGCGGTCGATATCGTCGAGGGTCGTGCCCGGGGGCAGGTCGAGCGGCAGGCCCCCGTCGACCAGCAGCACGCTCGAGATGCGGTCGGGATGCCTGCGGGCCGTGACCGCCGCGACGAACGCCCCCATCGAGTGGCCGACGATCTGGGTGCGCTCGATGCCGAGGTGGTCGAGCACCGCGACGACATCGTCGGCGTGCCGCGCCATGCCCCACGGCCCGGGAAGGGGTGCGCTGGCGCCGCGTCCCCGGAGGTCCGGCGCGATCAGGCGTCGTTCGGGCAGCGCGCGGGCCACTTCGGCCCAGGCGAGGTGGGAGGCGGTGATGCCGTGGATGGCGAGCACGGGGGCCGAGTCATCCGCGCCCCAGATGCCGCCGTGGAGGAGGCCACCGGCGACGGGCGCATCGAAGGCCCGGTTCGCAGGGAAACTCATGGAAATCTCCTCCAACCTGAGAGTCGATTCAGGTTACAGTTACAGTATCACCGTCACATCGTCGTGAAAGGAAGAACAAGCAATGTCGCTCTTTGAAGGAATCATCGCACGCACCGTGCCGACATCACGGCTGAAGGTCAACGTGCTCGAGCGGGCCGGGCAGACCACCGACGGTGCCGCCATCGTGCTCGTGCACGGCAACGTCTCGTCGTCGCTGTTCTGGCAGGAGGTCATGCTCCAACTGCCGGCCGACCTGCCCGTGTACGCCATCGACCTGCGGGGTTTCGGCGACAGCGAGACGGCACCCGTGGACGCGACGCGCGGTCTGCGCGACTTCAGTGACGACGTCGCGGCGACCATCGAGGAACTCGGCCTCGGCGCCGTGCACCTCGTGGGCTGGTCGATGGGCGGCGGCGTGGCGATGCAGTACGCGCTCGATCACCCGGTGCTCAGCCTCACCCTCCAGGCGCCCGTCTCGCCCTACGGCTTCGGGGGCACCCGCCTGGATGGCACCCGACTCACCGACGACGACGCCGGTGTGGGCGGAGGCGGTGCCAACCCCGCCTTCGTCGCGAGCATCACCGAACAGGATGCCGGCGCCGACAACCCGATGGCCTCGCGCGCGGTATTCCGCAGCGCCTACGTCGCGGCCGGCTACACCACCAGCCACGAGGACACCTGGGTCGAGTCGATGCTCACCACCAAGACCGGGGACGACAACTACCCCGGCAACGCCGCAGCCTCGGAGAACTGGCCCGGCTTCGCCGCCGGCGACAAGGGTGTGCTCAACACGATGGCGCCGAAGTACTTCAACGTGTCGGGGATCGTCGACCTCGCGGTGAAGCCGCCCATCCTCTGGGTGCGCGGCGATTCCGACGCGATCGTCGCCGACGCGACCTTCTTCGACATCAACTACCTCGGGCAGGCCGGCGTGATCCCCGGCTGGCCCGGCGAGGATGTCGCGCCCGCCCAGCCGATGATCTCCCAGACCCGCGCGGTGTTGGAGAAGTACGCCGCCAACGGCGGCCGCTACACCGAGGTCGTGTTCGAGAACTGCGGGCACTCCCCGCACCTCGAGTACCCCGAGAAGTTCGTCACCGCCCTCGTGGAGCACGTGCGCGCGGCGGGCTGAACGAGCCCCGGTACTATCGACAGGTGCCCGTCACCGTAGCAGCCACCATCGTCGAGCTCCGTGACCTGATCGGTGGTCGGCGGGCCGCGCTCGTCCCCACCATGGGTGCGCTCCACGACGGACACCTGGCGCTGGCCGCGAGAGCCGTCGAGCTCGCGAAGCAGGGCGTCGTGGATGTTGTCGTGGCATCCATCTTCGTCAACCCGCTGCAGTTCGGGCCGAACGAGGACCTTGACAAGTACCCGCGCACCTTCGACGACGATGTCGCCCTCCTCGAGGCCGCGGGGGTGGACTTCGTCTTCGCCCCGACGGTCGAGGAGATGTACCCGAACGGACCGCTCGAGACCACGGTGACCGCCGGCGCCGTGGGCTCGATGTTCGAGGGGCGCTCGCGGCCGGGGCACTTCGACGGCGTGCTCACGGTGGTCAACAAGCTGCTCAACATCGCGGGCGCGACGGTCGTGCTGTTCGGCCAGAAGGATGCCCAGCAGGTGTTCCTCGTGCAGCGCATGGTGCGCGACCTCAGCATGCCGGTGCGAGTCGAGGTCGTCGAGACCGTGCGGGAGGAGTCGGGACTCGCGCTGTCCAGCCGCAACCGGTTCCTCGACGCGAAGCAGCACCGGGCCGCGCGGGCGCTGTCGGCGGCTCTCGAGGCGGCCGCGTCATCCGCCGATCGGGGCATCGACGCGGTGATCGCCGCCGCGCAGTCGGTGCTGATGGGCGAGAACCTCATCGAACTCGACTACCTCGCCGTGGTCAACCCGACCACCTTCCTGCCCGTCGACGACGACTACCGCGGCCCCGCCCGCGTGCTGATCGCCGCGCGCGTGGGCACCACCCGTCTCATCGACAACGAGCGCATCCGGCTCTAGCTGGTGATCGAGCTCGTCGAGATCCCCCGACGGTCTCGACAAGCTCGACCACCGACCCCGGTACGATTGACCCTCGTGACCGACGACACCCCACCCGCCGCCGAACTGACCGAGGCCGAAGTCTCCGAGCAGAAGGCCGTGCGGCTGGAGAAGCGCCAGCGGCTCATCGATTCGGGTGCCGGGGCGTACCCGGTCGGTGTGGGGGTCACCACGACCATTCCCGCGCTTCGCCAGAAGTACCCTGCCCTCGAGGCGGATGCCACGACCGGCGACATCGTCGGTATCGCCGGTCGCGTGGTGCACCTGCGCAACACCGGCAAGCTGTGCTTCGCGAGCCTGCAGTCGGGTGACGGGCAGCGCATCCAGGCCATGATCTCGCTCGCCGAGGTGGGCGATGAGTCGCTCGAGCGCTGGAAGGATCTCGTCGACCTCGGCGACCACGTGTTCGTCTCCGGCGAGGTCATCTCGAGCCGCCGTGGCGAGCTCTCGGTGCTCGCGCGCGACTGGGCGATCGCCGCGAAGGCGATCCTGCCGCTGCCCAACCTCCACTCCGAGTTGAGCGACGAGCAGCGCGTGCGCAGTCGCTACCTCGATCTGATCGTGCGCGAGCAGGCGCGGTACACCGTGCGCGCCCGCGCCGCGGTCAACGCGAGCCTGCGCGAGACGTTCGCCACGCACGAGTACCTCGAGGTCGAGACCCCGATGCTGCAGGTGCAGCACGGCGGGGCATCCGCGAGGCCCTTCATCACCCACAGCAACGCCTTCGACACCGAGCTGTACCTGCGCATCGCGCCCGAGCTGTTCCTCAAGCGCGCGGTGGTCGGCGGCATCGACCGGGTGTACGAGATCAACCGCAACTTCCGCAACGAGGGTGCCGACTCCACGCACTCGCCCGAGTTCGCGATGCTCGAGGCCTACGAGGCGTACGGCGACTACAACCAGATGGCCGACCTCACCCAGGAGCTCGTGCAGAACGCGGCCCGCGCCGTGTCCGGCGGACTCGTCGTCACCTGGGCCGACGGCACCGAGTACGACCTCGGCGGGCAGTGGGACCGCATCTCGATGTACGACTCGCTCAACGCGGCATCCGGTCTCAGCGTCACGCCGCAGACTCCTGTCGAGGAGCTTCTCGCGCACGCGGCCACCCTCGACATCGAGGTGGCGCTGCCCACCCACGGCAAGCTCGTCGAGGAACTGTGGGAGCACTACGTCAAGCCGGGGCTGACGCGCCCGACGTTCGTCATGGACTTCCCCGTCGACACCAGCCCGCTCGTGCGCGACCACCGCTCGATCCCCGGCGTGGTCGAGAAGTGGGACCTCTACGTGCGCGGCTTCGAGCTGGCCACCGGCTACTCCGAACTCGTCGACCCGGTCATCCAGCGCGAGCGCTTCGTCGCGCAGGCACTGCTGGCCAGCAAGGGCGACCCCGAGGCGATGCGCCTCGATGAGGAGTTCCTGCGTGCCCTTGAGCACGGGATGCCACCGACCGGCGGCATGGGCATGGGCATCGACCGCCTGCTCATGACCGTCACGGGGCTCGGCATCCGCGAGACGATCCTGTTCCCGTTGGTGAAGTGAGCGCCGTGAAGTGAGGACTGACCATGAGTGACCTGAAGCTGCCCGGCGAGGAGAACAAGAAGAAGGGCGAGATCTCGTTCGCCCGCATCGCCATCTGGGTGATCGTCGGCGGGGTGGGGCTCTACCTGGTGATCTCCGGCGTCGTCGGCATCATCGTCAAGGGCCAGTAGTGGACCGTCGCACCTCGCGGCTCGTGATGGGCATCGCGCTCGGGGGCATCCTCATCGTGATCGCCATCGCCTTCCTCATCACCAGCTACGCTGGTTAGGTGCCTCAGGAAGTCTGGTCGAACGCGCTCTTCGCGCTAGCGCCGACCGTGCTGGTCGGTCTGGTCTTCTGGTTCATCATGGCGGCGATCATCCGTTCCGATCGCTCCGAGCGCTCGGCGAAGGCGAAGATCGAGGCCGAGGAGCGTGCCAAGCGCGGTCTGCCGCCGAAGCCTGCCGCGTAGGCCGGTCGAGTAGGGCGTAGCCCGTATCGAGGCCTCTACCCTCTCGGCTTGAGTCGCACCGCCGGCAACTCCGGCGCTGGCAGCGCGCGACCGTCGTAGCCGCGCACGACACCGAACCGGCCGTTGTCGTTGCCGCCGGCGATCACGTCGGACTGCCAGTCGGTGCGGAACTGCACGATCTCCTCGTGGCTGCGCCCGATGAAGTTCCACCACATCACGATCTGCTCGCCGAGGGGCACGCCGCCGATCAGCAGCAGGGTCGCGCCCGTCGGCCCGGCGGTGAGGGTCATCGTGTCGCTGCCCGGCGCGACATAGGCGAGATGCGACAGCGGCACCGGATGCCCGTTCAGAGCGATCTCGCCGGTGTCGAGCAGCACGCCGTGCTCGAAGTCGGGGCGCACGTCGAGCGTGACGGTGGTGCCGGCCGGAACGTCGAGCTGGGCGCCGAGCAGCTCGGTGAACACGCGCGCCCACGACGTCGAGCCGGCGAGCGAGCCGAGGAAGACCCGCAGCGTCGCGCCCTCCACGACGACCGGCTCGGGCACGTAGCTCTCGAAGAACGGTGCGACGTGCCGGTCGGGTTCGGGGAGGGCGATCCAGAGCTGGGCGCCGTGGAGAACGTCGGTCGCATCCGTCGCCACCTCGGAGTGGGCGATTCCGTTGCCCGCCGTCATCAGGTTGAGCTGGCCGGGATGGATGGGCGCGAAGGTTCCCACACTGTCGCGGTGGTCGATCTCCCCGGCGAACAGCCAGCTCACCGTCTGCAGTCCGGTGTGCGGATGCGGCGGCACATCCATGCCGGCACCCTCCTCAACCGGGTCGGGCCCGTAGTGGTCCACGAAGCACCACGCACCGATCAGGGACCGCTGCTTCTGCGGCAGGGTGCGGCGCACCGGCCGTGCCCGCGGTCCGCCGAGCGGCACCTCGCGGGGTTCGAGGATCTCGACGCCCGCGTGCGCCGAGCTGGTGCCCGCCACCAGCTCCTCGGGCTCGGCCTCGAGGTTGCTCACCGCAGGACCGCATCCAGTTCGGTCAGGAGCAGCGTCGCATCCGCGGTACTGAACGGCAGCGGCGGCCGGATCTTCAGGGTGTCGTTCGCAGGGCCGGAGGCGGAGACGAGCACGTGCCGGTCGCGCAGCGCGTTGACGACGTCGACGGCCCGGGCCTCGCTCTCCAGCTGGGCTCCGATGAAGAGCCCGGCCCCGCGCACCTCGACGAACTTGCCCATGTTGATCAGCGCCGTCTTGAGGTACTGGCCCATCAGTCGCGCAGACTCGATCAGCTCCTCGTCGCGCAGCACATCGAAGGTGGCCTGGGCCGCGGCGATCGACACCGAACTGCCGCCGAACGTGTTGAAGTAGCGCGAGTGCCGGTTGAACTCGTCGACCAGCTCGTGGCGGGTCATCACAGCGGCGATCGGCTGTCCGTTGCCCATGGGCTTTCCGACGGTCACCATGTCGGGCACGATGCCGTAGCGATCGAAGCCCCACATGCCCTGACCCAGTCGGCCGAAGCCGGGCTGCACCTCGTCGGCGATGAACAGGCCTCCCGCCGCGCGCACGGCGCCGACGGCGGTTCCCAGGTCGGAGACATCCGGCAGCACGCCGTCGGAGGCGAAGATCGTGTCGACGATCAGAGCCGCCGGCCGGATGCCCGCAGCCGAGAAGTCCGCGAGCGCCGCGGGCACCTGGCGGCCGAGGTCCGCAGGGTCGACAAGCCGCACCCAGCCGGCAATGGACTCGACGCCGCCGAGTGACGGCGAGATGGCGGCCACCTCCGTGGTGACTCCGTGGTACGCGTTGCTCGTGACGATGACGCCGGTGCCGCCGGTCACGAGCTTGGCGATGCGCAGCGCGAGATCGTTGGCCTCGGAGCCCGTGCACGTGTACATGATGTTGTCGATGTCGGGATGAAGCGTTGCCAGCAACTGCTCCGAGTACCGCACGACCCCGGCCGACAGGTAGCGGGTGTGAGTGGTGAGGGTGGCGGCCTGCTTGGCGATGGCCTCCGCGACCCGCGGGTGGGAGTGGCCGACGGACGGCACGTTGTTGTATGCGTCGAGGTACTCGGTGCCCGCGGCATCCCACACCCGGGTTCCGAGGCCACGCACCAGTTGCACCGGCTCACGGTAGAAGAGTCGGTAGGCGGAGCCCAGCACCCGAGCACGGCGGGCGACGAGGTCGCGCTCGCCCGGGTCGAGCTCGCCGATGCGGCTCGGATCGAAGTAGGTCGATGGTCCCGGCATCAGTTCTCCCCCGTGGTGTGCTGCTCCCGTGCCAGCAATCCTGACATCACGATGCGCTGCACCAGCCGCGCCGACACGAGGTCGGGAAGAATCGCCTTCTCCTCGGGCAGCAGTGGCACAACGCTCTCGAATCCGTCGATGAACGGCTGCACACCCGTGAGCAGGTCACCCTGCGGCGCGAGATAGGCCAGCGCCACCCCCAAGTCGCTCACGCGGGCCGCGTGCACCACATCGCCGAAGTCGAGCACGCCGACGACGTACCGCGGGTCGCGCTCGTCCACGAGGATGTTCGAGGGGTGGAAGTCGTTGTGGATCACTTGCTGCGGCAGCGTGTCGAGCAGGGGCGCCACGCTGACCTCGAACCGGTCGATCACGTGGGCGGTCGCGTCGGTGGCGAGTTCGCGCAGCATCCCGAGGTGACGCAAGTCCCAGGCCAGTGTGCGGTGGGCGGCCGGATGCTCGAAGGTGCTGAGCGCGTGGTTGAGGCGACCCAGCATCACGCCCGACGCGTGCAGCTGCGACGGCGTCGGTTCCTGTCCCCGCGCGAGCTCACCAGGCAGCCAGGTCAGCAGGCGCGCGGCGCGTCCGTTGACGAGCTGCACCGGTCTGCCGTCGAGCCCGAGCACGATCTTCTGCAGCGGGATGCCCGGGTCGGCCGTCGCCGCGAACGTCATCGCCGCGAGCTGCATCTCGATGACCGCCGGGTCGTCGGAGGGGTGGGCGACCTTGAGCGAGAACTGCTGTCCGCCAGCCGAGACCAGGAAGCTGTCGTCGCGTTCGGTGGGCAGTGACTCGAGCTCGGCGGCGGGCAGCCCGTAGCGCTCGGTCAGAATGCGGGATGCCTCGGCGGGCGGCATCCGCTCGAAGGGTTCGACCAGCTGCTCCAGTACCGGATCCATCACCCCAGCTTAGGCAGGGGGTCGCGCGCGGTGGAGGGTCAGTTGCCGCCGGGTAGCACGAACTGGATGATCGCGACGATCGTTCCGGCGCCGACGGTCAGCACGATGAGGGCGATGATGACCACCCAGGTGATCGCTTTGCGGTTGCGCAGCTTGCTCAGGAAACCGACCGGGCGGGAGTCGTAGTCGTCGCTCATGTCAGCGAGCCTAGGGGATGGCGGGGGAGCGGGCGATCACCCGTCACGCCTACGGCGAACACCGGACTATTCGCGCCTGCCCGTGGTTAGTCTCTTTACATCGGTACCGACCACGAACGGTGCCGGCCAAGGAGTAGAAGATGTTCGAGAGATTCACGGACCGCGCCCGTCGCGTTGTCGTCCTGGCC
>Ga0209792_1000864_pt1 | contig 17300 bp, 7 predicted proteins | sample EBPBio142005_DNA_FD_185860 | JGI IMG/M metagenome (GOLD analysis project Ga0209792, IMG submission 185860) | Wastewater treatment Type I Accumulibacter community from EBPR Bioreactor in Madison, WI, USA - Reactor 1_6/14/2005_ DNA (SPAdes)... | ecosystem: Engineered > Bioreactor > EBPR >... | reverse complement strand
TCGGATGAACGAGCTTTTCCGCGAGTGCGCCCATCGTCAGCGGGAGGTGTGCTTGCATTCCGGCAGCGCCTTCAGTGCGTCCTCGGCGGCTCCGGGCAACACGACCTTGCCGCCCGTCGTCCGTAGCTGGTCGTAGGGCAGCACGACGAGCCTATCGCCCACGCCGAGAAAGCTGCCGACCGACAGCACGACGAAGGACGCCTTGCCGTCCTGGCCGATGATGACGTCGCCGATCTTGCCGGCCGTGTCGTTGGCGTCGTTGACGCCCGACAACGGGCGGGCCCAGCGCTGCGCTCCGTCGGAACTGCGCCGAGGAGCGCCGATGCGCGCAACCAATCAGCGGACGGTTCATTGAAATTGAAGATCGGCGTGGAACCGCCAGGCAGGTAGCCCGGACGCTCCATCCCGACAGCAACGGGGAGACACGTCGCCGCCGTCGCCGTCGTGCTGATGCAACCAGCGGGACGAGGAGTTGGAAAGCGTGCTCGAAACTCTTCTCGAGGTTTGCGTCCTCAGCAGCCATGCGTGGACGGCAACCGACCTGTCCGATCGTCCGCTGGCTTTCATGGGGGTCGTGCCGATCCGGGGGGGCCGGATACAGGTCACGTTTGGCTGGAGGAAGTCCGTCGTTGCGGTTTGGTCCACTGGAAGTTCGCCAGAGGACCAATGTCACAAGGGGCAACGCCATAGAGGTGAAAGACAGGATTGGAATTGCCGAGTCGTCTCGGGTTCACGAGATCTCGACGAACAGAAGGCGAACCTCACCATGCAGAGGAGCTCAATGCCGAGAATTCGAGGACTTTAATTGATCTGGCAGTGCGGAACTCGCCGGCTCGCACCACGTTGCGCACAGTAATCGTACTGGTCCGAGGGAACATCGTCGGCCTTCAAGTGTTAAAGAAGGCATGACTTATGTCGCGCCAATTCCCAACTCGCCCCCCTCGCGCGGTGATGGGCGCGCGACAAAGGCCTGTCATTTAGATCTCAGGCAGCTTGACGACCCGCAGGCGTTCGCGGGTTTTGCTGAACGGGCGGCTCGGCTGGGCTTCTCGCATCTGAGCGTGGGTCCGCTGTTCGAGGTGGCCGATATCGACAGTCCCATGCTGGCGGTCGATCACGGCCAGGTCTTCCAAGGCTTCAAGCACGGACAAAAACCCTCACAGGTTCTCCCGTACTTCCGCGAAGTTTGCGATCGTTCCGGCCTGGAGCTGATGGTCGATCTGGTCCTCGACCGGATCGGTATTGGTGGCCGCTCGGCGCTGAAGCTTCAGGACATCTATGAGCGTCCGCCCAATCTCAATCCGCTGGATCCGCGCCTGACGCGGAGCAACATCAAGGCTGCTACGTTGCGCGGCGGCGCCGGGCAGAACGCTTGTGCGTATTGGGCGGAGCTGGCTGCCGAGCTTGCGGCTTCTGGCGCGCATGGCTTTCGCCTCCTCGGATTGGCCGGCCTTCCATCCGACGTGCTCGGTCCACTCGTCTCCTCAATCTGCCGTGCGGCCCCCGACGCTTCCAACTGGGCATGGACCCCGGGCCTCGATTGGCCGCGCTTCGACGAATTGAGGGGTTCGGGCATTGCCGCCGTCTTCGCCTCCACCTGCTGGTGGGACGGCAAGTCGCCTTGGTATGTCGAGGAGCACCGGGCTTTGAAACGCGTCGCGTCGGTCCTTGGGGTTGTTGGCGAGCCCTATGCTCTCGATACACCCGATGACAGATTGTCCCATCGGCACCTGCTGCTTGCGGCAGCGACGACCGACGGACTGTTCGTGCCCGGGCGCATCCTCCAAGGACCAGCGGACATCGGACAGGCCGTTCAGATCGCCGACGCCCTTGCGGCCAGAACGCTGAGCGGCGAATTGCGCAGCCTCGCGCCGCCCGGACAGCCGGTCACCGTCCTGCTTCGGGTCGATTCCGCCGATGTACGTTCTGCCAGCACGGGTGTTGCCGTCGCGGTCAATACAGACGCAGCCCATCCGTGCGCCCCCTCGCTCGATCTCGGTGCGCTGCCGGCCGAAGCCGGCCTGGCCATGGGCAGCGACGACAAGATGCCAAGCCAAGTCTTGAAGCCAGGCGAGATTCGTCTGATCGATGTTTCCCCACGGCAACCCGTTCTCGAAAGCCGGGAAGTCAACAAGCAGGCCGACCGGCGTTCGGCACGGGCGGCCGCTCGACGCTCGCCTGTCGCCATCGAGCATGTCAGCCCCAGCGTAGCGGACGGTCCTTTCCCGGCCAAGGCCGTCGTGGGGCGGCCCATCGAGGTCGAGGCCGATATCTTTGCCGATGGGCATGATGTTCTGGCCGCCGAAGTCATCTGGTCTGCTGGCGACGACGATGGCGAGGACGCGGTGCCGATGCGTCCGCTGGGCAACGATCGCTGGCGGGCTGCCGTCACGCCGCGTTGCATCGGTCGCCATTCGTTTGTCGTTCAAGCATGGCGCGATGAGTACGGCTCGCTCTGCCATGCGCTGGAGGTCAAGCACCTCGCCGGAGTCGACATTTCCGTCGAGCTCGAAGAGGCGGCGCTATACCTGAAAGCGCTGCCGGCGAATCCGGAAATCGAGAAACTGATCGCCGCTGCGGCGAATCCGGTCCGAGCTGCTTCGGTATCCGAGCTCACATCCAAAGCGGCACGCGCTTTGGTGGCCGCACTCGCCGAGCATCATCTGCCGGCACGTACCGGCACCTTCGCGGTCGATGTCGAACGGCCCCAGGCGGAGTTTGCCGCCTGGTACGAACTCTTCCCGCGCTCGCTCGGCGAGGCCGGCCAGCATGGGACATTCGACGACGTGATCGCCGCCCTGCCGCGCATCCAGGCGATGGGCTTCGACGTATTGTACTTTCCGCCCATCCATCCCATCGGCAAGGCCAATCGCAAGGGGCGCAACAACAGCCTGACGGCGTTGTCGGGAGACCCCGGCAGCCCCTATGCCATTGGTGGCGAGGATGGAGGGCACGACGCCCTTCATTCGGAGCTGGGGTCGCCCGCCGATTTCCGCCGGCTAGTCGCTGCCGCCCGCGCGCATGGGCTCGAGATCGCGCTCGACTTCGCCATTCAATGCTCGCTCGATCATCCCTGGCTGCGCGACCATCCACAATGGTTCCGGCGCCGGCCCGACGGGACCATCAAATACGCCGAGAATCCTCCGAAGAAGTACGAGGATATCGTCAATGTCGACTTCTACGGCGACGCCGCGATTCCCGATCTGTGGCTGGCGTTGCGGGATGTCGTGCAGCACTGGGTAGGGGAGGGTGTTCGGCTCTTCCGCGTCGACAATCCGCACACCAAGCCGTTGCCGTTCTGGCAGTGGATGATCGGCGATATCCGCAGCCGCCACCCCGACGTCATCTTTCTTTCCGAGGCCTTCACACGCCCCAAGATGATGTATCGGCTGGCCAAGGTCGGGTTCTCGCAGTCCTACACCTACTTCACCTGGCGCAATACCAAGGCCGAGATCCGGGACTATCTGAACGAACTCACGCGAACCGAAGTCGTCGACTTCTTCCGCCCGCACTTCTTCGTCAACACGCCGGACATCAATCCGGTCTTCCTCCAGAGCTCGGGACGTCCGGGATTCCTGATCCGCGCCTGCCTTGCGGCCACTCTGTCGGGGCTGTGGGGGGTCTATTCGGGGTTCGAGATCTGCGAAGCGGCCGCACTGCCCGGCCGTGAAGAGTATCTCGACTCGGAGAAGTACGAGCTGCGACGGCGAAACTTCGGCGCACCGGGCAACATCGTGCCCGAGATCACGCTGCTCAATCGCCTGCGCCGGATGTACCCGGCCCTGCAGAGCCACCGTGGCGTCACCTTCTACAATGCCTTCAACGACCAGGTTCTGGTTTACGGCAAGCGTCAACCGGGCAGTCGCGAGCTCATCCTGATTGCCGTCTCGCTCGATCCACACAAGCCGCAGCAAGCCGCCTTCGAGATCCCGCTGTGGGAGTGGGGCTTGCCGGATGACGGCGCCTTGAGCGTCGAGGATCTGGTGAGGGGCGGGACCGCGGTATGGCGGGGCAAGGTCCAGAATCTGCGCTTCGATCCGGACGGCCTGCCGTTCGCGTTATGGCGGCTTGCGCCGGAGGACCTTCAATGAACGCTCCTGTTGCCGATCTTGTCGGCCCTATCACAAGTGACCTGCAGTGGTACAAAGATGCCGTCATCTACCAGCTCCATGTGAAGTCGTTCTACGACTCCAACGACGATGGCATCGGCGACTTTCCCGGTCTGATCTCCCAGCTGCCTTACCTGGCGCGCCTCGGCGTCAATACGATCTGGCTGCTGCCCTTCTATCCCTCGCCGCGCCGCGACGACGGCTACGACATCGCGGAGTACACTGCGGTTCATCCCGAGTACGGCACGCTCGACGACGTCAAGCTCTTGATCGACGAGGCGCATCGCCTCGGCATGCGCATCATCACCGAACTGGTGATCAACCACACGTCCGACCTCCATCCCTGGTTCCAGCGTGCTCGTCTCGCGCCTCCGGGATCGCCGGAGCGCGACTTCTATGTGTGGTCGGACGACGACCAGAAGTACGCCGGGACGAGGATCATCTTCCTCGATACGCAGCGTTCGAACTGGAGCTGGGATCCGGAGGCGAAGGCCTACTACTGGCACCGCTTCTATGCCCATCAGCCGGATCTCAATTTCGACAATCCGGCGGTGCTGGATGCGGTGTTGGGCGTCATGCGCTTCTGGCTCGATCTCGGCATCGACGGTCTGCGGCTGGATGCGGTTCCCTATCTCGTCGAGCGCGAAGGCACCAATAACGAGAACCTGCCCGAAACGCATGAAGTGCTGAAACGGATCCGCGCCGAGATCGATGCTGCCTACCCTGGCCGCATGCTGCTGGCGGAAGCCAACCAATGGCCCGAAGACACCAAGGAGTATTTCGGTCAGGGCGACGAATGCCATATGGCGTTCCATTTCCCCTTGATGCCGCGCATGTACATGGCGCTGGCGCGAGAGGACAGGTTCCCCATCACCGATATCATGCGGCAGACGCCGCAGATTCCCGACCAGTGCCAATGGGCAATCTTCCTCCGTAACCATGACGAGCTGACCCTCGAGATGGTGACCGATTCGGAACGGGACTATCTCTGGGAGACGTACGCCACCGATCGTCGGGCCCGCCTCAATCTCGGCATCCGGCGGCGGTTGGCGCCTCTGCTCGAACGTGATCGGCGCCGTGTCGAGCTGATGAACTGCCTGCTTTTTTCCATGCCGGGCGCTCCCGTCATCTACTACGGCGACGAGATCGGCATGGGCGACAATATCCGGCTGGGCGACCGCGACGGGGTACGCACGCCGATGCAATGGTCGCCGGATCGCAACGGCGGCTTCTCGCGCGCCGACCCTGCCGCGCTTGCGCTGCCCACGATCATGGATGCGCTCTACGGCTACGAGATCGTCAATGTCGAGGCGCAGACGCGCGACGCGCATTCGCTGCTGCACTGGATGCGGCGCATGATTGCCGTGCGCCGCAGCCATGCCGCGTTCAGTCGCGGCAGCCTGCGTTTCCTCTATCCCAAGAATCGCAGAGTGCTGGCCTATCTGCGCGAATTCGACGGTGAGGTCATCCTGTGCGTCGCCAATGTCGCGCGCTCGCCGCAGGCCGTCGAACTCGACCTTTCGGAATTCCAGGGTCGGGTCCCGGTCGAATTGAGCGGCGGATCGCTCTTCCCGCCCGTCGGTCAGCTTACCTACCTGCTCACGTTGCCGCCTTACGGTTTCTACTGGTTCATCCTGACGGAGGAGAGCAAGGCGCCGTCGTGGCATACGCCTGCTCCCGAACCGATGCCGGAATTCGTTACCGTCGTGATGCGGCGGGGTCTCGTGGACGGCGTGCAGGCCGGAGCCGCCGATATAGAAGGCGAGGTCCTGCCAGCCTACCTGCCGAAGCGCCGCTGGTTCGGAGTCAAGGACAAGGTGCTGCAGAAAGCGCAGATGGCCTACGTCTCCGGCCTGCCGGACGAAGGTCGTGAAATGCTGTTGGGCGAGATCGAGGTTACGGCCGGAGACGAGACAAGCCGTTGGCTGTTGCCACTGGGCGTTAGCTGGGAAGACGAGCAGTCTGCGGCTCTGCCGCAGCAACTCGCGCTGGCGCGCGTACGACGCGGCCGTCGGGTGGGGCTGCTGACGGATGCCTTCTCGCTGCCCGAGTTCGCGCGTGGCATGCTGAAGGGGCTACACACCAATGCCCGACTGGAAACGCCGGAGGGTACGGTCGTATTCGAGTGCCCGCCAGAGGCAGCCCCGCTCCTCGACCAACCTGCAGATGCGTCGATCCAGTGGCTGACGGCAGAGCAGTCGAACAGCTCTCTTACGATCAACGATACCGTGATGCTGAAGATCTTCCGTCGCATCCAGCCCGGTGAGCATCCCGAGGCGGAAATGGGTCGTTATCTGACGGCTCAGAACTTCGCCAACGTGCCGGCATTGCTGGGCGAAGTGGCGCGTATCGGTCCGGATGGCGAGCGCCACGCGCTGGGGGTGGCGCAGGCTTTCGTTCGCAATCAGGGCGATGCCTGGGCATGGACGATTCACCAGTTCAACCGCGCGCTCGACGACCTTGCCAATCGCGAAGCCACGACCGACGCCCGCGACGACAGTATCGAAGACTACACCGCCTTCGCCGCTACCATCGGCCGCCAACTCGGCATCATGCATGCCGTGTTGGCGCGGCCGACCGACAATGCGGCCTTCTCGCCGCGGGCGGCGACCGCCGCAGATGTCGAAAGCTGGATCGACCGAGCAACCACGCTCTTTGCCCGCGCGCTCGACTGCGTGGCCGAGCGTACGGACTGGGAGAGCGAACAGGCGCAGGCGGACGCGGAGCGGCTGACACAGGGGCGGGATGCTCTTCTGGAGATCTTGCGCCAGCTCGGCGAGAGCGGGATGGGCTCGCTGACGACGCGCATCCACGGCGACTTCCATCTCGGCCAGGTCCTGGTGGCGAGCGGCGATGCCTATATCATCGACTTTGAAGGGGAACCGACGCGGCCGCTGGAGGAGCGGCGGCGAAAGGGGAGTCCCCTCCGCGACGTCGCGGGATTGATGCGCTCGATCGATTACGCGGCGGCCTCGACACTGGATTCATCGAATATCGTGGCAAGTCGCGTGCCGCCCGCCCGCCGCCTGCGGCTGGTGACGCGTCTTCGTCAGGGAGCGCAACGCGCCTTCCTCGCGGCATGGCGCGAGAACACCGCTGAATTGTCGGGGCTCGATCGTACGACGCTGCTCGACTTCTTCATGATCGAGAAGGCAGCCTATGAAATTTCCTATGAAGCAGCCAATCGACCGACCTGGCTGCCTATTCCTTTGAACGGTCTGACGCGCATCGTCACGCGCCTCCTCAGGGAGTCGGCATGAGTGCCACCACGACCTTTGCGGCGCTGGGGCCCGGCGACGCGGAAGCCCTCGCGACCGGGCGGCACCGCGATCCATTCCAGGTGCTCGGCGCGCACGACGAGGGCGGCGTGCGGGTCCTGCGGGTCTTCGTGCCGGGAGCCAGAAGTGTCGAAGCACTGACCCGGAGCGGGCGCCGGCCGATCGGCCATCTGCAGCGCGGCTGCGTCGACGGATTGTTCGAGGGTGTGCTGTCGGATCGCGGGTCCTATCTCCTGCGAATCGAGTGGCCGGGCGGCGTGCAGGAGACCGAGGATCCCTACGCTTTCGGGCCCGCGCTCGGTGAACTCGATCTGCATCTCTTCAACGAAGGCCGCCACTTCGAGCTTGCATCGGCGCTGGGCGCCAATGTGGCCGAGATCGACGGTGTGCCGGGAGTGCGCTTCGCCGTCTGGGCGCCCAATGCCGAACGGGTAGCGGTCATCGGCGACTTCAACAGTTGGGATCGCCGCCGGCATCCGCTGAGGCTGCGCTATCCTTCCGGTGTCTGGGAGCTTTTCGTTCCGCGACTCGAATCTGGCATTCGGTACAAGTTCGACATTACGGGCCCGGGCGGCCGGCACGTGCCGGACAAGGCAGACCCGGTCGCCAAGCAGGCCGAGGCAGCACCCAGCACGGCCTCGATCGTGGCGTCGCCGGAGCCGTTCGTCTGGCAGGATCATACCTGGATGAGAGCCCGTGCCGCACGGCAGGGCGTACAGGCGCCGCTCTCGATCTACGAAGTCCACGCCGGTTCGTGGATGCACGATGCGTCGTCGGACAAACCTCTATGGGACTTCCTCGCCGACAAGCTGTTGCCGTACGTCTCCGACATGGGCTTCACCCATGTCGAACTGCTGCCGGTCACCGAGCATCCCTTCGGCGGATCGTGGGGATATCAACCTCTTGGCCTGTTCGCACCGACCGCGCGCTATGGCTCGCCGGAATCGTTCGCCCGCTTCGTCGATACCGCGCACCGCATGGGCATCGGTGTCATCCTCGACTGGGTGCCGGCACACTTTCCGACCGACAGTCACGGCCTGGCCCGCTTCGATGGGACGGCGCTCTACGAGCATCTCGACCCACGCGAAGGCTTTCATCACGACTGGAACACTTACATCTACAATTTCGGGCGGCGCGAGGTGCAAGGCTTCCTGATCGCCAGCGCGTTGCACTGGCTCGAACATTTCCACGTCGATGGGCTGCGCGTCGATGCCGTCGCGTCCATGCTTTATCGGGACTACAGCCGGCCGCACGACGCCTGGATACCCAATGCGCAGGGCGGTCGAGAGAACTTCGAGGCGATCGGCTTCCTGAAGCACCTTAATGCGGTCGTCGCCGAACGCTATCCCGGCACCCTGATGATTGCCGAGGAATCGACCGCCTGGCCGGGTGTGACCGGGGCGCTGCCGGACGGCCTCGGCTTCAACTTCAAATGGAACATGGGCTGGATGCACGACACGCTACGCTACATCGAACACGAACCCGTCCATCGCACTTATCATCACGACGACATCACCTTTGGCCTGCTCTACGCCTTTTCCGAAAAATTCGTCCTGCCGATCTCGCACGACGAAGTTGTTCACGGGAAGGGCTCGTTGTTGGGCAAGATGCCGGGCGATGACTGGCAGCGCTTCGCCAATCTTCGGGCCTATCTCGGCTTCATGTGGGCCCATCCCGGCAAGAAGCTGCTTTTCATGGGCTGCGAGATCGGCCAGCGCCGGGAGTGGAACCACGATGCCGAGATACCCTGGGAACTTGTCGACGATCCGGCACATGCCGGCGTCCAACGCCTCGTACGAGACCTGAACCGCCTCTATGTCGATTGCCCCGCGATGCACCGGCGCGATGCCGAGGCGTCGGGCTTTGCCTGGCTGATCGGCGACGATCGCGCCAACTCGGTATTTGCCTTTCTGAGGCTGGCCGATGGCAAGGCGCCTCCCGTTCTGGTCGTCTGCAACATGACACCCGTGCCACGTCACGGCTATCGCGTCGGCGTGCCCACTGCCGGAAAGTGGCAGGAGGTCATCAATACCGATTCCCAATTCTATGGCGGCAGCAACCTGGGCAACGGCAGCGCCGTGCATGCGACGGGCCATGCCGCGCACGGCCAGCCCTATTCTCTGGAACTCACTCTGCCGCCGCTGTCGACGGTGATGCTGCGATCCGAAGCATGAACATGGCATTGTCGTCGCCTTGGCCCGATCGGCTGCTCACTGGCGCACCCTGGCCCCTGGGGGCAACGTGGGATGGTCTGGGCATCAATTTCGCGGTGTTCTCCGCTCATGCCACGCGCTTGCAACTCTGCCTGTTCGACCCTTCCGGACGGCGCGAGATCATGCGCTACGACCTGCCGGAGTGCACCGACGAGGTCTGGCACGGTTACCTTCCCAATGCCCGGGCCGGGTTGATCTACGGCTTCCGTGCCCATGGCCCCTACGAACCGCAAGCCGGTCACCGCTTCAATCCGCACAAACTCCTGCTCGATCCCTATGCCCGGCGGCTGCATGGCGAATGGCGCAACGCCGATGCGCTCTATGGCTACCGCATCAATTCGCCCAGAGCCGATCTCTCCTTCGACCGGCGCGACAGTGCGCCAGGCGTCATGAAGGCTGTCGTCGCCGACGAGAGCTTCACCTGGGGTGACGATCGCCCGCCGGCGATACCGTGGTCGGAGACGGTAATCTACGAGACGCATGTTCGTGGCCTCAGCATGCTGCGTCACGACTTGCGGCCCAACCAGCGCGGGACTTTTGCCGCCCTCGGCGATCCGGTCTTCATCGACCATCTGCATCGCCTTGGAGTCACCGCGGTCGAGCTCCTGCCGATCCATGCCTTCATGCAGGACCGCTCCCTGCTGCAGAAGGGGCTGCGGAACTACTGGGGTTACAACAGCATCGGCTTCTTTGCACCGGAGCCCCGCTACTTGTCGGATGGCAGTGCCGACGAGCTGCGTATTGCCGTCCGGCGACTGCACGCGGCGGGCATCGAGCTTATTCTGGACGTCGTCTACAATCACACCGCCGAAGGCAGCGAGCTTGGGCCCACGCTTTCCTTCCGCGGCCTCGACAATGCGAGCTACTATCGTCTCAATCCCGACAATCCGCGGCACTGCATAAACGACACCGGCACCGGCAACACGCTGAACCTGTCGACGCCGCGCGTGCTGCAGATGGTGATGGATTCGTTGCGCCACTGGGTAACGTCCTTTCATGTCGACGGCTTTCGCTTCGATCTCGGCGTCACACTGGGACGCGAGGCGCACGGCTTCGACCAGGGATCAGGCTTCTTCGACGCGATCCGGCAGGACCCGCTGCTCCAGAAGGTCAAGTTGATCTCCGAGCCCTGGGACATCGGGCCGGGCGGCTATCAGCTGGGCAATCAGCCGCCGGGCTTCGCCGAGTGGAACGACCGCTTTCGCGACGGCGTGCGTCGTTACTGGCGTGGCGACGCGGGCCAGCGCGCCGACTTCGCAGCGCGGCTGGCCGGTTCGGCCGACCTCTTCGACCGGCGGTGGCGCAGGCCATGGGCGTCGATCAATTACGTCGCTTCGCATGATGGTTTTACGCTCTCCGATACGGTGGCCTATGCCGAACGCCACAACGAGGCGAATGGCGAGGACAACAACGACGGTCACGGCGAGAACTATTCCGCCAACTGGGGTGTCGAGGGTGCCACCGACGATCCGGCGATCGTCGACATTCGCCAGCGGCTCCAGCGCGCCTTGCTGGCGACGCTCTTCGTTTCTCAAGGCACGCCGATGCTGCTGGGAGGCGACGAGTTTGGACGCACCCAGGGCGGCAACAACAACGCCTATTGCCAGGACAACGAGGTCTCGTGGATCGACTGGTCGCTTCTGGAACGGGTGGATGGCAAGGCACTGATGGCCTTTGCGGAGCGCCTCGCGACGCTGCGGCGCAGCCACGCCGTCCTGCGCGCGCCAGTGTTCCTGCACGGCCAGGAGATGCCTGCCGATGGTGTGAGCGACATCACCTGGTTCGATGCGTCTGGCGAGCTGGTTTCCAGCGATTCATGGAACGATGCGGAAGAGCGCCGGCTCGTGCTGCGCCTGGCACGGCAGAATGGCAGTGGTTCGGTGACGCTGCTTACGGCTTTCTTCAATTCCAGTGCCGAGGACCACAGCTTCCGCCTGCCGCCACCGTACTCGCCGGCGCGAATCATCCTGGACAGCGCGCATCCCGACGCGCTGGAGCGCGATCTTCCGGAAGCCAAGGAAGGGACCGAAATTCCCGTCGCCTCGCGCAGTGTCGTGCTGATGCTCGCGCGACGGGATCGTTTGGCCGAACAATCGTGAGCGACCGCTACGTTCACGCGCTGCCCTTCGGCGCGACGCTGCTGTCGCCCGGCCTTACACGGTTTAGGCTTTGGGCGCCGGCGGCCCAGGAAGTTCGCGTCGAGGTCGAGGGCATGACGCCGGTCTCCATGACCGTCGCGGGCGAAGGCTGGTTCGAGGCGACGGTCCCATGCGGGGCTGGAGCGAGATATCGCTTCCGGCTGGGCAATGGTCTCGCCGTGCCCGATCCGGCTGCGCGCGCGCAGGCTGAGGATGTGCATGGCCCGAGCCTGGTCGTCGATCCATGCGGCTATACCTGGCAAAACCGTGCATGGAAGGGGCGGCCTTGGGAGGAGACCATCCTCTACGAACTGCATGTCGGCGCATTCGGCGGTTTTGCAGGGGTTCAGGCGCGGTTGCCGGAGCTTGCCCGTCTGGGCGTGACCGCCATCGAGCTGATGCCGGTCAACGACTTTCCGGGGACGCGCAACTGGGGCTACGACGGCGTCCTGCCCTTTGCGCCCGACTGCAGCTATGGCTCCCCCGACGACCTCAAGGCGCTCGTCGATGCCGCCCACGGGATGGGGCTCATGATGTTCCTCGACGTGGTCTACAACCACTTCGGCCCCGACGGGAATTATCTGGCCGCCTACGCACCGGGCTTCTTTCGCGACGACATCGCAACGCCCTGGGGGGCCGCCATCGATTTCCGTCGGCCCGAGGTTCGTCGCTTCTTCACCGAGAACGCCCTTTATTGGCTGCAGGAGTATCGCTTCGACGGTCTGCGCTTCGATGCGGTACACGCCATTTCCGAGTCCGACTGGCTCGACGAGATGGCGGCCACGGTGCGACGGACGGTCGAGCCGGGGCGCCAGGTTCACCTTGTGCTGGAGCATGACGGTAACGTCGCCGATCATCTGCGCCGCGACTTCGACGCGCAATGGAACGACGATGCCCACCATGTGCTCCATGTCCTGCTGAGCGGCGAGAGCGACGGCTACTACGCCGACTATGCCGACCAGCCGGCGGCTCGGCTGGCGCGAGCCCTTGAGCAGGGCTTCGTCTACCAGGGCGATATCTCGGCCTATCGCAAGGGCGCGCGGCGCGGCATGCCCAGCGCCGATCTCGCGCCGACCTCGTTCGTGCTCTTTCTGCAGAACCACGATCAGATCGGCAATCGGCCCTTCGGCGACAAGTTGACGACGCTTGCGGATCGCCACGCTCTCGAAGCTGCCATCGCGCTGCAGCTCCTCGCCCCGCAGATTCCGCTCGTCTTCATGGGCGAGGAGACGGCAAGCGAATCGCCTTTCCTGTTCTTTACCGATCATGAGCCCAAACTCGCGGATGCCGTCCGCGAGGGACGGAAGCGGGAGTTTGTGGGCTTCCATGGCTTCGGCGCGGGCAAAGAGGCCGAGCTTCCCGATCCGAACAGCCCCTCGACGTTCGACCGCAGCTGTCCCCGGCCTCAGCCGGAGCGCGGCGAGGCGCGTCTCGCCTTCTATCGCCGGCTGCTCGAACTGCGGTCGAGCAGGCTTGTGCCGCGATTGAAAGGGGCGCGTGCGTTGAAGGCTGTCGCTGTCGGACCCGCCGCCGTGATCGCACGTTGGCGGCTGGGCGATGGTGCCGTACTCGGCATCGGCAGCAATCTCGGCCGCGACGATACGACCTGCGAGCGCCTTCGAGGCGATCTCCTGTTCGAGTCCCGCGACACCGCGGCGGAGGGCCTCCGACGCGGCACGCTGATGGCGGGATCGACCGTCGCACTGCTGGAGCCTCCATCGTGAGCGACGACGCGGTGTTCGATCTTGCGCGCGCCGCCGGCCTCGCTATCGACTGGACGGATGCGTCGGGCGCAGCGCAGCGCGTCGATCTCGGCGCCGCCCGCGCCATCCTTTCTTCGCTTGGCTATCCCGCGAGCACGCCGCCGGAGATTGCCGAGAGCCACCAGCGTCTACAGGGCTCGAAGGAGGCGATCCCGCCACTCGTCACTGTCACGGTGGGCGAAAAACTCGCCCTGCCGGCGACGGCCAGGCCGGCAAATGGCAGGGGCGAGCTGGTGCTCGAATCCGGCGAGGTCCTGCCGCTGCGCTTCGTCGTCCGGGGGCAACGCGCCGTCGGACCGGCGATGGAGCAGGTCGGCTATCATCGCCTGCGGCTTGCCGACCGCGAAATAACGGTGGCGGTGGCGCCGCCGCGCTGCCTGACCCTGGCGCAACGGGGTGACGGCCGTCGTCTCTGGGGGATTTCCACCCAGATCTACGCCCTCCGGCGGAAGGGCGATGGCGGCATCGGCGATGCGAGTGCGGTGCGACAGCTTGCAGAGGCAGCGGCAGGGCAAGGTGCAGATGCGGTCGCGCTCAGTCCCGTTCACAGCCTCTTCGCTGCCGATCCCGGTCTCTACAGTCCCTATTCGCCGTCCAGCCGGTTGTTCCTCAATCCCCTGCTGGCGGATCCCGCCATTGTCTTCGGCGAGGAGCGCGTCGCTCGGCATCGTGTTGACGGCGCTGCCCTCGAGAGCGCCGCCTTGATCGACTGGCCTGCGGCTTCCTCGGCGAAGTTCACGCTATTCCGCCGTCTGTTCGACGACTTTGAAGCGCACGACATTGCTGCCGCAACGGCACTTGCGGCCGATTTCGTCGGTTTCGTCGAGGCGGGCGGCGAGGCGCTTCAGGATCATGCAACGTTCGAGATGCTCCATGCGCAGTGGCGCGGCGCCACACCGCCGCGCAGCGACTGGCGTAGCTGGCTGGCGCAGTCGGCGGAGGACGTCGAAAGAGCGGGGGCTTCTTCGGTCCGCTACCATCTGTTCCTGCAATGGATTGCCGCGCGTTCCTTCGAAGCGGCCCAGAAGACGGCAACGGAAGCGGGCATGCGCATCGGCCTGATGGCTGATCTTGCAATCGGCATGGATCCGCAAGGCAGCCACGCCTGGTCGCGGCAGGCCGATCTCCTGCTCGGTCTGTCGATCGGTGCGCCGCCGGACGCCTTCAATCGGTCGGGCCAGAATTGGGGGCTGGTCGGGTTTTCGCCGTACGCCCTCGTCGCAAATGGCTTCGAGCCCTTCCTCGCGACGGTACGTGCCGCGATGCGCTACGCGGGCGGTGTGCGCATCGACCACGTCATGGGATTGCAGCGGCTCTGGCTGATCCCCCATGGCGCGCCGCCCGCGCAAGGGGCTTATCTCCGATATCCGTTGGGCGATTTGCTGCGGCTGCTGGCGCTCGAATCGCACCGGCATGGCGCCGTCGTCATTGGCGAGGATCTCGGCACGGTGCCGCCGGGTTTTCGTCCACGGCTGCGCAAGGCCGGCGTCGCGGGCATGGACGTGATGTGGTTCATGCGCACGCGCTCCAGTTTCCACGCCCTGGCACGCTGGCGGCCGGACGCGGTGTCGATGACCACGACGCACGACCTGCCGACGGTGGCGGGCTGGTGGCGCGGTGCCGATATCGCGACGCGCCAGACGTTCGGTCTGGCGGGCGAAGACGAGCCGGAGGGTCGTCGCCACGATCGTCGCCGCCTGTGGCAGGCTTTCCGGCGGGCCGGTGTTGCGCTCGAAAAGACAGCCCCGCCCGACGATGCGCCGGACGCCGCCGTCGATGCCGCACTTGCTTTTGTCGCCGCCTCGCCGGCACCGCTGATGCTGGCCCCCGTCGAAGATCTTCTCGGTCTCAGTGACCAGCCCAACCTGCCGGGCACGATCGACCAGCATCCCAACTGGCGGCGACGCCTGGCGCCTCTGGCGGCGGATCTGCTGCACGAACCGCAGGCGGCACGCCGCGCCGCGCTGATCGGCCGGTACCGGACATGACGCCGCGCGCGACGCTGCGGCTGCAGTTCCACAGCGGCTTCACCTTCGCCGACGCCGCCAGGTACGTCGGCTTCTACGCCGCGCTTGGCGTGAGTCATATCTATGCGTCGCCGCTCACGACGGCGCGGGCCGGCTCGACTCACGGCTACGACGTCGTCGATCCGACGCAGATCAATCCCGAACTGGGCGGCGAGGAAGGCTTGCGGGCTTTCGCTGCTCTGCTGCGCGAGGCTGGCCTGGGGCTGATCCTCGATATCGTCCCCAATCACATGGCCGCCGATCCCGCCAATGCGTGGTGGCGCGATGTCCTGCAGCATGGTCGTGCGAGCCGCTTCGCCTCGTGGTTCGATATCGACTGGGATGCGCCGTGGGCCGACGGCAAGCTGCTGCTGCCGATCCTGGGCATGTCGCTCGACGACGCTATCGCCGCCGAGGCTCTGGAGGTCGAGCGCAATGGCGAGGGGCGGCCGGTGCTGCGCTGCGGCGGGCAGCGCTATCCCCTGACGACAGACGACGCCGACAATCAGCCCGGTTTGCGCACCCTGCTGGCGCGGCAGCATTATCGCCCGGTCTTCTGGCGCGTCGCGGGTGATCGCCTCAACTGGCGGCGGTTCTTCGACATCAACGAACTCGTCTGCCTGCGGATGGAGGAACCGCGCGCCTTCGAGGCCGTGCACGCTCTGCCATTGCGTCTGTTCGCCGAGGGCATCATCGACGGCCTGCGTATCGATCACGTCGATGGCCTGACCGATCCGGCCGGATACTGCCGCACCCTGCGCACGCGGTTGCAATCAATTGCAGTGGCGGGCGATCGCCCGAGGGCCTGGCTGGTGATCGAGAAGATTCTCCTCAAGGACGAAAGCCTATCGTTGGACTGGAGCGTCGACGGCACCACGGGCTACGACTTCATGAACGATGTGAGTGCGCTCCAGCACGATGGCGGCCAGGCGGCTGGGCTGGGAGAAGCCTGGGCGATGCTGAGTGGCCGTCCGGCTGACTTCGCGATCGAAGAACGGAGGGCACGGCGCGAGATCGTCGCCCGCAGTTTCTCAGCCCAACTCGAAGCCTGTGCCCTCGCCTTTGAAACGCTGCTCGGAGACACTATACCGCGACCGACGCTGCGTCGCCTGCTGACCGAGGTTCTGGTTCATTTTCCCGTGTACCGGACCTATGCCGCGCACGGTGCCCTGACGGCGGCCGATGCCGCCCTGCTGACGCGGGTCGGGGAGGCCGCGCATCGAAGCTGCCTCGCCACCGATCGCTGGGCGGTCGCGCCGCTGATCGCATCCCTCTGCACGCCCCCGACTGTGCCCGACGACGTTCGGCTCTGGGACAGGGCAATGGCGCGTCTACAGCAGCTCAGTGCGCCGATTGCCGCCAAGGCCGTCGAGGATACGGGCTTCTATCGCTTCGGCTGGCTGCTCTCGCGTAACGACGTGGGTTTCGACACGACGGTGCTCGGTATCGAGCCGGCCGACTTCCATGCACGCGCCGCGGCCCGGCAGGCGACGTTTCCGCAGGCAATGCTGGCAACGGCAACGCACGATCACAAGCGCGGCGAAGATCTCCGCGCCCGTCTCGCGACACTGAGCGAGTGCGTGCCGGAATGGACATCGCTGCTCGCCCGCTGGCTTGCCTCGTGCGACGCGTTGCGCACGCAGGTCGGCGGCAGGCTGGCGCCGAGCCCCGGCGACATCGCAATGCTGCTGCAGATGGTGGTCGGCGGCTGGCCGCTCGATCTCGATCCCGGCGACGTCGCGGGACGGGTCGCCTTTGCCGAGCGTCTGGCCCACTGGCAGGAAAAAGCGTTG
>Ga0209792_1000860_pt1 | contig 17354 bp, 22 predicted proteins | sample EBPBio142005_DNA_FD_185860 | JGI IMG/M metagenome (GOLD analysis project Ga0209792, IMG submission 185860) | Wastewater treatment Type I Accumulibacter community from EBPR Bioreactor in Madison, WI, USA - Reactor 1_6/14/2005_ DNA (SPAdes)... | ecosystem: Engineered > Bioreactor > EBPR >... | reverse complement strand
GGCGCCCACCCTTGCGGGTGTCGGCCCGGGGACACAGGCCATCAATGACGCCCGCCAGGTGGTCAAAGTCGATGTGTTTGGCGATGACCTGCAACGGGTCGCCCAGCGCCTCGATCTTGCGTTGGCGTGCCTGGTCGGCGAACAGGTCGAACTTCAGGGCGCTGCGCGTGCAAGGTTGGTTCATGAGGGGAATTGTCGGGCCTGTTGGGTGGCAATGAGGACAACTATGGGGGGTTTTTAGAGGTTCCCAATAGTATTTCCGTCTCCACCAGGTGCCAAAAAAATTGGATACGTATACTGGCTTAAAGCCGCGATATTCGACTTTGTTGCGAGCGTATATCCAATTTCATCGTTCAGCACGGAAGCAGCTTTTATTGAGTATTCACTACAAGCAGGATGCGAAAGCGCAGTTTGAATCTGGTAATTTCCTGTTGATGCAATAACAGGGACGCCTGCGGTCCTAAGTTGCCGAATAAGATTTCTGATGGCGATGCTGACATTGGCATCACAGTCGGACGGGTAACTGGCAACGGTGCCGATACTCAGATTGACAACCAGTGCTGCAGGCGAGGTGGGCGTGGCCCCGCCGGCCCTCAGAAGCACCGACGAGAGCCCTTTTTCCAAGTCGTTCAAATAATATGTTTTTTTATTTTTTATGCGATCATATGAGAAAATATTTATCGAAATAAGTTGGGCGTCTGGCGCAACCCCTTGCAATATTCCGCTGGCCACGTTTGGTGATGCGCGACCCGCAGCAACCGAAGCCATTAGCGTACCATGCCCGCACCGCTGCTGATCAATCAGCTGGCATCCGATGAGATCACTGTTCGGCTCACCCGCATTTGGCGTCCCCGCTGGGCTATCACCGAACAAATCCTTGTTCGGACATATAGACTTAAAGCCTCCGGAGTTTGATCCAAAACAATCTTCGCCGACTACTTTCGTAGTGCCGTTAAAGAGAAACATCTCGTGAGTTTTTCAAATGCCGTCATCTAACACGGCAATCGCTACACCACTCCCCTTATTTCCAGAAGCCCATGCAACAGGCATGTTAATAGTCGGCATGCTCCTTTGTAGTTGCGACACACCCAGTGGGCGGTTTTCACGCAACTCCAAAATTCGCGGATCATTTTTTGCGCGGAGTCTAGACAGCTGGTCCTTGGTAAGAATCATCTGAAACGACCCAATCGAATCCCCGACAGGATCGCTTTGTGGCATTTTTATATTGGCATCAGCAAGAATTTTTGCCATGGCTTCTCGATTTGCCATTGCCTGATTTTTTCCTCCACGGGAATTCCAATTTAAATCAGGAGAGAAAAGTAACCCACCGCGCAACGAAATACTCACCTCTACCTGCCCCTCTTTTTCGGCTATATCGAATGCTCCTGCAGACCAGAAGGTGGTCCGAGGATCTTGATAGCCGATAGGCCGAATTCCTCGCACATCAGGATGATTCTGCAGGAGGAGCAGCTTTTTCTTGTCAATAGAGGTCGTTATTTTTATTGGTAGCGCATTATCTAATGTCAGGGCAAATTCGGAGCGGCCTGATTTTTGCAAATTTTCCCGGATTTTCTCAATCAGGGAATTGGCCTCAATGATCACTTCGCCAACATTTGTTATGCGTGTCGAGCCATCTTGTAATAGTTGATATTTCGCACTCTGAGTGCCAATAATTATTTCGGCATCTACCTCTGATCTAGTGCGCAAAACTTTCCGGAGGGCTGTAAGGCTGCCATCCAGGTCCATAGCAGTAATGCGCGATTTGTCAGTGGGATCTATTGTAAAGGCCAGTGCATTCTGACTGTTTTGAAGGATGCTAATTCCTGCTGCTTTTATATACATCCCGATCTGCCCACTCTCGCTCTCCCAACTACCTTCAGTAAATGCTGCGGTTCCTAATTCCGCCTTTAACGCACGTATGGCATCTGCATCTTTTTTTAAGTTATCATTTTTTTGCTCTTGCGATAATTTTTCAAGCTTCTGATGGCGTAGGCTGATCATCACTCGTACCTCGCCTTCCTCATTCACCGCATCTCTCATCCGCTTTAGGCTATCAGGATCAACAGTCGCCGCTTGCAACATTCCCATGCCAAAAGTTAGTGCAATGGCTGACATCACAGATAGCAGGTGTCGCATCTATCGCTCCAGAGAAGTTTGTGGTCTACGAAAATCGTAGCTGCCGATCCTGGGATGGCAAGTTTTAAATGAGCGAGTTCACGAGGCTACTTCGCAGGTGTTCCTTGTTCGCACCCTGCGCGTAAGTGCCAGCGCCCGATCAGGATTGAGTGGACTTGAGGCCAAGGCCGTGGCTTGGGCAGATCCGTGCAAAGGCGCTCTACGTCGCGGCCATCCGCCCCACCGATTGAGGCTATGGTCGAAGTCACGTGTTCGCGGCAACGCTCACCCGGCTGCTGCAATCGGGCCTTATCAGTCCTGACGAGCTGCCGCACAAGTACAAGCACGAGATTCACGCCAATGAAATTGTGCTGCTGGCCTATTACATCGCCGCCATCAACATCGAGGCCAGCTACCACAGCCTGGTGGGCGGCAAGTACGTGCCATTTGAAGGCATCTGCTTGACCGACACCTTCCAGATGTACGAGAAGGACGATTTGGTCAGTGCCCTTACGGTGGATAACAGCGCCCGGCGCAAGCGGCAGAAGAAGCTGGATATTCGGGTGATTGTGGGGAATCCTCCGTATTCCGTAGGTCAGACCAGCGCCAACGACAACAACGCCAATATCGACTACCCGCACCTGGACGAGCGCATCCGCTCTACCTATGCGACTGGCTCAGTAATGACTTCTGTCAGGCAGCTCTATGACAGCTACATCCGCGCCATTCGCTGGGCTTCCGACCGCATTGGCAATGCGGGGGTGATTGGTTTTGTGACCAATGCGGGATGGGTTGAGTCCAACCAAGCCGACGGCCTGCGTAAATGTCTGGCCGATGAGTTCTCCAACATTTATGTGTTTCACTTGCGGGGGAATCAACGCACCAGCGGAGAGACATCGCGCAAAGAGGGCGGCAAGATTTTTGGCAGTGGTAGCCGCGCACCGATTGCGATTTCGCTGCTGGTCAAAAACCCGAATGCCGCACAGCATGGCCGCATCTATTTTCACGACATTGGCAACTACCTGAGCCGTGAGGAAAAGCTAGAAAAGATAGCTGCTTACGAAAGCCTGGCGGGTGTTACCGCCAAAAATGGCTGGAGCAGCATCACCCCAGATGAACACGGTGACTGGCTCAAGCAGCGTGATGACAGCTTTGGCGAGTTCATTGTCTTGGGCGATAAAAAGAGCGACGACGCGAAGCTGTTTGACAACTTCTCATTGGGCGTTGCTTCTGGGCGCGATTCCTGGGCCTACAACGCCAGCCAAGCCAAGGTGCAAGCCAATATGACCAGCATGATTGGCTTCTACAACGCCGAGGTGAAGCGCTTCAACGCTGCCCATCCTGGACTGGATAAAAAAGCCAGAGAGGACGTGCTGGATCGCTTTATCGACACCAACCCGGAGCGCATCAGTTGGACGCGCGCGCTCAAGAATGATTTGGCGAAAAACAGATCTTTTCAATACTTTTCAAGTTGCCTTACACCCTCGCTGTACCGTCCATTTACTAAGCAATGGATGTACTTCAACCGCACCTTCAATGAGATGGTGTACCAAATGCCCCGCATCTTCCCCGAGGCTGGGGCAGAGAATTTACTCATCATGGTCAAGCAGCGGATGAACAACGAGGGCCATTTCGTGCTGATGGTAAACGCTCCCCCAGAGCTGCAAACAGATGGCGGTAGCCAATGCTTTCCCCTCTACCTCTACGACGAGGAAGCCCAGAACCAGGCTGGCGACACGCCAGATATGTTTGCCGCTCCTGCTGCTGGCACTGCCCAGCGCCCACGCCGCGATGCCATCACCGATGCCGGACTGGCCCACTTCCAGGAAGCCTACCCAGGCGAGGCGATTACCAAGGAAGACCTGTTTTATTACATCTATGGCTTGTTGCACTCGCCGGACTACCGCGACCGCTACGCCGACAACCTGAGCAAAGAATTGCCGCGTATCCCTCACGTCAAAACCGCTGCCGACTTCTGGGCCTTCAGCCAGGCAGGCCGCGAATTGGCCGACCTGCATTTGAATTACGAGACGGTGCAGCCCTATCCCCTGACCATCGAGGCCAAAGGGCCGCTGGCCGATGCTGATTACCGCGTGGAGAAGATGAAGTTCGCAAAAAAAGGCGACAAGACAACCGTCATCTACAACGGCAAGATCACCCTGCGCGCCATCCCCGAAGCAGCCTGGGACTACGTGGTCAACGGCAAGGCCGCGCTGGACTGGGTGATGGAGCGCCAGTGCGTCAAAACCGACAAAGCCAGCGGGATCGTCAATGATGCCAACGATTGGGCCATCGAAACCATGGGCAATCCAAAATACCCGTTGGAGCTGTTCCAGCGCGTGGTGACGGTGAGCCTGGAGACGCAGAAGATTGTTGCTGCGCTACCCTCTTTGAACATCTGAGCGGTACGTGGCTGTTCAAAATGAAGCCAGAGGCAGAAACAAGGTTCGCGGCGCGTCTGGCAAGGCAATAAAGCCGTGATGCTGGTAGAAATCCGCTGCCGCCTCGTCCTTGGCATCCACCATCAGGGCGAAGGCGGCAATCTCCGAACGGGCGGCACGGTCGAGCGCATCGGCCAGCAGCGCACCGCCAAGACCTTGCCCCTTGAATGCCTGATCGACAGCCAGGCGGCCCATGCGAACTGCAGGTACGGTCGGGTAGCGTGGCAGCTTCTTGCCCGTGCTGGCCGGAAGATCGGCCAGCAGAAGGCTTGCCGATGCCAGGGTGTAGTAACCAGTGATGCGCTGCCCGTCCGCCAAGGCCACGAAACAGGCAGCCACGCGACGGCGAATGTCCTGCGTGACTTGCTCGCGCAGGTAGCGATTCAGCGGCTCGGAGTTACTATTGAATCCGCTGCGGTCATGTGCCACATCGAGCGGCGCGAGTAGGAACGGTGCGCGGCTCATTCAGTGCGCAAGAGCTTGCTACGGCGAGCGAAGGCACGCTTCAAAGCCGGGGCCGGTTTCGGTGGCGACAACAGGGCTTGCGCAAAACATTCCTGATCGGCCAGAGACAGGCGGATGACTTCGGCTTGCTCGATAGCGCGCTGCGCGGCGTCCTGCACGGCAGACACCACGAAATCGGTCATGGTCCGCCCCTGAAGTTCGGCGGCACGCTTGAGCATCGAGTGCAGATCGGTACTGATTCGGGCTTCGAGACGAGCGGTAGAGACGGCGACGGGCATGGTTTTATCCTCCTGATGCAATCGTACGGCGAATTGCCGTACATATCAAGGCGAAATTTTCGGTGGTTCTGGCTCACATGCGGCTTTTGGCGCACCCAAAAAAAAACCACCCCCCGCTTGCGCGAGAGATGGTTCAAGGCTGACGTTTCAACCGTGCAGCAGCTTCCTGGCCAGTGCCACTTCCAGGCTGTCGCCCGAGTCGTTGAGCACGTCCAGGCCGCTGTCCGGCATGTCGCCCGACGTGGACTGTGACACGGCGATCTTCTTGCCCATGAGCCTGAGGCAGTCCATTTGCGTGGTGCCCGCATAGCCCAAGTACAACACCTTCACGGGCAGCTTCTGACCAATGCGCCATGAGCGCCTGGATGCCTGCTGGACGGTATAGACGTTGTAGCCCGACTGCATGAACACGATCGTCGGGAATTCCAGCAAGTCCAGGCCGGTTTTCACGAGCTCGGGGTTGCAGATCATTACGTCGATACCGCGCTCCACCTGGTCGGCCACCCAGTCCTCGCGGCGGGCAGCGTCCACACTGGCGCGCAGCACGCCGACCTTCAGGCCTTCCTGCTCCAGTTGCGACTTCAACCGGGCCGTGGTGTCACGGGTGCCGGAATAGATCGAGTAGGCCAGGACTCTGCGGCCATTGGCCTTTTCTTCCTTGCAGATGCGCAGCAGCTCCAGTTCCTTGGGCGAAGATTCACCTTCAGAAAACACGGCCGGCTGCGAGTACAGCACCTTGCGGGAACGCGGATGTTGCACGCTTTCAAAACGGAACGCGCAATCTGGCCAGGCCAGCAGCACGTTCATCACGACACCCAACAGGCTGTTGTCGTGCAGTACGAGGGCATGCTTCAACTCCTGCACCAGAATGCTCTGCATGCGGCGATAGGCCTCGCCCTGCACTTCCGCCATGGGCACCTCCAGGAACTGCTCTTCGTAGGGCGGCAAGACCTTCTGGCCAATGTCGCGCAGCTTAAGGAACACGGTGGTCGGCAGCACGTAGCGCATGATGCCCACCGGGCCGAAGCCTGGGGCCTTGCTGGTGCGAACCGTCATCTGCTTTCCCTTGGCCGTGCGGTGCGAGGGGCCGCTGGACTCCTTGTACACGTCCTTGAGCACGCCATGCTCACGCATGAAGGCCATGGCCGCATTGCCCATCGAGCCGGTCTTGGCGGGTTTGAACCCGTCTTCGATCATGCTGCCCGGATCGAGACGCCACAGCAGGTGAAACAGATCGTCGGCATAGCCGCCCATGAGGGTGCCGGTCAGCAGCAGTGTTTTTTGACACTGGCTGGCAAGCACCCCCATGGCCTGGCCCTGGGCCGAACCCTCGTTCTTGTACTCGTGCCCCTCATCGACCACCAGCAGGCCAAAGTAGCCCCGTGGCAGGTAGCGCTTGATGAACTCGGTGGCCTGGTAGCCACCCTCCCCTATGCTGAACTCAAAGTTGGCGAGGCTGCGCTCCATGCGCGCGGCCTGCCGGTCACTGAACACCAGCTCACCGTTGTCGTCCATCAGGTTGACGAACTCATAGACGTTGTCACCGAGCATGTCGCCCAGCGCCTTTTCCCCAAAGATGGAGAGTAGGCGCCGGGCGGTCTTGTCGCCAATGGTGGGCATCTGCTTGAGGGCGGACAGCACCAGGTCGTACATGGACTCGATCGGCTTGCCGGCGCGCATCAGCGTCCACAAGGCGCTGCCGCAATGGCTGCACTTGAGACGCCGGTCGCCTAGCGTGGCCTGCGCAAACTCGGACGACACGGGCATGGGATGCCCTTCATCGTCCTCGCGCGTGATCGGCGCCATGCAATCCGAACAGGCGGCCACCGTGAACGTCTGTCCATCGACGTGCTGCTTGCGCGTGATGAACGACGGCTTCCAGTGAAAACCCATGCGCATGCGCACCCGTCCCAGGATGAAGAACTCGGGCTTGCCGGTTTTCACCCCCAGAGCGTCGCGCAGCATCAGCAGCTTCCTGAGCGTATCCGCACCGTTCAAGATCCAGACCTTGGCATTCGGCACGGTATCGAGGATCTCGCGCCGCCACTTGTAAACCAGGTGCGGCGGCGAGATGACCAGGGTACGCGGGTGCGTGCGTTGCATCACGGCCGCCGCGCAGATGGCCATCATGGTCTTGCCCGTGCCCATTTCCGCGTTGATGACGGCTGCAGGCCGGTTCTCATCGACCAGCAGCTTCACCGTGGCATGCACGGCATCGGCCTGGGCCTTGAACGGCTGGCGCTTGAGTCCGTCAAGAATGGCCTGGCGCGCGTTCCAAAGTGTGGTTCTCTCATCGATGGCCGGATCGAACACCGGAGGGTTCTGCGACTTGACCTGCTCCAGCAGGCCGTCGCCAAATTCTTCGATGAACTGTGCCAGTGCCAACTGCGGCCCGGATTCACCGTTTCCGGTGTCCTGGAGCTGCTGCTGTGGATCGGACAGGGCCTGTTCGAGTTGGCCGCCGACAGTTTCACATTCCATGTTTTCCATTTCGACTCTCCTTCAGTTAAAAAAACGGAGAGCCAGCACGGGGCCGGACTCCCCGCACGGGTTGATGAAAAATGCACCCACCTGCGTGGGCGCCGATGCTCAGGCGGCGATGGCCTCCTGAATTCGAGAGGCCTCGACCGACTGGTGGCCGAGGCTTGCCTGCAGTGCTGCACCGCCCTCCTCCAGCCGCAGAACGCCCATGCGGACGCTGCTGCTGATGAAGGCGGTGAAGTGGTCGCTGAGACTGACGCGCATCGCGGTCATGTTTCCAAGGGCTGGATACAGCCTGCTATCCAAGGCCTGGATGGCCTGCTTTTCCCGGCACCACTGGAACACCGGCTCGCGCCAGTGCTCTTGCAGCGCCACGGGCGAGAGCAGGTTGACCAGCTGCCACAGTCGATGGCGATAGTCCTCGGCCTGCTCAGCACTGCGCCTGGCCGCCGAGGATGAGTGCAAGGCCCAACCGATGCGATTGGCGCGGTCGGGTGAGCGCATGCCTCTGTCAAACAACCACATCTGGTTCAGCGGGCCAAACAGGTTCTGCCGAGGCAGCTTGCCGGCGTGCTTGTCCAGGCGCTTCACATCCCCCACATCGACACGGTGGCGCTCGCCATCCTTGCCGACCAGGTGAATCTGATTGACGCCACGCTGGGAGGCCCCCAGCTCGAACGCGGCGAGCATCTGCATCAGCACACCATCGCGGCCATAGACCGACAGGAACATCAGCCGCCCCTCGCTGTCGCGCAGGCAGGCATCGGCCCAAATGTCGGAGAACTCCTCGATTTGATAGAGCGTGTGGTTCAGCATTTCAGGCTCCTTGCGTTGCCTGACATGCATAGAACTGCTCGACCCTGGCCAGGATGGTCTGCAGGTTTTCCAGTACCCGCCCGTGCTGCGAGTTGACCCGGGCCTCCGTGATGCGCGGTGGTTGGGACACGGCGAGGGTTTCGCTGTAGTCCCCATTGCCGCGGGTTCCAAAGCGGAAGGCTAGGATGCCGTTCTCGCGCGTGTGACAGGTCGCGCAACTCGCCAGGCCGTGCTCGTTCTGGCGCTTCTCTGTGATGATGCGCAGCACCTGGTTGTTGCCCATCTCGATCAGGGACAGGCCCGTCCAGCCATAGGCGGTGCGGTAGTAGGACGTTTGAACTTGTTGAACCGGTTGAACTTGCATGGTGACTCTCCTTGGATTGCAGGCGGAGTCACCTCCCCACGGGGAAGTGATCCCCGCCAGGGTTGATGGAAAAATTCAGGCCTTGCTGTAGTAGGCCTCGACCTTCGAACGAATGGCGTCAATGCGTGCAATGACGGCCGCGTGCTGCTCACGCACGGCTTTTTCTGTGATGCGCTTGGGGCTTGTCAGCTCCAGGCGCTCATAGAAATCGCCCGTACCGGCCAGGCCGGCAGCGTGCGACTTGAAGCCACGCTCGTCGTGCCGCCAGACGGCGGCCCGAGTGGACAGGCCGTTGCCGAATGCACGCCGGCTGGTTTCTATGATGAGTTCCTGGTTGCCAGGCATCTCGACCGTGGTCTTCGCGTTCCAGCCTTGGCTGTCGCGGAAGTAGTTGGTTTCCATGAGGGCTCTCCTTCAAAAAAATGCCGGATAGCCCTGCCCCATCGGGGCAGGAATTCCCCGGCGGGTGGTGGTTGCAAAAGTACCCAGCCAGCTTGCGCCGGCCTGCGTGTTTTCAGGGTTGAACACGCCTTGAGACCATCTTCGGTTCGGGTCAGATGGTTTCCCCCAGTGCCCGCCACGCTGCGGGCACTCGGGGAACCCATCGGGTTCCCAGTGGGCTGAAAGGAAGGTTCAGCGGCTGACGCTCAGGGACGACTGCAATGCCTGCAAGCCATCCCTCACCATCCAGAACAGGGTTTCATAGTCATGGCCATCGGGCGCCTTCTCCGAGCGATTGAGTTCGTCGTTGAAGGCCTGCACGTGGTGCAACAGCCTGTCTGCCCGGTGCTGCGGCGAATCAGCCGGGCTATCGCTGTCGGCCTGGGATTCGGATGAAGGGCCGGAACGCTTGCCATATTTCGCGCCCATGCGATCACGGATTTCCTGGGCGCAGCGCACCCATGCATGACCGGAAATCAAGGGGTGGTCGATCGTTTCGGGATCGACCTCCGCCACTGCCTCGGCGCGTTTCATGATGGCGTCGATGATGAAGACCTGCGCCAGCGCCCCGCTGTTGTTGAAGTTCATCAAATCCACGATGAATTCGACGTTGGTCAGAGAAGTACCGTTGTTCATTTGCAAGCTCCAAAAATGCGTGTGAAGCCTGCTGCCCTGCGGGGTAACAGGCCCCACGGGGTTGAAAGAAAAGTGCCTTGCGTCTGTCGCTCAGTCGGCGCGGTCTACGAGCTTGTCCACAAATGCTGCCAGCGCCCTCGCCTTCTCAGCCTCACGTTCGGCACGCCGCACCAGCGCGTGGTGCCTGCGCACCTGGTCGCGCCAGGACTGGCATTGCACGGGAGTCATGTCCAGGAATTCCAATGGACAGCTGTAGTAGCAAGGGCCCATGGCTTCCTCCATGGACTTGCAACCCCAGCCATATTGGTCACGATCCAGCAGGTCACACCTGATGAAGTCGAGGTACTGCCCGGCCTTCAGGTGGGCAACACCATCCTGTAGCGCGGTGATGCGCACCACCGACCACAACACGTTGTCGCGATCGGCGGAGTCGAGCGTTTCCCGGCGGGCATACTCGGACTCGCGCGGTTGCAACAAGTCATTGATCAATGCCGTGCGGCTCAAATCGGTAAATAGCCATCCCATGGCGGTTCTCCTTTGCAAAAAAATGCCGGAGAGCCGCCCCTGGCCGGGACAGACTGCCCCGGCGGGTGGTTGACGAAAAATACCCGGCCAGCTTGCACTGGCCTGGCGCGCTTTCAGAGTTGAGCGCGCCTTGAAACCGTTCCTTGGTTTGATGCAGAAGGTTTCCCGAAATGGCCTGGTGCAAGCCATTTTGGGAACCCCTCCAAGAGGGGGGGGATGAATCAGCGTTGCAAAGCGCTCATCGCCAGCATCGGCTCCTGAGACACGATTTTCAGCAGTGCCGAGGCCGGCCCCGTGGGGGTTCGCCTCTGTTGCTCCCAGTTTTGAAGTGTCTTGATGCTGACATGCATGAGGTTGGCAAAATCACCCTGAGACAAGCCAGTGCGCTCGCGCACCTTCTTGACATCCAGAGAACTCATCGTGAAGCGGCGCGAAGCCTCGGCTTCGCCTCGCTTGATCTGGCCAGCTTCTTTCAAGCTCTGCACGAGATCGCCAAATAGCGTGCTATCCACGGCACAGCTCCTTTACAAGTTCCCGCAAAATCGCCGTTTCGCGGTCGGTTAGATTGTCTTTCTCCGATTTCGGATAGACCAGCAACATGAAGATCTGCCCATCTTCTTTAAGCCAGTAGTAGATGACACGAACGCCGCCACTTTTTCCCTGACCGTCCAGTCCAAATCGCATCTTCCGAATTCCGCCACCAGCTTTGATGAGTGCTCCCCGCTGAGGGTCGTCGAGCAGCTCACGTTGCATGGCCGCGTACTCATCGTCGGACATGAGTTGCAAAATCTGGCGGGTAAAAACCGGCGTTTCGATGAACTCCAGCGCGTTCATATTGTACGCCAGTGGCGGACTTGCATGAAAAGCATGATGGCTCCTTTCAAGAGAAGCCACGCCCTGGTGGGGGATGGCCCCACGGGGTTGATGAAGATGGATACCCGGCCAGCTTGCACTGGCCTGACGCGCTTTCAGAGTTGAGCGCGCCTTGAAACCGTTCCATGGTTTGATGCAGAAGGTTTCCCTGAAGGGCCTGGTCAAGGGCCACTCAGGGAACTCATCTGCGATGAGTTCTTTGAGCCTGCATTGTGCAAGCCCTCTTTGGTGCCGGTCAACTGATCTTCACGATCTGCCCCAGCCGGTCGCCCGGCGTGAAGTCGATCGCGTTGATCACAGGCACAAACCTGTCGAGCATGGTGATGGTCTCCGTCACGTTGCCGTTGTCATCGACCTGGGTGGCCACCGTGCGCTCCTTCTTTTTGAAGGTGTCGCCCTTGATCAGAAACACACGGCCGTCCTTGCTCTCGATGCGGCCAGTGACCTGTCCGGCGGCAAGCGCCAGGGCCAGGTGCCACTTGGTCATATCGCGCAGGGGCCTGCGGTGCTCCGATTTGGCCTGGCTGAACGTGGTGTCGAACCCCGTCCACAACAGGCTGTTTTGCCACCGATCGAGCTCTTGCGCGAGCTGCGGCCCATCGAGACGCACGGCACGGAAGTCGAACTCCGAGCCATAGGCCACCGATGGAACCACATAGCGCTCCTGCGTCCACTGCCTGGGCAGCTCCTGGTCGTTCAGCTCGCCGGCCTGGGCGCGTGTCAGCATGTCCAGCACGTCTTTTCGGGGGTGCCCAGGCTTGCACTTGGTTCCCACGATGACGCATTGCTTGAACTGCTGCTCGGGTGCCATGAAAAACCGCAGGTCGGTGAAATTGCGCGCCAGGTAGGTGCGGATTTCATCGTCCAGGGCGTAGTGCGGAATGATGTACACCAACACCCCACCGATCATCAACAGCGGTGCGGTTTTCTTCAGAAAAGTGCGCTCCAGCCGTTCGGCCCGCTCGTTGGTGTCCGAAGCCACGGCTCCAGTGGCGTTGTCCTTCAATCCAAACCCATAGGGCGGATTCAGGAACAGCAGGCCCACCGTTCTCGGCTTGATCACCACGTCATGGATGTCCGAATGGATCACGCTCTGCACGATAGTTTTCGCATGCCAGGCACGTTCCTGGTCAAACTCGACACCGTAGGTTTCGATGAATGGCCCGTTGGGCCAGCTGTTGCACAGGCCCTGACACAGGTCAGCCAGGGCAGCACCCTCGCCGCAACACGGATCGAGCATGCGGATCGTCCGGCCCTCGCATGGCACACCACCCGACAGGTCGGGAATGAGCATGGGGAGGATGCGGCTCAGGGTCTCCCCGTCGGTCGGGAAGTAGCCGTTCTTGATGAAATTGCGCGCCAGGCGCTGGAAGATCAAAGCCATGGGGTTCTCCTTGGGTTGTGGACGGGAGACACCCCTGACGGGGAGTTGCCCCGTCCGGGTTAAAAAACTGGAACTTCAGTTATCCGTCAATCGAAAACGGGGGCGTCCTCAGTATTGAAGCCGACGACTTCAAGGGCTAGGCGAAAGGCTTCATCAAGCCCTTCCCACGCAACGCTTCCGCCTCTGGCCTCGCCTTCTTCATAGGCGGCGATCAGCGCCTCACAGGCTTTGATGGCCTTGCGCTTGCGCCGTAGTTCCACGACTGAAAAACGAGGAACGAAGTCACCTTCGATCTCGATCGCCTCGAACTCCAGCACGCCGCCATCGACTTCTTCGAAATCGTCACAGAGCAATGGCATCTCCTCACTGTCGTCCCAAAGTGAGCCGTCTGTGGCAGCCGCGTCGGCGATGCAAATCGCTTCCTCGGCGCTGTTGGCAGAGATCCCTACGGTCACGTCATGACGGTAGGGCAAGGTGTAGCTAACCTCAAATTTCTTCATGTTGATCTCCTGGTTTGAACAAGCGGAGACAGCACCCCATGCGGGATGCCTGGCCTCGCAAGGGTTGGTGGTAGAAAGACTCAATACTCAGATGGGAGCAGCAAGGTGGTCACCGAGCGATCCCATTCGGTGATGATCCAGATCTTGGTAGTGGCGTTGATCTGGTAGGACGACATGATGCGACCGCCATGCTTGACGGCACGGTTGTTGGTCGCGCAATCCTCGGCGTCCATCTCGCCCCAGTCGCCCGAGACATGCCGGAGCACTAAGGGGGCGGGCCTGAGCAGCCCGTTTCCGACGAGGTCGCAGACGCCTTCGGTCATGCAGATGCTGCCGAGCTCAAACAGCGGACGCCCGAATGCAAAAGACGCGTTCATAGAAGCGGACATGGTTGTCTCCAAAAGGAAAGTGGGATGCCCGCACCCGTTCGGGGCAGGAACACCCCGGGGGTTGAAAGAAAGGAAGGCCCGTGCAGCGCCGAAGCGCCGCGAACGGGCAGGTCAGAACGACTTGGGCAAGCCTGCCTGTTTGAGCACCGCGTTGGCGGTGTGGCGAGACTTGATCTTGTGGTCAACCGGGAAGCGAGTCCCGGTATGTGGCGAGTACCAGATGTCGTGATCGCCCTTGCCAGGACGCTCGAAACGACAGCTGGCAGCGCGCAGCAGCCGGATCAGCTCCGGCGTAAAGCTGGCGCCCATGGACTCAATGGAGCGCGCGTGAAGTGATGCCCCAGCGACGCGCCATCAGCTCATAGGTAACCGCATCATCCATCGCTACGCCATTGGCTTCGAGCAGCTCAGGCACCAGGTGGTGGAGCTTCTCTGCCAGGGCTTCGAGTGAGGCACTTTCGGTGGCAAGACCCGGAACATCGTCCGAGGTTGCCACCCAAACGCCCGCCTCGTCGTCCCACTCGGCGTGAATGAGATAGGGCTTTTGCATGGGGCCAGTATAGGCCGGCATGCACAGTGCAAGTGCCATAAAGCACCTCCTTGAACAGGTGGTGGACAGGTGCCCCGGAGGGGCAGCCCATCCGGGTTGATGAAAGCGAAGCCAGTAACGCTAGAGCGGTTGCCAGCAGCGCGACCACATCTCAAAGCCGAACGGCTGCCTAAAGTTGGGCAGCTGCTCGGCCTGTGGCATCTCGGCCTGGAGTTCGGGCACAGCGCTTTCGCTGGCAAGGCCCGGAACAGTGTCGGAACCAGCCACCGATGCACCAGCGCCGTCCTCCATGCCATCGGTGAGGCAAGATTTCTGCGTTAGATCAGTACTCATGAAACACCTCCTTGGTGCAGTGGATGGACAGGTGACCCGGAGGGGCCAGCCCGTCCGGGTTGATGAAGTTGGAGAATTGCCTCGATCGCCAGGGCGACCGGCTGTGTTTACAAGGCTGAACACAGCGCAAAACCATCTTTCGGTTGGAGGGATGGTTTCCCACAGCACCCTGCTCTGCCTATGTGCGGGCCTGGCGCTGTGGGAACCCATCCGTGGGTGGGTTCCGGGTTGAGGGTTAGACCAAGCCTTGCTCTGCCAGGCTCAATACCTGCATCGGCGTGACGATGAAGTGATCGAGCAGCCGGATGTCCAGCATCGCCAGGGCAGTTTTGAGGGTCTGCGTCAGCACCTCATCGGCGCGTGACGGAGTTGGATCGCCACTGGGGTGGTTGTGAGCCACCATGACGGCCGCTGCTTCGTGGCGTAGCGCCCCGATGGCAAGCTCGCGCGGATACACAGAGGTCTGTCCCAAGGTGCCGCGAAACAGCGTTTCAGCATGCAGCAGTCGGTGGTGGCTATCCAGATACAGAACCACGAACTCCTCATGTGGCAAGGTGCCCATGCGAATCCGTAGATACTCCTTGACCGCCGTCGGCGTCTGCAGGGCCGGGCCGTGATGCACCCTGGCCAGCAGCCGCAGCTCGGCGGCGCTCAGGATCTCAACGTCCGACGCCGGCCTATAGCAGCCACCGGCCTCGGCCACCAGCAGTGGCGAGTTTTCTTCGCGTGCGCGAGAGTCAATCGGATTGATGAACATGGTGCTCTCCAGTCAAAAATGGACGGAGAACACCCCCGGTAGGAGCGTCGCCCCATCCGGGTTGTTGAAATGAGTGATACGGGAATCGGCCCATGCGATGGCACACTGTCGGCCATGGCCGATCGCACGAAACTGATACCCATCCAGGGTGGCAATGCCGCCCAGCAGGTCGATTTGACCGAACTGCTGGAGGACATGGACTTGAGGCAGGCCCTGCCCCGGCTCAGAGCGCTATCGCGCCGTCGCAAGCCGGCGGCCAATTCCGTTCTTGCAGTAGTTGGCGCAGGGACTGCGGAAGCTCCCGCGCCAGATCCCGGCGAGCCAGACAGCGGCGCACCAGCCTGACGGCCGAGCACACTTCGTTAGGTGCAAAGCGCTCGCGCGCCTGCTCCAATTGCTGCCAGTCCTCGTCGGATGCTCGGCTCAGCCACTCGTTGAAGATGCTGTGAAACAGCATTCGCTCTTGCGCGTCGGCAGTCAGGGCAAAGATGTTGAAGGTCATCGTCGTCTCCATGAGAAAAAACGGGGACGACCTACCCCGCACGGGGATTGGCTGTCCCCAGGGGGTTGATGAAAATGCATTCCGGCTGCAGTGCCGGACGAACTCAGCGGGAACGCAGTCGGTGTTCCCAGCCTTCTTCACGCAAGTCCCAGAGCAGTTTCTGAAACTCGCCTTCGAGCTTGTTGGCCATGTCGGGTGGTGTGCCCAACTCGGTAAACGCCTCGAAGATGTGCAGCTCAGGCCAGGGCATCTCGCGCCTGAGCATGACGGGCCTCAGATAGTCGAGCACTTCATGAAGTGCCCTGTCCACCTTGTAGGCTGCATCGTGGGGCTTGCCGGCCGCCACCAGGGTTTTGTAGAAATCGACAGCCATGTCATGCCGCCAGCTTGATCACTACGGCGATGATGATGCCGGTCGAAGCAAGCATTGCACCGAACATCTTGATCGTGAGGTCGTTGATGGTCTTGTGAAGCTCGGTCACGATTTCAGCCCGAAGCACTTGCCCGTCCGCTTTGCTCAGAACTTGCTCTCGCAAATCCCGAACATCGCCGCGCACGCCTTCGACGCCGTTATCGACCATCTGTTTCATGGCTTGTTCCACCTCGTTGGCGTTATCGGAGGGGATGCCCGCTCGCGACAACGAACCGTAAACAGTCAAATGAGACACGCTCATCAGTCTACTCCTTGCATCGAAAAATGCAGGGCCTGGCCCTTGCGAACAGGCGCCCGCAAGGGTTGATGGAAATCACAGTTGTACCCGGTAGGCTTGCGCCGGCCCGCGTGTTTTCAGGGTTGAACACGCCTTGAGACCATCTTCGGTTCGGGTCAGATGGTTTCCCCCAGTGTCCGCCACGCTGCGGGCACTCGGGGAACCCATCGGGTTCCGGGCTAGAAACGATTGCTTGAACTGCACCCCCTCACTGCGGCCCGTCATTGCTCCGAGGAGCTGGGGCGGCAGGTGGATCACCGAAAGCGGGGGTCGAGGTGACCAATAAAAGGCGCGAGGGTCAACGGTGCGGCTTGGCTTTCACCGCACACCGCCCATTCGCAAAGCTGCGGACGCATGAGGTCGCCGCCACCCTGCTAGGACATCATCCCGCGGCATGCCGGGAGGCTGGCCTCTACACCCAACGAACGATGTAGAGGTCAGCCCACCGTCAGGCGGGCTGGAGGCGGAACCCTTGCGGGCTCCCCTTCCTGTCAACTGGTAAAGAGCCAGATCTGCTGCTTGGCATCGAAGCGATAGCCACGCTGCCTGAGCATTCCTGCCTGCTGTCTCAACAAGGCCCGATCCACGGAGGCATCGAGCTTGACGGGCATGGCCCGCTCCATGGCCGACCAGGTTTCTTCATCGAACAGATCGTTCGCAGGTTCAGATTCATCCGCGTCCTGTACGGGTGCGGCTTCCTCCTTGGATTTCTTGAACTTGTCCCAGCGCTTGTCGCGGGGCTCTTCCTGGACGGGTGGCTTCTGGATGACGGGTACCGGCTGCGGCTGCTCTTC
>Ga0209792_1000857_pt1 | contig 17396 bp, 16 predicted proteins | sample EBPBio142005_DNA_FD_185860 | JGI IMG/M metagenome (GOLD analysis project Ga0209792, IMG submission 185860) | Wastewater treatment Type I Accumulibacter community from EBPR Bioreactor in Madison, WI, USA - Reactor 1_6/14/2005_ DNA (SPAdes)... | ecosystem: Engineered > Bioreactor > EBPR >... | reverse complement strand
CGACCGCTACGATTTCGCCGCCGGCGCGCATTCGACGCAGGGCCTGCCGCGCGAGCCGGTCATTGAACCCTTCAAGACCGCCGACCGCATCCCGCCGCGCGGCGACCATGAGCCCGGCGAATACGCCAAGCTGGTCGAGCGCGCCAAGGAGAGCTTCCGGCGCGGCGACCTGTTCGAAGTGGTTCCCGGCCAGATGTTCTTCGAGCGCTGCGAGACGACGCCGTCGGAAATCGCCCGCCGGCTCAAGGCGATCAACCCGTCGCCCTATTCCTTCTTCATCAATCTCGGCGACAACGAATATCTGATCGGCGCGTCGCCGGAGATGTTCGTCCGGGTCAATGGCCGCCGCGTCGAGACCTGCCCGATCTCCGGCACGATCCGGCGCGGCGACGACGCCATTTCCGACTCCGAGCAGATCCTGAAGCTGCTCAACTCCAAGAAGGACGAGTCGGAGCTGACCATGTGCTCCGACGTCGATCGCAACGACAAGTCGCGCGTCTGCGAGCCGGGTTCGGTAAAAGTCATCGGCCGCCGCCAGATCGAGATGTATTCGCGGCTGATCCACACGGTCGACCATATCGAGGGCCGCCTGCGCGAGGGCATGGACGCGTTCGACGCGTTCCTGTCGCATGCCTGGGCCGTGACGGTGACCGGCGCGCCGAAGCTGTGGGCCATGCGCTTCATCGAGAACAATGAGAAGTCGCAGCGCGCCTGGTATGGCGGCGCGATCGGCATGGTGCATTTCAACGGCGACATGAACACCGGCCTGACCTTGCGCACCATCCGCATCAAGGACGGCATCGCCGAGGTGCGCGCGGGCGCGACGCTGCTCTACGATTCCGATCCGGCCGAGGAAGAGGCTGAGACCGAATTGAAGGCGTCCGCCATGCTGGCCGCGATCCGCGAGGCCAAGGCCGGCAATGCCGCCCATACGCAGCGCGAGCCCGCGCTGGTGGGCGAGGGCGTGTCGATCCTGCTGGTCGACCATGAGGATTCCTTCGTGCACACGCTGGCGAATTATTTCCGCCAGACAGGCGCCACGGTGACCACCGTGCGCACGCCGGTGCCGGAAGAGGTGTTCGACCGGGTGCGGCCGGACCTCGTCGTGCTGTCGCCCGGCCCCGGCATGCCGTCGGATTTCGACTGCAAGGCGACGATCAGGAAGGCGCGGGCGCGCGACCTGCCGATCTTCGGCGTCTGCCTTGGCCTGCAGGCGCTGGCGGAAGCCTATGGCGGCGAGTTGCGCCAGCTCCACGTCCCGATGCACGGCAAGCCGTCGCGCATCCAGGTGGCGAAGAAGGGCGGTGTCATCTTCTCCGGCCTGCCGAAGGAAGTGACGGTCGGACGCTATCACTCGATCTTCGCCGACCCGGTGCGGCTGCCGGAGGAATTCATCGTCACGGCTGAGACCGAGGACGGCGTCATCATGGCGTTCGAACATGCGAAGGAGCCGGTCGCCGCGGTGCAGTTCCACCCGGAATCGATCATGACGCTCGGCCAGAACGCCGGCATGCGCATGATCGAGAACGTGGTGGCGCATCTGCCGCGCAAGGCGAAGGTCAAGGCGGCATAGTCGTGACCTCCAAGCAACTCGTCGCGCGTCTGTCGTTCTGGTCGATCGTCGTCGCCCTCGCGGTGCTTGGCCTGAAGCTGGCCGCGTGGCGGCTGACGGGCTCTGTGGCGCTGTTCTCCGACGCGCTGGAATCGATCGTCAACGTCATCGCGGCGATCGCCGCCTTCACGGCCATCCGCATCAGCCACCAGCCGGCGGACGCCGACCATCCCTTCGGCCATCACAAGGCCGAGTATTTCTCCGCCGTGCTGGAAGGCGTGCTCATCGTCGTCGCCGCGCTGCTCATCATCGCGGAAGTGTGGCGAAGCTGGGCGGCGCCGGCCGATCTCAGCGCGCCGTGGCAGGGCCTCGCCATCAACGGCGTCGCCGGTGTGGTGAACCTGGTCTTCGCCAGCATCCTCATCCGCACCGGCCGGTCGGCCCGGTCGCCGGCGCTTGTCGCGGACGGCAAGCACATCATGACCGACGTGGTCACCTCGGCCGGCGTCATCGCCGGCCTCGTCGCGGCGGCGCTGACCGGATGGACGATCCTCGATCCGGCGCTCGCCGTCATCGTCGCGCTGAACATCCTCTGGCAGGGCTGGAAGGTGATCGGCGATTCCATGCAGGGCCTGATGGACCGTTCGGTCGATCTGGCCGAGCTCGCGCATATCCAGCAGATCATCTCGATCAACTCGCGCGGCGCGCTCGAGGTGCACGACCTTAAGACCCGCATCGCGGGCCGCGCGACTTTCATCGAATTCCACCTGATCGTCGACGCAGACATGACGGTCGGCGATTCGCATGTCATCTGCGACCGCATCGAGGACGCGCTGAAGGCCGAAATTCCGTCGGTCCGCGTCGTCATCCATGTCGAGCCGGAGGACGAGGCGAAGCTGCCGAAAGGCACCGTCGCCGTCCCGTTCGCCTGAGCCCCTGTCAGGCGTCGTCGTCCGCTCTATGTTTCCGCTTCGACCGGAGCCAGCACACCCATGCAGTTTCATCGCGGACGCCTGATCGACCATATCCACCTGCGCGCCAGGGACCTTGCAAAGACGATCGCCTTCTACCGCGCTGTCATCCCGACCGTCAGTCCGGACGCGAGGATCGATGCCGACGAGAGGCATTTGTCATGCGATGAACTCTGGATCGACAAGGCCGATGGACCCGTCTCGCGTGTGCATCTGGCCTTCCAGGCGGCTGACCGAGCGACAGTCGATCGTTTCTATGAGGCGGCCCTGGCGGCGGGCGGCACGGATAATGGCAAGCCGGGCGAACGCCCCTATCATCCGGGCTACTATGCAGCCTTCGTGCTCGATCCCGACGGCAACAATATCGAGGCCGTCTTCCACGGCCCGATGAAGAAATCGGCGGACTCGGTCGTCATCACGCCGGCCTGAGCGGCGCGCTCAATCCAGCCGCTGTTTCAGGTCTTCATCCAGCCAGCGCCCCATGAAATAGGGCAGTTGCTTGTGCCACCAGGGCCAGTCGTGGGCGACGTCGCCGCCCCAATAGTCCACCCATGCCGGAATGCGCTTGTGAGCGAGAATCTGCTCCAGCTCGCGCGTCTCCTCCAGCATCCGCTCCTCCCAGTCGCCCTGGCCGCAGCAGAAGATGAGCCGAAGCGCCTTGATGCGCGCCAGGATCGACCGCTCGGTCATGCCGGGCAGGTAGTCGAGCATGGAGTTGAAATAGATCTGGCCGGAGCGGTCGTCGCCGAAGAAATCCTTCACCGAATAGACGCCCGACAGCGCGATCAGGCCGGACGCCAGATGCGGGTGACGGAAGACGAAATTGGACGAGTGGAACGCGCCCATGGAGCAGCCGCCGAAGATCGGCTTGGCCTGCCGGCCGCCGTTCGATTCGGTGGCGATGGCGTTGATCTCGGGCAGCGCTTCGTCGCGCACATAGTCGAAATACTGCTCGTGGCGGGCGATCCGCCCGGCATGGTCGGAGCCCTTGTTGAAGAAGCTTTCGGAATCGATGCCGTCGAGCGTGAAGAGCTGGATGCGGCCCTGGTCGATGAATTCGGCGAGCGCGCCGACGCCGCCCTGGTCCTCGAACTGATAGAACGTGCCCTGCGAGGTCGGGAAGACGACGAACGGCCGCCCGGCGAAGCCGTAGCGCTTGTATTCCATGTCCCGGCCGAGATTGCCGCTGAACGCCTTGTGGTAGGAGATGTCCAAGGTCACGCTTCCTGGTGGATGTAGTTGACGGCCTCGCGCAGCGTCGACGGATCGGTCGAGCGCAACTGGTAGGCATAGTTGCCCATGGCGCGGCTGAAGATCGGCTCGATCGCGTTGTGCCGGACGACCTTGTCGCCGAGGGCGGCTAGCACGTCCTCATGGCTGTGGCGATAGGTGTAGTGGTCCTTGCGGCTCGCATAGGCGGTGAAATATTTGCCCTTGAAGTCGCCGCTGACGCAGTTGTTCACCACCATGTTCGCCCATTCGGCATAGATGTCGATGTCGTAGCTGTAGTTGATGGCGTCCGTCATGTAGCCGCCCGGCGGACGGATATTCACTTCCAGCGCAAGGAGGCGTCCGTCCTTGTGCTCGAACAGCTCGATATGGAAGAAGCGCTCCTTCAGGTCGAAGGCCTTCACGATCCTGCGCCCGGTCTCCTCGACCTCGGCCGGAATGTAGGGCCGGCAGACATAGCTCATGTGCCTGTTCTTGTTGACGACATCCATGATCGAGTCGTCATATTTGGTCGACGCGGCGAACAGGATCTCGCCGTCGCGGTTGACCAGCCCGTCGAAGGTCACGACCAGACCGTCGATGAACTCCTCCATGACGAAGGACACGCCTTCCGGCTTGATGCGGAAGAATTCGTCCAGCTCTCCTTGGTTCGATATCTTGTAGGTATGCGCCGCGCCGGCGCCGGAATCCGGCTTGACGACGATCGGAAAGCCGACCCGGCGGATGAATTCCATCGCGCCCGCGCGTTCGGACGTCTTCTTCTGCGCGATGACCGGAACGCCTGCCTTGCGGAAGGCGGCGCGCATGCGGCTCTTCTTCTTGATATTCTGCACGTAGTCGAGGCGGATGCCCCAGATGTTGAAGTCGGTGCGGATGCCGGCCTCGAGGTCGAGCCAGTGCTCGTTCAGCGACTCGAACCGGTCGATGCGGCCCCATTTGTGGATGAAATGGCCGATCGCGCGGTGGACGCGGTCATAGTCCTCCATGTCGGGGATCAGGTAATATTCAGACAGCGCGCCGCGCAGCTTCTTGTCCAGGCTGTCATAGGGCGCGTCGCCGATGCCGAGCACGGTCGCGCCGGCTTTCTTCAACCGGTCGCAGAAGTCCGACCCCGTCGCCGGGAAATGCGGCGAGAAGAATACGAAGTTCATGCTGGCCCTCCCGGCGGCGCACAGGGATTTTCCCTGGAACGTGATAGTCTCGGAGGACACATTCGCGCATTTTCGCGATCTGGCAAAGTCTAACCATGAGGTTCAGGAGGACGCCGATGGCCAGGACCGATTTCAAATCCGTCGACGACTATCTGGCGACGATGCCGGAGCCGACGCGCAAGGTGCTTGAGCGGGTGCGCGCGATCATCCGCAAGGAGCTGCCGGACGCGGACGAGGTCATCTCCTACCAGATCCCGACCTACAAAAGGGACGGTATTGCAGTGATCTATTTCGCCGGCTGGAAGGAGCATTTCTCGCTCTATCCGCTCGGCGAAAACGTCGTCGAGGTCGTTCCAGAGGCGGCCGCCTACCGGATCAGCAAGGGCACGATCCGCTTTCCGCTGAAGGACGAGGTGCCCGCGCAACTGATCCGCAAGATCGTCAAGCTGCGGATAAAGGAGGCGGCGAAAGCCAGGGCCGAGGCGAAACGACGACGCTGAAAGAGGACCCTGTCTGTTCTTGACCGGGCCTGCGGAACCCGCCCTTTAGATGCATGCCTGACGTGTCGCCCGAGCCGATTCGCCGTCCGCGCTGGCTGTTGTGGGCGGCGCTGACGGTGTCGTCCGTGGCGGCCGCCGGCCTGCTTGAATTTCTGCATGTCCCGGCCGCGCTGATGATCGGGCCGATGATCGCCGCGGTGACGTTCGGCGCGCTCGGCTTCAAGCTTGCCGTCTGGACCCCGCTGACGGCGGCCGCCTTCGCCATCGTCGGCGTCATGATCGCGGCCTCGATCGAGCCGGCCTTGTTCAGCGCGCTGCTGGGGGTCTGGCCCGTCGTCATCGGCGCGACGCTCGCCACGCTCGGCGCCAGCGCCTTCCTCGGCTGGCGGGTCAGCCGCTGGGGCATCCTGCCCGGAACCACCGCCATCTGGGGGTCGGCCCCCGGCGCGGCTTCCGCCATGGTGCTGATGGCGGACGCGTTCGGCGCGGACGCGCGGCTGGTCGCGTTCATGCAATATGTGCGCGTCGTGACGGTGTCGCTGACCGCTGCCTTCATCGCGCGCCTGTTCGTCGACACGTCGGGCGTGGCGGCGCATCCGGTCGTCTGGTTCCCGGCCTTGCAGCCTATAGCGTTCGGCGCCACCGTCGCCGTCGCGGTTGCCGGCATCTTCATCGGCCGGATCGCGCGGCTGCCGAGCCCGACCTTTCTCGGTCCGATGCTGCTCGGCGTCGCCCTCCACACGGGTGGCGGCGTCGCATTCCAGTTGCCGGAATGGCTGCTCGCCGCCGCCTATCTCGTCATCGGCTGGGGCATCGGCCTGAGATTCGACCGCGCCACGCTGGTTCATTCGCTGCGCAGCCTGCCGCACATCATGGTCGCGGTCGTGGTGCTGATCGCCTTCTGCGGCTTGATCGCCTGGCTGCTGGCCTATTATCTCGGCGTCGATCCTCTGACCGCCTATCTTGCGACCAGCCCCGGCGGAATGGATACGATCGCGATCATCGCCGCCGCCTCCGACGATGTCGATCTGGCCTTCGTGATGACCTTGCAGACGATGCGCTTCATCATCGTCCTGCTGTTCGGCCCGCCGGTCGCGCGCTGGCTGGCCGGCCGCGCCGCATGAACGCGCCGGCATCGCGGGGCGTTTTCAGAGAGGCTCGCAGGTCATCGAGCTCTGGAACCCGTCGCCGCTCAACGCTTCCGTGCAAATGTCGAAGGGGGAGGGATTGGCGGCATCGACCGCGCAGAAGGCCGCCGTCAGGCCCTTGTCGATGTCGCCCACGCACCAGTAGTGGACCTCCCGGCCGTCCGCCGGTCCGCACGAGGCATGGCAGGAGCGCATGTCGGCAAGGCATGCTGCCTGCGCCTCGTTTCGCGTCCTCGCGCATGGCGACAACTGGCCCCTCAGGCAATTGAACTTCTCGGCCGCCGGCACGCTGTTGCACTTCCGGTTCCCGGCCGCCATGCAGGCGTTGTAGGTCACGGAAAGGGCTTCGACGCAGGCCTTGCCCTTGCCCTCGCACTGCGCCTTCGCGCATTCGATGTCCGCCAGCGCGCCGCCTCCGGCAGCCCAAAGGAAGGCGGAGACCAGGAGGAATGCCACGACAACGCGATTCGGCATGGCTCGACCCCTCATGCAGCAACGTCGCGGCAGCAATCTAGCGTATCGCCATCCGCGCGCAACGCGTCGGGTCCGGCCTTCGCCGGCGGCGGCTTGCCAGCCGCCCGGGCCTCCTGTAGAAGCCGCCCATGATCACGCCTCGCGCAGCCGCAACCAGCCGCTCCGCCGCTTTCGCGGCCGAGACCGTGCGCGCGCTCGCCTCGACGCTGCTTCTTCTCGGCCTTATCGGCGATCGCCGGGTCCGCTGAAGGAGCGCCCGGCGGTCGGATACCGCCAGGGCTTTCCTCCCTGCAAGCTCCTCAATCACCAAACCGATTGACTCAGAAGTTTGGCGCTGCTTGGTGCCCGGCAATGCCGGCCAAAGCGCCGGGAGATTGAAATGACCGCGCAACGAAAGATCGCCGAGGCAGACATGACCGCCGCCGTCGCCCAGAAGGGCATGCCCACCGCCTCGCGCAAATACGAACCCTATCCGCTGGTCGGCCTGACCGACCGGACCTGGCCGAACAAGATGATCGACAAGGCGCCGATCTGGTGTTCCGTCGATCTGCGCGACGGCAACCAGGCGCTGATCGACCCGATGGGCCACGAGCGCAAGGCGCGCATGTTCCGCCTGCTGCTCGACATGGGCTTCAAGGAGATCGAGGTCGGTTTCCCGTCCGCCTCGCAGACCGATTTCGATTTCGCCCGCTGGTGCATCGAGGAGGGCAATGTGCCCGACGATGTCGATCTGCAGGTGCTGGTGCAATGCCGCCCGGAGCTGATCTCCCGCACCTTCGAGTCGCTGGAGGGCGCGAAGACGCCGATCGTGCATTTCTACAATTCGACCAGCGAGTTGCAGCGCCGCGTCGTGTTCCAGAAGGATGTGCGCGGCATCAAGCAGATCGCCACGGACGCCGCCAAGATGATCACCGACATGGCGGCGAAGGCGGGCGGGGGCTATCGCTTCCAGTATTCGCCGGAAAGTTTTACCGGCACCGAGCTGGAAGTCGCGCTGGAGATCTGCAACGCGGTCGCCGAGATCGTGAAGCCGACGCCGGAGAACAGGCTGATCATCAACCTGCCGTCCACGGTCGAGATGTCGACGCCCAACGTCTATGCCGACCGCATCGAATGGATGATCCGCCATCTGGACAACCGCGACAGCCTGATCATCTCGCTGCATCCGCACAATGACCGCGGCACCGGCATCGCCACCACCGAGCTCGGCCTGATGGCGGGCGCCGACCGCGTCGAGGGCACGCTGTTCGGCAATGGCGAGCGCACCGGCAATGTCGACGTGGTGACGCTGGCGCTGAACATGTTCACGCAGGGCGTCGATCCGAAGCTGGATTGCTCCGACATCAACCGGATGAAGGACGTCTACGAATATTCGAACCAGTTGAAGATCCCGGAGCGCCACCCCTATGTCGGCGAGCTGGTCTACACGGCCTTCTCCGGCTCGCACCAGGACGCGATCAACAAGGGCATGAAGGCGATCCAGTCGGCCAACAAGGAATTGTGGGAGGTGCCGTACCTGCCGATCGACCCGCAGGATGTGGGCCGTTCCTACGAGGCGATCATCCGCATCAACTCGCAGTCGGGCAAGGGCGGCATCGCCTATGTGCTCCAGGCCGATTACGGCCTGAACCTGCCGCGCAACCTCCAGGTCGAGTTCTCGAAGGAGATCCAGCAGATCACCGACGACGAGGGCAAGGAGGTGCCGGTCAAGCGCATCCACGAGGAGTTCCTCAAGACCTATGTCGACCAGCCCGGCGCGCGGCTGAAATTCGTCGACCACGAGACCCACACAGACCCGGTCAATCGCGGGCGGCGCAATGTCGAGGCGGTCATCATCGACAATGGCAAGGAGATGACGATCCACGGCACGGGCACCGGTCCGATCGACGGTTTCGTCGACGCCCTGTCCAAACATGTCGGCATCGACCTGTCGGTCCTCGACTATTCGGAACACTCGCTCCAGCGCGGCTCCAACGCGGCGGCGATCTCCTATGTCGAGATGGAGCATCCGGGCGGGAAACTGTTCGGCGCGGGCATCAACACCAACATCGTCGCGGCTTCGCTCGAAGCGGTGGTCGCGGCCGCCAACCGCATCCTCGCCGCCAAAGGGTCGTGAGCTCATGCTGTCCGCCCGACCTGTCGCCGGGTTCACGACCTGAATGACCGACGAGCTTTATGCGCGCCCGAAAGGGGCCGGGCGGCAGACGATCGTTCTGCTGCACGGCTTCGGCGGGTCGAACATGGACTGGAACGACATCCAGCCCGATCTGGCGCGCGACGGGCTCGTCCTCGCCTACGACCTGCCGGGCCACGGCAGGTCGCTTCATCATTCCGCCGCCGGCAACGCGTCGGGCATGGCCAAGGCGATCCTGGCCGATCTCGACGCGCGCGGCATCGCCAAGGCTCATGTCGCGGGCTTCTCCATGGGCGGCGCCGTCGCCACGCTGATGGGCATGCGCGCGCCCGACCGGGTCGCGTCGCTGTCGCTCATCGCGCCCGGCGGTTTCGGTCCGGAGATCAGCGAGCCTCGGCTGAAAGCCATCGCCGATCCGGCGACCGCCGACCTGCTGCGCCTCGGCCTGAACGACATGGGCGCGCCGGGCTTCGAGATGCCGACGAAAAACGTCGCCGTTGCCGCCGCGATGCGGGCGCTTCCGGGGCAGGCGGCGAAACTCGCCGAGATCGCGGCGAAAATCTCGAAGGGCGGCCGCCAGGGCGAAATTCCGCGTGAGGCCATGGCCGCTCTGGCCATGCCGGTGACGGTGGTCTGGGGCGACCGCGATCCGGTGCTGCCGTTCTCGCAATCCGAAAACCTGCCGCCGCATTTCGCCTTCGTGCGAGTACCGGGGGCAGGGCACATGCTGCTGGAAGAGGCGCGCAAGACGGTCATCCAGGCGATCCGCCAGACAACGCGGCGAGGATGAAGGCTATTTCGCGCGTCCTTCGTTCAACAGATCCCGTTGGGCGCTCATGAGATCCTCAAGACGCTTCCGCGAGGCGGCGTCAGCATCGCAATAGTACTTCTTGAGTTCGATTGCGCCATGTTCGAAGGCTTTGAATAGGGGAAGGTCCGTGTTGCTGCTCATCGCGGTGCTCCGGCTGAGCGAGAAATATTCTCGGGGCGGCTGCCCAGGCAGTGCGGTCTCGGTTGCCACCCGCGTGAGTTCTCCGGCTTGGAATATCAAAACAAGCCTGCTCTGCTCGCCGGCTCTGTTCTGATCGACAGCGATCAATTGCCCATTTCCCGGCAATATCGGGCATTGAACCGAAACCCGGAGGAACTCGTAGTCGCGCTGCGCAAGCGCTTCGCCGCTTTGCAGCGCGACCAGCGCCAAGCTCGTTAGAAACATCTTCCTGTTCAAGCGGGCCTCCGATCTTCACAGCCCTTTCGGCGAAGAACGGCGTCCTCCGGCGCCTTGGGCTGCGGTATAGCGTTACATTTGCAGGTTCGGTATGCTAAACAAAACGTAAACGTATCCCGCGTGAGTGTTGCGGTCATGAAAGAAAAGGCACGACCATGACCGATCCGGTCTCGAAGCTGTCGCAGGCGATCCGCGACGTGAAGAACGCCTCCGCCGACCGCGAGGACGTGGTCGTGGAACTGCGCGAAGCCAGCCGCACGCGGCTCGAACTGCTGGCGGCGGAACTCGCCGACGTCATCGCCGACATTCCGGAGGACAATCCGCAATTCGATTTCGCGGTCTCGTCGGGCCTGCAGCCGCGCCTGTGGATCGACGCCACGGCGCACGTCGCCATGGGCCGCGACAAGCGCGCCTACCGCTTCGTGCGCGACTCGCGCGTCGGCCGGGTGGTATTGGCCGAGTCCACCGAGATGAAGCCTGTGGTGGACCAGATCACGCGCTACGTCGCCGAGCGGATCGTCGAACGCCAGCGCATGCTCGACGGCATCGCCGAGCCGCTGCCGAAGCCCGTCGCCGCCGAAAACGCGGAGCCGGCCCGTATCGTCTCGGCGACGCCGTCGCGGGAGGGTAGCTGGGGCGCGTTCTTCTCCGGCCTGACGCTGGTGCTGCTGGGCGCGGTGGCCGGCGCAACGGCGATCCTCGCCTGGCTCTGGGACAAGTTTCCGGCGGCCCTTACGCCGTAGCTTTCGCCGCCGTTCGCGCCTGGATGGCCGCGCGTCGCGACGGCTCGACCAGTTCCTCCGTCGACAGTTGCGCGATCTGGCCGGTGTGTCCGACAAGCCCGCGCCGCGTCAGATGGATGTGCCAGGGCTGATCCCCATCGCCGCGCTCCACCTCGATGAGGTTCCACTGCGCCAGCGGCTTCTCGTGCCCCTGGCTCTCGCCGCCCGCCGCGACGCCGACGACCGGCACCATCCCGTCCTTGCCGCCGATCCAGTAGAGCGTCGGCAGGTGCGTGTGTCCGTGCAGGACGAGCTCCGCGCCGTGGCGCGCCACCGCCTTCTGGAACGTGCCGATGCCGAGCAGGCGCTTGTGCGCCGGCGCCGCGCCGCGCACCGGCGGATGGTGGATCAGGATGACGCGGGCGAGGCCCTCGGCCTTCGCCCGGTCAAGGATGCGGCCCATGCGCCGCGCCTGCAATTCGGTGAAGTTGCCGGTCGCCAGAAAGGGCGCGGAGGCCCGCGCGGACGACACGCCGACGATGGCGACGTCGCCGCGCACCCGCACATAGGGATAGCCGTTGTCGTTCGCCTTCGCCCAGCCGTGCTCGCCGCTCGTCCACGGCCGCCAGGCGATCGACGCCTTGCGCAGCGCGCCCGGGACGTAGGCGTCGTGGTTGCCCGGAACGACCGAGACGTCGTGCGGTGAGCCGAGCGTCTCCAGCCATTTGACGGAAAAGGCGATCTCGTCGGCCAGCGCCAGATTCATCAGATCGCCGGTCACCGCGATGTGGTCCGGCTTCGCCGCCAGCATGTCCGACACGATCGCGCCGAGCGCGCCGACATTGAAGGTCTTGGCCCGGTTCATCTGCCAGTTCAGGTAGCCGGTGATGCGCTTTGACGCCAGTTGGCGATAGGTTACATCGGGCAGGGGGCCGAGATGGACGTCGGAAAGATGCGCAAGCCGGAACATTCATCCTCTGTAGCGGACCGGGTTCGTGCTGGCCACCGCCGGGGTGATCAATGAGCGGAACGGCCGATCCGTTCCGCCAGACCGGCTGGCCGGGTTTTCGCGCGCGGCTGTTTCATCTCTATTTCCTGATCCGCCGGCCGATGACACTGGGAGCCCGCGCCGTCGTGTTCGACCGCGCGGCAAACTCCGTCTTCCTGATCGAACACACCTATGTGCCCGGCTGGCAGTTGCCGGGCGGCGGCGTCGAGACCGGCGAGACCGTGCTGGAGGCGCTGACGCGGGAATTGCGCGAGGAGGGCAATATCGAATTGATCGGCCCGCCGATTCTCAAGAGTGTCCATCACAACCGCCACGCCTCGCGGCGCGACCATGTGGCGCTCTATCTGGTCGATCAGTTCCGCCAGACCGCGCCGAAGCTGCCCGACCGCGAGATCAAGGGCGCGGGGTTCTTCCCGCTCGATGCGCTACCGGAGGATACGACGAGCGGGACAAGGCGACGGATCGCGGAGGTGTTGAGCGGGGCGGACGTCTCGGAATGGTGGTGAGGTCGCACCCTATCTCCCCCCTTGCGGGGGAGAAAGCAATTTCAACATCTTAGTCGAGGCGAAGCCGAAGGCTAAGTGTTAGAAATTGCAAGAGAGGGGCTTGTTGATATGGCGTTAAGACAGCCCCTCTCTTGCGAAATCTGGCACTTAGCTCCGCTTCGCGTTCACTAAGATGCTGATTTCGCTTTCTCCCCCGCAAGGGGGGAGATAAGCGCGCTACCCCAACCGCCCCCGGTCATGCGGCGCTGAATAATCCAGTTCCGGCCCGACCGGCACCACCTGCGTCGGATTGATCGTCGTGTGGCTGCGGTAATAGTGCTGCTTGATGTGGTCGAGGTTGACTGTCTCGGCTACCCCCGGCACCTGGTAGAGTTCGCGCAGATAGTTCGACAGGTTCGGATAGTCGGCGATCCGGCGCAAATTGCACTTGAAGTGGCCGACATAGACCGGGTCGAACCGGACCAGCGTCGTGAACAGCCGCCAGTCGGCTTCGGTCAGCCGCCCGCCCGCGAGATAGCGCCGCTCGCCCAGCATCGCCTCGACCCGGTCGAGCGCGGCGAACAGTTCCGCGAACGCCTCCTCATAGGCCGCCTGCGTCGTCGCGAAGCCGCAGCGATAGACACCGTTGTTGATCGACGGGTAGACGAAGGCGTTGATGGCATCGATCTCGCCGCGCAGCGCCTCGGGATAGAGATCGACCGAGGCGTCGCCCCATTCGTCGAAGGCCGAAGTCAGCATGCGGATGATCTCGGACGATTCATTGCTGACGATCGTCTGCTCCTGCTTGTCCCACAGCACCGGCACGGTCACGCGTCCGGAATAGGCCGGGTCGGCCTTGGTGTAGACCTGATGCAGGACATCGAGGCCGTAGAGCGTGTCGCCGGTCGCGCCGTCCTCGGCCAGGAAGGTCCAGCCATCCTTGCCCATGAAGGGATGGACGACGGACACGGAAATAATGTCCTCGAGCTTCTTCAGCTTACGGAAGATCAGCGTGCGATGCGCCCAGGGACAGGCGAGGGACACATAGAGATGGTAGCGTCCCGGCTCCGCCTTGAAGCCGCGCGACCTGCCCGGCGCGGGCGCGCCGTCGACTGTGACCCAGTCGCGGAACTGCGATTCCTTGCGCTCGAACCGGCCCGATTTGCCGGTGTCGTACCATTTGTCCTGCCACTTGCCGTCGACCAGAAGTCCCATGACGATCTCCTTTGGCACCGGACATAGGGCATTGCGCTCCGCTCTTCACCTGCCGGATTTTTGAACGGTCCGTGCTCAAGGCGATGGACGCGGGAAAAATTCGATGCTAGCGGGGCGTCGGAGGCAAATCTCATGATCCGTTTTCCGCGACGACGAATTGGCTGAGCGCACCCGAATTGGGTGCTGAGAGCGCACGCCGCCTCGCGGCTTCGTCATTGCGATACGGAAACCTACGGACATGAGCGTCAACGACATTGCCTACCTGCCGGAAAACCCGGCCCACGACCGCGCCATCGACCAGATCAACGAGGAAGCCTTCGGCCCCGGCCGGTTCACGCGCGCGGCCTACAAGATCCGCGAGGGTGGTCCGCACGAGCGCGACCTGTCGCTGGTCGCCGTCCACTGGGGCAAGGTGATCGGCTCCGTGCGCATGACGCGTATCGCGGCCGGCGAGGGCAGGGCGCTGCTGCTCGGGCCGCTCGCCGTCATTCCCGACTGGAAGAACCTCGGCATCGGCCGCAAGCTGGTCGCGCTCGCGCTCGAAAAGTCGAAGGCCGCTGGACACGAACTCGTGGTGCTCGTCGGCGACGCGCCCTATTACAGCCAACTCGGCTTCAAGCGCATTCCCTACGGCCAGATCGCCATGCCGCGTCCGGTCGACCGCGACCGGCTGCTGGCCTACGAGCTTGCCGACGGCGCGCTGGCGAAACTGCGCGGGGATGTCGTGCATGAGGATCAGTTGAAGGGTGGCTTCCCTCTCCCCGTTCACGGGGAGAGGGTGGCTGAACCGGCGGCAAAGCCGCCGTAAGTGAAGCCGGGTGAGGGGCGGCACGACGCTGCCCAAGGTTTGGCGCCGCCCCTCATCCGTCACTTCGTGACACCTTCTCCCCGTGAACGGGGAGAAGGAAGAGGGCGCATCCCTACCGCCCCTCGCGGTACCACATGCCGCCGAGCGCGAGCAGCAGCAGGCCGAGGCCGAAGAATCCCGCGAACATCGGCACGCGATTGACCGAGCGCAAAATGCTTTCGTTGGTCGTGTTCAAACCGATCCAGTCGCGCCCGCTCGCATTCGCGCCGGGTCGCACCGGCACGATGCCGGGCACCTCGACCGACCCGCCCTCGGCGATTCGTCTCACCGATCCGCCGCTCGCTTCGGCCAGCGGGCGCAGCACGTCCTCGGTCGAGACGGTGTCGGCGAATTCGGGCGCGTTGACCGGTCCGACATGGACCAATGCGGTCAAATCACCGTTCGACACCTGATAGAGCCCGATCTCGTCGGTCTCCATAGAGCCAGTGAAGATGCCGGGCTCGCTCTGCGCCAGATTAAGGTCGGCGGCCTTGCCCGACGGTGAGACGATGCGCGCCGGGGCTGCGTTGTCGGCCATGGTCTGGCGGCGCACGGTCAGCGTCATGCCCTGGCCGTCGGCGGTCAGGCGTTCCTCCTCCAGTTCCGGCTCCTTCATCAGCCAGTGCGCGATGCGCCGATAGAGCGACACATGCGGGCCGCCGCCCTCGAAGCCGCGCGCCCACAGCCAGCCCTGATCCGACAGCAGCATGCCGACGCGGCCCTCGCCCTTGCGGTCGAGCAGCAGCAGCGGCATGTCGTTGACGCCTTTCAGCACGGTCTGGCCCTCGGGCTCCTGGATCGCCACCTGCCGGAACCAGCGGCTCCAGCGTGGCGGTTCCTGGCCCGAGCCTTCGAGCCCGCGCGTCACCGGATGCTTCTGCCCGGTCGCGGTCAGGCGCGGATAGAAGGCCTGCTCGACCACGTCGCCGGTCGGATAGGCCGGCAGCGCCGGCATCAGCGGCGTGCGCGCGATCGACTGCTCACCGGCATATTCGGGACCGGCGGCGATCAGCAGCGCGCCGCCCTGTTCCACATATTCGGCGATGTAGTCGTAGTAGAGGATCGGCAGCACGTCGCGGTGCTGGTAGCGGTCGAAGATGATCAGGTCGAAATCCTTGATCCGCTCCACGAACAGTTCGCGCGTCGGGAAGGCGATCAGCGACAATTCGTTGATCGGCGTGCCGTCCTGCTTCTCCGGCGGCCGCAGGATGGTGAAGTGCACGAGGTCGACCGACGCGTCCGACTTCAAGAGGTTGCGCCATGTGCGCTCGCCCGCATGCGGCTCGCCCGACACCAGCAGCACGCGCAGATTCTCGCGGATGCCGTCGATCAGCGCGATGGCGCGGTTGTTGGTCTCCGTAATCTCGCCCTCGGCGCGCGGGATCGACAGTTCGATAATGTTGCGGCCGGCGTTGGGGATTTCCAGCTCGATCGGCATTTCCGCGCCGATGGGCGCGGACAGCGTCGCGAACTCCTGGCCGTTGACGCGAACGGTGACGTCAACCGCGCCGGTTTCCTCGCGCGAACTGGTGACGCGGTAGGTCAGCGACAGCGGCTTGCCGACGAGGCCGAAGCGCGGCGCCTTCTCGAAGCGGATGCGCCGGTCGAACTCGTCGTCCGTGCCGGTCACCAGCGCGTGCAGCGGCGCGTTGAAGCCGGGGAGCGACTGCGGCGTGTCGTGCACCTGGCCATCGGTAATCATGATCGCGCCGGCTACGCGCGAGGGCGGCACGTCGCGGAACGCGCCGTCGAGCGCGCCGAACAGCCGCGTCTGCGCCCGGTCGTCGGCGGCGCTGGCGCGGCCGGTCTCGACCACGCGCACGTCGTACTGGCGGAAGCGCGCCAGCCGCTGCTGCAACTGTGCCACCGCCTGATCGGTCTCGGCGCCGCGGTTGCCGATCTCCTGGCTCTGGCTGCGGTCGACCACCAGCGCCACCACGCTCTTCAAGGGGTCGCGCTGCTCGTCCAGCAGCACCGGGTTGATGAGCGCCAGCGCCAGCGCCGCGATCGCCGCCAGCCGCAGCCACGCGCCGCGCTGCGCCAGCCACAGGCCGGCAAGGGCAAGCACGGCCAGCGGCGCGACGATGAGCGCCAGCCAGAGCCAGGGCAGAAGGGGTTCGAAGCCGATCGACCAGTTCATGGACAGGGCTCCTCATGGAGGGCCGTAGGCCGGCCTTTGCTCCGTCCGTACCCCCACCCCTTACCCCTCCCCTCAAGGGGGAGGGGGATTCTGAGACGTTGGCGACCCCCCTCCCCCTTGAGGGGAGGGGTAAGGGGTGGGGGTAGCGCAAGCCGAATTTCGACCATTATCACTGCCCCAGCCGTTCGAGCAGGATCGGCACGTGCACCTGGTCGGATTTGTAGTTGCCGGTCAGCATATACATCATGATGTTGACGCCGCCGCGCATGGCGTAGACGCGCTGCATCGGGTCGGCCGGCACGGTCGGCAGCAGCGGCTGGCCGCTTTCGTCCACCGCCCATGCGCCGGCGAAATCATTGCCGGTGATCATGATCGGCGAGACGCCGTCGCCCTGGCGCACGGGCCGGTCCTCGCCCTCCTGCGTCGGCGTCGATACCGCGACCCACAGCGGGCTGCCGGCATAGCGGCCCGGAAAATCCTTCATGATGTAGAACGACTTGGTCAGCACATGGTCTTCCGGCACCGGCTCCAGCGCCGGCACGTTCAAATTGCCGAGGATGTCGCGCAGCCGGCCATTCGCGGCGCTGGAC
>Ga0209792_1000855_pt1 | contig 17435 bp, 16 predicted proteins | sample EBPBio142005_DNA_FD_185860 | JGI IMG/M metagenome (GOLD analysis project Ga0209792, IMG submission 185860) | Wastewater treatment Type I Accumulibacter community from EBPR Bioreactor in Madison, WI, USA - Reactor 1_6/14/2005_ DNA (SPAdes)... | ecosystem: Engineered > Bioreactor > EBPR >... | reverse complement strand
CCTGCACGCCGGCCTGGCGGGCGAAAACGTCACCTGGCTGCGCGACGCGAGCAAGTACCCCACGCCCGTGCTGCTGCAGCTGCCCGCCGAGCAGCAGGGCAGCCTCGATACCCTGCTGCAGCTGCCCGTGCGTACCAGCCAAGGGACGACGGTGCCGATCCGCGAGCTGGTCACCCTGAGCGACAGCCTGCGCGAGCAGCCCATCTACCACAAGGATCTGCTGCCGGTGAACCTGGTGGTTGCCGACATGGCGGGCAAGGTGGACAGCCCGCTGTACGGCATGTTCGCCGCGCGCAAGGCGATTGGCGAGATCACCGCGCCCGATGGCGGCAAGGTCGAGGAATATTTCATCCACCTGCCCAGCGACCCCTACCGCGGCTACAGCCTCAAGTGGGACGGCGAATGGCAGATCACCTACGAGACCTTCCGCGACATGGGTGCGGCCTATGGCGTGGGCCTGATCCTGATCTACCTGCTGGTCGTGGCGCATTTCGGCTCGTATCTGACGCCGCTGATCATCATGGCGCCGATCCCGCTCACCATCATCGGCGTCATGCCCGGCCACGCCATCCTGGGCGCGCAGTACACGGCCACCAGCATGATCGGCATGATCGCGCTGGCCGGCATCATCGTGCGCAACTCCATCCTGCTGGTGGACTTCATACGGCTGCAGGTGCGCGCGGGCATGGACTTCAAGCAGGCCATCGTGCAGTCGGCCATCACGCGCGCGCAGCCCATCATGCTGACGGGCCTCGCGGCCATGCTGGGGGCCTTCTTCATCCTGGACGACCCGATCTTCAACGGCCTGGCGATCTCGCTGATCTTCGGCATCGCCGTCTCCACCGTGCTCACGCTGGTGGTCATCCCCATTCTGTACTTCGTGGCCTACCGCAATCGCGTGGGCGTGGTGCGTGGTGAAGGAGTGGCGCAATGAAGAAAACGATAGCTGCCAGCGCTTACTCCATAAGCGCTAGAGCCATATTTGACCTGATTATCTGCATGCCTCAGAGCAGGCCGCCGGCCCTCACCCCCGCCCACTCCCAGAGGGAGGGGGAGCCCAACCGGCGCGGCCGATCGCCCTCGCCCCTTTGGGGAGAGGCAGGGGTGAGGGGCTTGCGCGGCATGCACATAGTCAGGCTATTGGGCTTGAAACTTGCCGCAGCCGCCCTGCTCCTGGCCCCCGCGGCCCATGCCACCGACCTGCTCCAGGCCTGGCAGGCGGCCGAGCAGCATGACCGCGAGCTGGCCGTGGCCCGCGCCGCGCACGGCGCGGCCGATCCGCAGCGCCGCCAGGCCAGCGCCCTGTGGCGCCCCGGCGTGGGCATGACTGCGGCCGCCGGTTGGGGCCATGGCGAGAGCCAGATGCGCGGTGCACAGTTCAGCGCACCCGGCATGGGCACGAGCAACGGCGTCCACTTCGGCACCTCCATTACCGGTGGCACGGCCACGCGCGTCGCTCTGCAGGCCAGCCAGCCGCTGTACAACCCCGAGCGCCGCGCTCAGCAGCAACAGCTCCACCTGCAGGCCGACATGGGCGACCTGCAATGGCAGGCCGCACAGCAGGCCGCCATGCTGCGCACCGTGCAGCAGTACCTGGACCTGGCCGTGGCGCAGGAGGCGCTGCGCTTCATCGACGCCCAGCTCGACGCCGTGCGCAAGGCCGCCACCGAGGCGCAGGACCGCTACGACATCGGCTCCGCCCCCATCACCGCGGTGCACGAGGCACGCGCGCAGGAGGCACAGTTGCAGGCCCGTCGCCTGGCTGCACAGGTCGATCTGGCAATCCAGCGTCGCCAACTGGCCGACACCACCGGCCTGCCGGCCGACGCGCTGTGGGCCCGGCTGCCGCACGCGGTAGCGCCCGCCGAGCAGGCCCTGGCCCTGTGGCAGGAGCGCTCCGCCGCCGCCAACCCCGGCATACGCCTGCAGCTGCTCGCTGCCGACCTGGCGCGTGCCGAGGCCGACAAGCACCGCGCCAGCGCCGCGCCCAAGCTCGATCTGGTGGCCCAGGCCGCGCAGGAGCGCCTCTCGGGCAGTGGCGACTATGGCAGCGGCGCACGCAACAAGGACACCCGCGCCATGCTGGGCGTGCAGCTCACCGTGCCGCTGTACACGGGCGGCTACCGCTCAGCCAAGGAAGACGAAAGCCTGGCCCGCTGGAACGAGGCCCAGGCCCGGCTGGACGCCACGCGCGAACAGGTGGCGCGCCAGGTGCATGCCGCCTGGCTGGGCCAGCAGGCCGGTGCACAGCAGGTGCAGGCGTTGCAGCAGGCGCTGCTGGCCAGCAGCGCGCGCCAGGACGCCACGCGCACCGGCTACGAGGTGGGCGACCGCACCCTGCTCGACATGCTGCATGCCGACAACGACCACGCCGGCACGCAGCTGGCACTGGCCCAGGCGCGCAGCCGCCTGCTGGTGCTGCAGCTGCAGCTGGCGCAGCTGGCCGGGCAGCTCGATGAGGCCGTGCTGCGCCAGGCCGGCGCGTCGTTCATGGCCCCATGAGTGATGAGTTTCACTACTGTATTAATAGCTGCATGCGCTTTATTTACCAGGGATAAGAGGGTATTTGAATGACATTCTGGGATCAGGCTTACGACACGCCTCAGTACAAGTACGGCACCGCGCCCAACGCTTTCGTGCGCGCCCAGTCGGCGCTGCTGGCCCCCGGCAGCCGGGTGCTGGTGCCGGGCGATGGCGAGGGGCGCAACGGCGTATGGCTGGCCGTACAGGGCCATGAGGTGCTGTCGGTTGACAGCTCATCCGTGGGCCTGGCCAAGGCGCGCGCGCTGGCGCAAAAGTACGGCGTGCCGCTGGCCACCGAGCAGGCCGACCTGGCACAGTGGACACCCGCGCCCGCCAGCTTCGATGCCGTGGTGCTGACCTATGTGCACCTGCCCCCCGCCATCCGCACCCGCGTGCACCGGCGCCTGGCAGGCGCGCTGCGCCCGGGGGGCTGGCTGATTCTGGAGGCCTTCACGCGCAAGCAGCTGGCCTACAGCAGTGGCGGGCCCAAGGATGGCGACATGCTCTACTCCCTTGATGCGCTGTGCGAGGACTTCTCCGGCCTGCTGCGCGAGGAAAGAGCCTCGGAAAGTGTGCTCAAGCTCGACGAAGGCCCTGGCCACCAGGGGCAGGCGCATGTGCTGCGCTGGCTGGGCCAGAAGCCGGCGCAAGGGGTACGGCCATGACGGCGGCGGCCCAGGTCACAGTGCTGGGCGCGGGCTTCGGCGCGCTGGCCGCGGTGCGCGAGCTGCGCCGGCGCAGCAGCGCGCTGCAGATCACGCTGGTGTCGCCGCGTGCCGAGCTGCACTACCTGCCCAGCATCATCTGGATACCCAGCGGCCTGCGCACGCGCGAGCAGCTCATCGTGCCGCTCGCGCCCTACTTCAAGCGCATGCGCGTGCGCCATGTGGCGGCCGAGGTCACAACCCTGTCCGGCGACGGCCGCACCGTGCGTACCACGGCCGGCGATGTGGTCAACGATGCCCTGGTGATTGCCACCGGCGGGCGCTTCATCAAGAAGCTGCCCGGCATAGAGCACGCCATTACCCCCTGCGAAGGCATCGCCGCGGCCGAGCAGATCCGCGACCGGCTGCGCGCCCTGCAGGGCGGCACCATCGCCATCGGCTTTGCCGCCAACCCACAGGAGCAGCAGGCCGTGCGCGGCGGGCCGATGTTCGAGTTTCTCTTCGGCATCGATACGCAGCTGCGCCGCGAAGGCCGGCGCGAGCGGTTCAAGCTCATCTTCTTCAACCCCAGCCGGGAGCCTGGCAACCGCCTCGGAGCCAAGGCCGTCCAAGGCCTGCTGGCCAGGATGGCGCGCCGCGGCATAGACACGCACCTGGGCCACAAGCTCGTGCGCTTCGAGGCCGACCGGGTCGTCACCGAAGGCGGTGAAATCCCTGCCGACCTGATCCTCTTCATGCCTGGCATGACGGGCAACGCCTGGTTCGACCAGACCGCCCTGCCGCGCTCGCCCGGCGGCATGGTGCGCGCCGACGCGCAATGCCGCGTGGAGGGCTGGCAGCACACCTATGTGGTGGGCGATGCGGGCAGCTTCCCCGGCCCTGACTGGATGCCAAAGCAGGCCCACATGGCCGAGCTGCACGCGCGCGCCGCGGCGCAAAACGTGCTTGACGGCCTGGCGGGCCGGCCGCAGACGGCGGGCTTCGAGGCCGAGCTGGCCTGCATCATCGACTCCATCGACGGCGGCACCCTGGTGCTGCGCACGCCGCGGCGCAATCTGGTGCTGCCCAGCTTACGCGCCATGCACTGGGCCAAGCGCGCGTTCGAGCGGCGCTATCTGCGCCAGTACCGCTGACCCGCATCCACGGTTATTTATCGCTTATTGAAGGAGCACCCCCATGACCTCTTGGCAAGTCGTACGCATCGTCGCCGGCAGCTTCATCCTGCTGAGCCTGGCGCTGGGCATTCCCGGCAGCCCCATCTTCGTCAGCCAGTGGTGGCTGGCCTTCACCGCCTTCGTGGGCATCAACCTGCTGCAAAGCGGCCTGACCAAGTGGTGCCTGATGGAAAGCATCCTGCGCAAGCTGGGCATCCAGCCCGGCTGCTGAGAAGGCGCCCGCCATGAACGCCATACCAGCCCTGGTGGTCGATGTCCGCTCGCCCGGCGAGTTTGCCGACGGCCATGTCGCAGGCTCCATCAATCTGCCATTGGGCGATTTCGCTGCGCAGGCCTGCTGCGTGCTGCAGCAGCGCGATGCGCCCGTGATTCTGTGCTGCGTATCCGGCGCACGCTCAGACATGGCCGCACAGTGGCTGCGCGCACAGGGCTATACCCAGGTGTCCAATGGCGGCGGCGTGGGTGCCGTGGCGCTGAAGCTGGGCCGGCCCATAGAGCGTGACTGACCCAGGAATCAGGCCTGGAACTGGTCGGGGTTCTTGCCCTTGATGGACGCGTAAAAGGCCTTGATGCGTTCCATGTCGGCCTGCACGTCGCCGGTGGGCATGAACAGCGGCCCCAGGCCGCCCACCTTGCGCTCGTAATCGACAAAGGCCAGCACGATGGGCACGCCCGCCTCCTGGGCGATGAAGTAAAAGCCCGTCTTCCAGTGCCGCGTCTTGCCGCGCGTGCCCTCGGGCGGCACGATCAGCTGCATGGGGCCGCTCGCCTCGCGCATGGCCTGGGCGGAGCTGGCGACCAGGTTGTTGGCCTGGCTGCGGTTGACCGGGATGCCGCCCAGCCAGCGCATGAGCGCACCAAACGGAAAGTTGAAGATGCTGTGCTTGCCCACCCAGTACACGCGCAGGCGCAGCGCGAAGGCCAGCATCAGCGTGTAGGGCAGGTCCCAGTTGCTGGTGTGCGGAGCGGCGATGAGCACGCTTTTGGCGGCCTCCGGCGGCAGGCTGCCCTCCACCTTCCAGCCGCCCAGACGCAGCAGCGCCAGCGACAGGCCGCGCAGCAGGGTGTTGACGATGGGGGTGTCAAAGATGGTGCGGTGGAGCATCAAAAAACCCGATGCGATGGCATCGGGCGGGTGGGAGTGTAAGAGCCTGCTGGGCTTGCACTGTAGCGCGGGTTCGGCCAATCAACCCAGCGCCGCGATGACCTCGGGCGGCGCCTGCACCAGTTCAATCAGCACGCCTTCGCCGGCGATGGGGAACTCGTCGCTGGCCTTGGGGTGCATGAAGGTGATGTCGTAGCCGGCCGCGCCCTTGCGGATGCCGCCCGGCGCAAAGCGCACGCCCTGCGCCGTGAGCCATTCGACGGCGCGGGGCAGGTCGTCGATCCACAGGCCGATGTGGTTGAGCGGCGTGGTGTGCACGGCCGGTTTTTTGTCGATATCGAGCGGCTGCATGATGTCCACCTCGACCTTGTAGGGGCCCTGCCCCATGGCGAGGATGTCCTCGTCCACATTCTCGCGCGCGCTCTGGAAGGTGCCGGTCTGCGCGAGGCCCAGCATGTCCACCCAGAGCTTTTTCATGCGGCTCTTGTCGGTGCCGCCAATGGCGACCTGCTGGATGCCGAGAACCTTGAAGGGGCGTTCGCTCATTCGATTACTCCTGTAGTTATAGCTGCCAGCGCTTTGTCATCAAGCGCTGGAGCCTAGTTTCATTCAAATTCCAGAATGATTTCGTCCACAGCCAGGGAGTCGCCCTTGCCTGCCACGATCTTGCTCACCACGCCATCCTGCGCGGCAAACAGCACGTTCTCCATCTTCATGGCCTCGATGACGGCGAGCTTTTCGCCTGCCTGCACCTTCTGGCCCGGCTCCACCGCCACCTGCACCAGCAGGCCCGGCATGGGCGAGAGCACGAACTTGCTCATGTCCGGCGGCGCCTTGTAGGGCATGAGCTTGTGCAGCTCGGCCGTGCCGGGGTGCATGACGATGGCGTCCAGCTGCGTGCCGTTGTGGATCACGCGGATTGCCAGTGCATTACGCGTCTTGCCGCGCTCCATCTGCGCAGTGAAGGGCTGGCCGTTGCAGCGGCCCGTGATGCGGGCATCGCCCAGGTATCGGTCTACTGCGAGCTCGTAGACGCGTTCACCACCCTGGGCGTGCACGGTCACGCGCGTGGGTTCGCCGCGCACCACTTCGCTCAGGCTGACGTCGACATACTCGTTGTGCCCTTCCTTGCCGAGCACGCAGACGGTGAAGTCGCGCTTGGGCAGGGCCTTGAAGCCCTCCCAGAACTGCCCCTGCAGGCCCTGGGCGCGGTTGCGGTAGAACATGTGCAGGCGCGCGGCCAGCGCCACCAGGAAGCTTGGGTCGGCGTGCGGCACGTCGGCGGCGGAGAAGCCATGCGCGTAATGCTCGGCGATGAAGCCGGTGTTGAAGTCGCCGGCCACGAACTGCGGGTGCGCCAGCAGCGCGGCCTGGAACGGGATGTTGCTCTGCACGCCCTTGATGACGAAACCGTTGAGCGCCTCGCGCATGCGGGCGATGGCGTCTGCGCGATCCTTGCCGTGCACGATCAGCTTGGCGATCATCGAGTCGTAGAACATCGGGATCTCGCCGCCGTCGACGACGCCGGTATCGACACGCACGCCATGCGCCGTCGTGGCCTGGCCCTGCTGCAGATCCGTCGCTGGCGGCGCAAAGCGCACCAGGCGGCCGGTGGAGGGCAGGAAGCTGCGAAACGGGTCTTCGGCGTTGATGCGGCACTCCATGGCCCAGCCTTCGCGCTTGACGTCGGCTTGCGCGAAGCCCAACTTCTCGCCCGCGGCCACGCGGATCATCTGCTCGACCAGATCGAGGCCGGTGATCAGCTCGGTCACCGGGTGCTCGACCTGCAGGCGCGTGTTCATCTCCAGGAAGTAGAAGTCCTGGTCCTTGCCGACCACGAACTCCACCGTGCCGGCCGACTGGTACTGCACCGCCTTGGCCAGCTGCACCGCCTGCTCGCCCATGGCCTTGCGGGTGGCGTCGCTGATGAAGGGCGACGGCGCCTCTTCGATCACCTTCTGGTGACGGCGCTGGATGGAGCATTCGCGCTCATTGAGGTACACCACGTTGCCGTGCGCGTCGCCCAGCACCTGGATCTCGATGTGGCGCGGTTGCTCGACGAATTTTTCGATGAACACGCGGTCGTCGCCAAAGCTGTTGCGCGCCTCGTTGCGGCAGGCGCTGAAGCCCTCGTGCGCCTCCTTGTCGTTGAAGGCCACACGCAGGCCCTTGCCGCCGCCGCCGGCGCTGGCCTTGATCATCACCGGATAGCCGATGCCCTTGGCGATCTCTACGGCCTGCTCGGGCGTGTCGATCGGGTCGTTGTAGCCGGGAATGGTGTTGACTCGTGCCGAGTCGGCCAGCTTCTTGGATGCGATCTTGTCGCCCATGGCCGCGATGCTGTGGTGCTTGGGGCCGATGAAGACCAGGCCCTGCTCCTCGACCTTGCGCGCGAAGGCCTCGTTCTCGCTCAGGAAGCCGTAGCCCGGGTGGATGGCCTGCGCCCCGGTGGTCTTGGCCGCCTCGATGATCTTGTCGCCCAGCAGGTAGGACTCGCGCGAAGGCGGCGGCCCCAGGCGCACGGCCTCGTCGGCCATCTGCACGAAGCGCGCCTGCGCGTCGGCATCCGAATACACGGCGACGGTGGCGATGCCCATTTTTTTGGCGGTGGCGATCACCCTGCACGCTATTTCGCCCCGGTTTGCGATCAGAATTTTTGTGAACATGGTTTTGTTTTCTCCAAAGCGTTACGCAGCCATCACAGCGGAATGTTCCCGTGCTTGCGCCACGGGTTGTCCAACTTCTTGTCCTTGAGCATGGCCAGGCTGCGGCAGATGCGCTTGCGCGTTTCGTGCGGCTGGATCACGTCGTCGATGAAGCCGCGTGCCCCGGCGACGAAGGGGTTGGCAAAGCGGGCCTTGTATTCAGCCTCGCGCGCAGCCAGCTTCTCGGGGTCTTTCTTTTCTTCGCGGAAGATGATTTCCACCGCGCCCTTGGCGCCCATCACGGCGATCTCGGCGTTGGGCCAGGCCAGGTTGACGTCGCCGCGCAGATGCTTGGAGCTCATCACGTCGTACGCGCCGCCGTAGGCCTTGCGCGTAATCACCGTGATCTTGGGCACCGTGCACTCGGCGTAGGCATAGAGCAGCTTGGCGCCGTGCTTGATGATGCCGCCGTATTCCTGGCTGGTGCCGGGCATGAAGCCGGGCACGTCGACGAAGGTGATGACCGGGATGTTGAAGGCGTCGCAGAAGCGCACGAAGCGCGCCGCCTTGATGCTGCTCTTGATGTCCAGGCAGCCGGCCAGCACCAGCGGCTGGTTGGCGACGATGCCGACCACATGGCCGTCCATGCGCGCCATGCCGATCACGATGTTGGCGGCGTAGTCGGGCTGCAGCTCGAAGAACTCGCCGTCGTCCACCGTCTTGATGATGGCTTCCTTGATGTCGTAGGGCTGGTTGGGGTTGCCCGGCACCAGGGTGTCCAGGCTCAGGTCGGCGCGGTCTGCTGCGTCCTTCGTCGGCCGGTGCGGTGCCTTCTCGCGGTTGCTGGCCGGGATGTAGTTGAAAAAGCGCCGCAGCATCAAGAGCGCCTCGACGTCGTTCTCGAACGCCAGGTCGGCCACGCCGCTCCTGCTGGTGTGCGTCAGCGCACCGCCCAGTTCTTCCGAGGTCACGCTCTCATGCGTGACGGTCTTGACCACCTCGGGGCCGGTCACGAACATGTAGCTGGTGTCCTTGACCATGAAGATGAAGTCGGTCATGGCGGGCGAATACACCGCGCCGCCGGCGCAGGGGCCCATGATCATGCTGATCTGCGGGATCACGCCCGAGGCCATGACGTTGCGCTGGAACACCTCGGCATAGCCGCCCAGACTGGCCACGCCCTCCTGGATGCGCGCGCCGCCCGAGTCGTTGAGGCCGATGACCGGTGCGCCCACCTTCATGGCCTGGTCCATCACCTTGCAGATTTTCTCGGCATGGGCCTCCGATAGCGCGCCGCCGAACACCGTGAAGTCCTGGCTGAAGACGAACACCAGGCGGCCGTTGATGGTGCCGTAGCCGGTGACCACGCCGTCGCCCGGGATGTGGGTGGCGTCCATGCCGAAGTCGGCACAGCGGTGCTCGACGAACATGTCCCACTCTTCGAAGCTGCCCGCGTCCAGCAGCACCTCAATGCGCTCGCGTGCCGTGAGCTTGCCCTTGGCGTGCTGCGCGTCGATGCGCTTTTGCCCACCGCCCAGGCGGGCGAGTTCGCGCTTTTGCTCCAGTTGATCGAGGATGGTTTGCATGAGATCTATCCCTTGGTTGGTATCTGATTAACTATGATTTTAATAGCTGTTAGCGCTTATTCAGACTGCGCTGCAAGCAAATTTCTTGCTGCTGTACTGGCGGCGATGCGACCGGCCGTCACATCGCTTTGCAGCTGCGGCAGCAGCGCGCGCACCTGTGGATGGGAGCGAAACGCCTGCTTGAGGCCGAAGTCGATGCGCTCCCACATCCAGGCCAGGGCCTGTTTTTCGCGCCGCGCGGCCAGGCGGCCGTTGGCGGTCTGCTGCTGGCGGTACTCGCACACCGCGGCCCAGAAGCCTTCCATGCCCTGCTGCTGCAGCGCGCTGGCCTGAATGACCCTGGGGCGCCACAGCGCGCTGTCATGCGGGTCGTGCTCGGGGTTGCCATGAAAGCCCAAGAGGCGCAGGCTCGACGTGATCTGCGCCTGGGCGCGGGTCGCGGCGCGGGGGTCGATGTCGGCCTTGTTGATGAGCACCAGATCGGCCAGCTCCATCACGCCCTTTTTGATGGCCTGCAGGTCGTCGCCGGCGTTGGGCAGCTGCAGCACGCAGAACATGTCGGTCATGCCGTGCACCGCCGTCTCACTCTGGCCCACGCCCACGGTTTCCACGATCACCACGTCATAGCCTGCCGCCTCGCAGACCAGCATGGCCTCGCGCGTCTTCTCGGCCACGCCGCCCAGCGTGCCGCCGCTGGGGCTGGGGCGGATGTAGGCGGCCTCCTGCTGGCACAGCTGCTCCATGCGCGTCTTATCGCCCAGGATGGAGCCGCCGGTGACGCTGGATGACGGGTCAATCGCCAGCACGGCGACTTTCAGGCTCTGGCCAATCAGGTACAGGCCCAGCGCCTCGATGAAGGTGGATTTGCCCACGCCAGGCACGCCGCTTATCCCTAGGCGCAGCGCTTTGCCGGTATGCGGCAACAGCGCGGTGAGCAGCTCGTCGGCCTGGGCGCGGTGGTCGGGCCGGGTCGATTCGAGCAGCGTGATGGCCTTGGCCATGGCGCGGCGGCGCACCAGGGGCGGGCCGCTGGTGATGGCGTCGAGCAGGGTGGAAGGTGTCATGCCGGTTTACAAAATCTCGAAGCTGCGGCCATCGAGCAGGCGGTAGCGGTAGAAGTCGCGCACATCGATGGTCCAGATTTGCTGCGTGCCCATTTCCTGCGCGGCCCAGACCAGCGTGGCGTCGGCAAAGTCCATTTGCGTGCGCCGGCTGTCGGTGTACTGCTGCATCAGGGCCAGCATGTCGCTCAGGTGGCAGGGGTCAAAGGGAAAGATGCTGACCGCACCCTGCTCCACCCAGCGCAGCATCTGCCAGCGGGCTGCCGGGGGCAGAAAGTGCGAGGCTTCCACCACGCAGGGCCAGGTGGTGGTCAGGCGCCAGCCCGCAGGCTCTGACAGCAGCAGCGCGCGGTAGTGCGGGTGCGCAATGTCATCCGCATCAAACAGCGCCACCAGCGGGCCGGTATCGAGCAGGGCCGCGTTCACGGCGCGCTGCCCTCATCGTCCGGCACCCAGGCTACACCTTTTTTGCGCGCCTCCTGGTAGGCCAGCCAGTCGCGGGAATGGGCCTCGTGCTGGGCGCGCAGCTTGCTGTGCAGGCGGTCGCCGGTGCCGGGCGGCACGGAGTCCTCTGCCGCACCCTCGCCCACGCGGTATTGCGCCGCCTCATCCATCACCTGGTGGTAGAGCTGCGCTGGGTCTTTGCGCCCCAGCGCACGTTCGACGGCGGCGATGATGAATTGCGACTTGGTGACGCCCTGGCGGCGCGCTGCCTGCTCCAGCTCACGCTCCAGCAAAGGGTCCATGCGAACAGACACGGCCATGATGTGCTCCTTTTGAAATACGGTATTACTGTATTTCAAAAGGCAAAATCAAGCAATCGCCTTCTTGATTTGCTCCAGCACATCCTTGGCGCTGGCCGGGATCGGCGTACCGGGGCCGTAGATGCCCTTGACGCCGGCGTTCCACAAGTAGTCGTAGTCCTGCGCCGGGATCACGCCGCCGACGAAAACGATGATGTCGTCGGCGCCCTGCTCCTTCAGGGCCTTGATGATGGCCGGCACCAGCGTCTTGTGGCCGGCGGCAAGCGTCGAAACGCCAATCGCGTGCACGTCGTTCTCGATGGCCTGGCGCGCGCATTCCTCGGGGGTCTGGAACAGCGGGCCGATATCCACGTCATACCCTAGGTCGGCAAAGGCGGTGGACACCACCTTGGCGCCGCGGTCGTGGCCGTCCTGCCCCAGCTTGGCGATCATCACGCGCGGGCGGCGGCCCTGCTGTTCGGCAAAGGCGTTGATCTCGCCCTTGAGCTTTTCCCAGCCCTCGGCGCTGTCGTAGGCGGCGGCATAGACACCAGTGACCATTTGCGTATCCGCACGGTGGCGGCCAAAAGATTTTTCCAGGGCGTCGGACACCTCGCCCACCGTGGCGCGCAGGCGAATCGCCTGGATAGCGAGATGAAGCAGGTTGCCTTCGCCGCTTTCTGCTGCAGAAGTGAGAGCTGCCAGCGCTTGCTGCACCTGGGCTGCATCGCGTTTTTGCTTAATGGCGTTCAGGCGTGCAATCTGGCTGTCACGCACCTTGACGTTGTCCACCTCCAGGATGTCCACCGGGTCTTCTTTCGCCAGCTTGTATTTGTTGACGCCGACGATGACCTCCTGGCCCGAGTCGATGCGCGCCTGCTTCTCGGCGGCGGCGGCCTCGATCTTGAGCTTGGCCCAGCCGCTGTCCACGGCGGCGGTCATGCCGCCCATGGCCTCGACTTCTTCGATGATTTTCCAGGCAGCATCCGCCATGTCCTGGGTCAGCTTTTCCATCATGTAGCTGCCGGCCCAGGGGTCGATCACGTTGGTGATGTGGGTTTCTTCCTGGATGATGAGCTGCGTATTGCGTGCGATGCGCGCAGAAAACTCCGTCGGCAGCGCAATGGCTTCATCGAGCGCATTGGTGTGCAGGCTTTGCGTGCCGCCAAACACGGCGGCCATGGCCTCGATGGTGGTGCGCACCACGTTGTTGTACGGGTCTTGCTCCGTCAGGCTCCAGCCGCTGGTCTGGCAATGCGTGCGCAGCATCAGGCTCTTGGGGTTTTTGGCGCCCGTGGCCTTCATGATGCGGCACCACAGCAGGCGCGCGGCGCGCATCTTGGCGATCTCCAGGTAGAAGTTCATGCCGATCGCCCAGAAGAACGACAGGCGCCCGGCAAACTCGTCCACGTCCATGCCCTTGGCGATGGCGGTCTTCACATACTCCTTGCCGTCGGCCAGCGTGAAGGCCAGTTCCAGCGCCTGGTTGGCCCCGGCTTCCTGCATGTGATAGCCCGAAATCGAGATCGAGTTGAACTTCGGCATGTTCTTGGCCGTGTACTCGATGATGTCGCCGATGATGCGCATCGACGGCTTCGGCGGGTAGATATAGGTGTTGCGCACCATGAACTCTTTCAGAATGTCGTTCTGAATGGTTCCGGAGAGCTTGTCCTGCGACACGCCCTGCTCTTCCGCCGCCACCACGTAGCCCGCAAGCACGGGCAGCACGGCGCCGTTCATGGTCATGGACACGCTCACCTTGTCCAGCGGAATCTCGTTGAAGAGGATCTTCATGTCCTCGACTGAGTCAATCGCCACGCCCGCCTTGCCCACGTCGCCCGTCACGCGCGGGTGGTCTGAGTCGTAGCCGCGGTGCGTGGCCAGGTCGAATGCGACGGAAACGCCCTGCCCGCCTGCGGCCAGTGCCTTGCGGTAGAAAGCGTTGGACTCTTCGGCGGTCGAGAAGCCCGCGTACTGGCGTATCGTCCAGGGTCGCACGGCGTACATGGTGGCCTGGGGGCCGCGCAGATAGGGCTCGAAGCCCGGTAGCGTGTTGGCATACGGCAGGCCTTGTGTGTCGGCCGACGTGTACAGGGGTTTGACGCTAATGCCGTCGGGCGTAATCCAATTCAGCGCATCCACGTTGCCGCCCGGGGCGGACTTGGCGGCGGCCTTGGCCCAGGCGGCAAGGTCGGCGGACTGGAATTGGGGATCGGATGGGCTGCTCATGGCGGTGTGGCTTTCACAAAGATGGCAAAAATGGGCTAATTCGCACGCAGCGGTTCGCCGATGGATAGGAGTTTACCCGATCTGTAATTATTAATTCTTAACTCTTTTGCGCTACCATTTGCCCCATGGCTTCCGTCACCCTCACTCCGCGCGCACTCTATGAACAGGTGGCCGAACAACTGCGCCAGCGCATCTTCCGGCGCGAGCTGGAGCCTGGCAGCTGGATCGACGAGCTGAAAATCGCCGAAGAGTTTGGCATCAGCCGCACGCCGCTGCGGGAAGCCCTGAAGGTGCTGGCCGCCGAGGGCCTGGTGACCATGAAGGTGCGGCGCGGCGCCTATGTGACTGAGATGTCCGACAAGGACATGCGCGACGTCTACCACCTGCTGTCGCTGCTGGAGAGTGATGCGGCCAGTGTGGTCGCCGCCAGGGCAACGCCTGATCAATTGCGCGAACTCGAACAGCTGCACGCAGATCTGGCACGCGCAGTGAATGATCGTGACCGCTTCTTTGCCGTCAACGAACGCATCCACATGCGCATTTTGGAGATGGCTGACAACCGCTGGCGCGACCAATTGGTGGCGGATCTTCGCAAGGTCATGAAGCTCAACCGCCACAACTCGCTGCTCAAACAGGGGCGTATCGAGGATTCTCTGGCCGAGCATGAAACCATACTCAGCGCCCTGCGTGCACGCGATCCGCAAGCGACTGCAGAGGCCATGCAGGCGCACTTCGCGCACGGCTTGGAAGCGGCTGGCTAACCTACCCCAGGCCAGAACCGACGTCGTAGACGCGGCCAAAGCGGTTGGCCAGGAAGTCGGCCAGCGCAATGCTCTCCTGCTGCACGAATCCGGCCTGCGGCAGCCGCCCGCCGGTCACCAGATCAAGCGCCGTGCAAATGCTGGCTGCCGTGGTGTGCTCGATGGCGCTCAGCCATTGCCCGCGCAGCTGCCGGCCCAGGATGCGGGCGCTGTAGCTTTCCTGCACCAGTCGCCCGTCACGCAGGCCACTGGCACTCGCCAGGATCACGATCACGTCCTGCCGTGTCGCGGCGATCGCCCCTTCGAGCAGTTCCCTGAGCAGCGCACGCCGCTCGCGCAGGCCCAGCTCGTGCAGCAACAGGTGCATGGCGGCGCGGTGGCCGGGGTAGCGGATGGTCTTGTATTCCAGCTGCGTGATGCGCCCCTGCCAGGTGTGCGGCAGCGTGCCCAGGCCGCCCGAAGTGTGGAAAGCCTCGTACTCCACACCGTCGATGAGCAGCGTCTCCAGCCCTTCGAGGGCAGGCACCTGGGTGAGCCGGCCGTCAATGATGGCCTCGCAGGGGTTGCAGTATTCGTTGATCAGGCCCTCGGTGCTCCAGGTCAGGCTGTAGCGCAATGCCCCTTGTGGAAAGCGCGGCAGCGCGCCCACGCGCAGGTGCAGCGCCTGTGCGCTGTCCAGGCTGCCGGCCAGGTGATGACCCACGATGGCGATGAACCCAGGCGCCAGCCCGCATTGCGGCATGAGCACGCTGCGGGCGCCATCGGCCAGCCTGCGGATGGCCTGGGTGCTGGCCACATCCTCGGTCAGGTCGAAATAGTGCACGCCCAGACGTGCGCACTGCGTCGCTACGGCCACGGCCTGGTGAAAAGGCAGCGCGTTGAGCACGGCGTAGCGGCCGGCAATGGCGGCCTCCAGCGCCGCGGCGTCCGGCACATGCACCGTGGCCACGCCCGCCAGCGCCTGCACCCGCTGCAGCGCGGGCAGGTTGCGATCGGCCACCTGCACGCTGTAGCCACCGGCATCGGACAACAGCAGGGCGATCGCCTGGCCAATATGGCCCGCGCCCAGAACCAGCACCGGGCGCGCTGCTGCCTGTTGGGCATGCGGTTGTCGACTCGTCATGGCGCACCTTCTTGCCAGAGGCCTACGCAGCCTCTCGCACCATGCTAGGCGCGTTTGCCTGCCCTGGCTAGACCAAGCCCGCTGTGGAGATTGCGCCATTTACTACAATATTTGTAGCTATTTGCGCTTGCTGAGTAAGCGCTAGTGTGGTGCGCCGAAAATAATTGAACTTATAAATATCTCCGTACTCGAACGCTCCAGGAAGCGCGAGTGATGCGAGTTGCCAAGAAGATCGAACTGGATGTGCAAGTTGAACGGGAGTTGCGCGTCTTGTCCAAACGCAGACGCGTGCAGGCCCGCGTGCAGCAACGTGCCAGGGTCATTTTGCTGGTGGCCAAGGGGGGTAGAACAAGGGCATTGCGCTGGAGGTCAAGCTCGATCGGCGCTAGTGTAGTGTTTGACTCTTGCTGGAACTTATCTGAGCCCTGCCGTTCCAATGGTTTACTTGAAACGGTATTGGAGCGAGAAATTGAGAGTTGCCCCGGCGATCGTGTTGACGACAGAACAGGTTGCGCAGCTGACCCGACTGGTTCGCTCCAGGCTCACGAGCGTGCGGCTGTCGCAGCGCGCGCAGATCGTGCTGCTGGCTGCCCAGGGCAAGCAGAACAAGGAGATCGCCGAGCAACTCGGTATTGGGCGAGTGCAGGTGGCGCGATGGCGCGAGCGTTATGTGGCTTGCGGTCTGGCGGGTATCGAGCGCGACCTGCCGCGCGGGGCGCCACCGGTGAAGGTGGACGTGGCCCGACTGGTGGAGCTGACCACTCAAGCCAAGCCCGAGGCTGCCACGCACTGGAGCACACGCAAGATGGGCGCCGAGTTGGGCGTCAGCGCCAGCACCGTCATGCGGCATTGGCAGGCCCATGGCCTGAAGCCGCACCTGGTGCGCGGCTTCAAGGTCTCGCGTGACCCGAAGTTCGTCGAGAAACTCGAAGACATCGTGGGCCTGTACATGTCGCCGCCCGAGCACGCGCTGGTGCTGTGCTGCGACGAGAAGAGCCAGGTGCAGGCGCTCGATCGCACGCAGCCCGGCCTGCCGCTGAAAAAGGGGCGCGCAGCCACCATGGCGCACGACTACAAGCGCAACGGCACGACCACGCTGTTTGCCGCGCTCAACGTACTGGACGGTCAAATCATCGGCCAGTGCCAGCAGCGCCACACCCATATCGAGTGGCTGAAGTTCCTGCGCCAGATCGAGCGCGAAACGCCCAAGGACAAGACGCTGCACCTGATTGCCGACAACTACGCCACGCACAAGCATCCCGTCGTGCAGGAGTGGCTGGCCAAGCACCCGCGCTTTGTCATGCACTTCACGCCTACCTCGGCATCCTGGCTGAACATGGTCGAGCGCTTCTTCCGTGACATCACGACCGAACGGCTGCGCCGCGGGGCATTCACCAGCGTCCCGCAATTGATCGACACCATTGACGACTACATCGCTCACCACAACACCAACCCCAAGCCGTTCATCTGGACCAAGAGCGCTCGCGACATCCTGCAGAAGGTCATTCGCGCAAATAGCCGATTAAGTTCCAAACAGAATGCAACACTACACTAGATGGGCCTTGGCGAGGAACTCACGGTTGGACAGGACCATGTCCTGTTGACGCCGACCGAAAACTGAGCCATTTTTTTGGGTGATGCCGACCCAAAATTGAGCCAGGTGTTTTACCTACCCTGCTGTTTTTTTGCAGCAAGGGATTGAAGAGTGAGGTGCCCATCGAATTTCGTCTTCCAAGGGTCGATGGTTACCATCGAAATCTGAAGGACGAAAAGTGAAGAGAATTCCGAAGCAAGAGTACACGGCCGAGTTCAAGGAACA
>Ga0209792_1000852_pt1 | contig 17554 bp, 14 predicted proteins | sample EBPBio142005_DNA_FD_185860 | JGI IMG/M metagenome (GOLD analysis project Ga0209792, IMG submission 185860) | Wastewater treatment Type I Accumulibacter community from EBPR Bioreactor in Madison, WI, USA - Reactor 1_6/14/2005_ DNA (SPAdes)... | ecosystem: Engineered > Bioreactor > EBPR >... | reverse complement strand
GGGCAGGCCTCCGGCCCGTTTTTCTTAGCGACCTTGTAGGAGCAGTTTTTGCAGTAATTCGACATACGGTTGATGTAGGCGCCACTGGCGGCGTAAGGCTTGCTGGCCAGAAGGCCGCCATCGGCATAAAGGATCATGCCGGTGACGTTGGGCATTTCCACCCATTCATAGGCGTCGGTATAGACAACGAGATACCATTCATTGACTTCATCCGGATGAAGCCCAGCGAGAAGCGCGAAATTGCCGAGCACCATCAGACGCTGGATATGGTGGGCATAGGCATGGGCCTTCGTTTCCATCACGCATTGACGCATGCAGTTCATCTTTGTCTCACCCGACCAGTAGAGCCATGGCAGTTTCCGGCTGGCGCCGAGGTGGTTTTCGGCCGCATATTCGGGCATTTTCAGCCAGTAGAGCCCGCGCACATATTCGCGCCAGCCGAGGATCTGGCGAATGAACCCTTCCACCGCATTCAGGGGTGCGTTCTTTTTATGATACGCCTCCTCCGCCTTGACGATGACTTCATGCGGCAGCAATAGGCCGCAATTCATATAGAAGCTGATATGGGAATGGAACATCCATGGTTCGTCCTGAAGCATCGCATCCTGATAGGTACCGAAATTCTCCAGCCGCTGTTCGATAAAATGCGCAAGCGCCCTCTGCGCATCTTTGCGGGTGACAGCATAGGGAAAGGGTTCGAGGTCACCGAAATGATCCGCGAATTTCTCGGCGACAAGCGCGATGCATTCCTGCGTGATGGAATCCGGCTTTACGGCGAAAGGTTTCGGGACGGTAATAGCACCCTTTGGCGGTTCGCGGTTTTCGGGGTCGTAGTTCCATTGCCCGCCTGCAGGCTCCCCGCCATCCATCAGGATGTTGTGGCGTTTGCGCATGTCTCGGTAGAAAAATTCCATACGGAGCTGTTTCCGCCCGTCCGCCCATGCCGCAAAATCTTCCGGCGTTGACAGGAAGCGATCGTCGGGGCGGATTTCGACGGGGAGGCTGAAGACCTTTTCCCATGTTTGCATGTCTTCCAGTACGCGGTATTCGCCGGGGAATGTCACCACGATGCGGTCATACTTCCCGCCCTTCAATGCGCGTTCGATTTCGCCGTGGAAAGAGCCGGCATTTCCTTTGTCACCGAATTTCGTGTAATGGACGCGGTACCCCTTCTCCTCCAGCTCCTGCGCGAAATGGCGCATGGCGGAAAACAGGAAAGCGATTTTCTTTTTATGATGTTTGACGTAGGTAGCCTCGTCCCACACCTCGCACATCAGGATGGTGTCGCTCTTTTTGTCGCAGTCCTTGAGGCTGGAAAGCGAAAGAGAGAGCTGGTCGCCCAGAACGAGGCGGAGAGTTTTCATCGCCTGATCAGCCGCGCGAGGGGAAAATAGAGGCTATAAGGCAATAGCGAGAGAATTTTCATCGGCAGCGTGAATTTTTTGGGGAAGTGAATTTCAAAAGATTTTCCCGCGAGTCCGTCGGCGATTTCCTTCGCTGCCTCCTCCGCCTCGATCATCATCGGCATGATAAAATCGTTCTTGTCGGTGAGCGGGGTTTTGACGAAGCCGGGATTGATCAGGCGTACATCGATGTTTGATTCCGCCATTTCGGCGCGCAGGGATTCTGCGAGATTTATTATCGCCGCTTTCGTGGCGCTATATGGCTGCCCGCCCGGAAGGCCTTTGTAGCCTGCGACGCTTCCGCAAAGTGCCACTTGTCCATGCCCCTGTTTTTTGTAGAAAGGAATCAGGTGGCGGAGAAGCGTAAAGGTGGTTTCGATATTGATGGAGACAGTCTTCGCGGCATTGTCCGCCGCGATATCCTGAATATTGCCGGGCGTATAGGCAGCGGCAAGATAGATGACACTGTCGATTTTCTGGAGCTGTTCAAAGGCGGCGGCGAAGGCGGCGCTGTCCGTGACATCGAATGGCAGGACGCGGTGTTTGTCACCGAGGAGAATGTTCAGGAGGTTCAGCGCCTCTTGATTGCGGGCCGAAAGGATCAGACGCGCGCCGCGGCCATGAAGTTCCCGCGCGAGGGCGTGGCCGATGCCGGAGCTGGCACCGATGATCCAGACTGTTTTTTCCGCGTAGCCGTTCATTTGTGTTTCTCGAAAAATTCGACCATATCCTGACTGACCGGTGCCTTATCCTGCCATACCCAGCTGAGCGCGCCCACAATTTCCTTGTGATCTATGCCCGGATAGATTTTGGTTTCGACGATACCGCCCTTGTCGTCGATTTTCGCCTTCAGCCGGTCCAGATTGCGCTGAATTACATCCTTGTCATCGCCGCCATGGAGCAGCTGCATTGGCGGCTGACGACCATCGATGAAGGTCGGGACCTGCATTTGCGGATAGTTTTCCGGCGGGCCGAACATGTCTTTAAGATCTTTATCTTCGGGAATGAAATCATATGGCCCCGCCAGCCCCGAGAATGCCCTAACAATCGAACGGTTTTTGCCGTATTTTTTCAGATATTCCGGGTCTGCCGTGACCAGCGCCGCAAGATGAGCGCCGGAGGAATGGCCAGATAAATAAAGGCGTTTGTTGTTGCCCTTGTATTCCGCGATATTGTCGTAAACCCATGACGTCGCCAGCGCGGCATCGTCCACGAAGGCCGGGAATTTTACATCGGGATATTTGGAATAGTCGGGAATGACGACGATATATCCCTTTTCCACGAACGGCAGGGCGGCGAAAGCATATTGTTCCTTGTTTCCGAGCGTCCAGCGGCCGCCATAGAAGAAGACGAGGACCGGCGCAGGCGATTCCATCTTTTCGGGTGTGTAGATATCGAGCGCCTGCCATTCTTCGGGGCCATAGGCGATGTCATGATGACGCTGCGCATCGGAAAATGGCACGGGAGCGTTCGCCACGAAGAAGGACGCGGACGAACAGGCCGAGACAAGGAGCGCGCCGAGCGCCGTAAGAAAGATGCGTAGGCGCGTCCTCATATCCCTTACTTCTTCTTCATAAAGATGGTGAGTTCGGCCACCGTGATTCCGAATTTCTTGATATAGGAGCGGTTGATGAGAACGCCATCCTTCATCGCGAACATCCAGTCATCAAAGGTGACGAGATAGGTTTTGCCGTCGACCTCGAGATGCATCTGGTATTTCCATTGCACGGCGTTGCCGTTGCTCTTGCCGACAGCCTTACCCTTGATATCGCTGGCCGTGCCTTCATAGGAATTGTCGGCGATTTTGGTGATGTGCCAAACGCGGCGCTGGGTCTTGCCATCGTCATAGACGAAATCTTCCTCCAGCGTTCCCTTGTCGCCTTCCCATGTTCCAAGCATTTCGATATCGAATTTGCGGGTAACGTTTCCGCGCCAGTTCTGGACAACCCCCCACGCCTGAATCGGGCCGTTGAAATATTCCTTGATATCCAGTTCCGGTTTTGTGTTGTCGTAATGATCTAGCGATGGCGATGCACAAGCACTAAGAAGCATGACCGCCCCCAAAGCTGCGAGAATTTTCAGGCGATTCATGTCCGGTTCCTTTTTTGTTGCCGATGTTCAAAAGTTCTTTGCGAAGGGCGGGCGTGCTGGTGCGCACATCGAGCCAGATGCGGAAAAATTCTTTTCCGAAAGCAGGATCGTCGATTTTTCCGAGTTGCGTGTTACCGTTATAAAATACCGTCGCGCCGCCGGGCATGTAGATTCCCGTGACGATGCTGCCCGGGATAACATCCGGGAAGATGCTGCTCATCCGGTCGTGCCACGCGGCCAGTTTCATTTCGTTTTTATATCCAAGTCGGCGCATTTCACTCACGGCATGGTCTGCGATTTTCCGGCCCTGCAGCTCCTGAAGATATTCAAGTTCGAGCGCGAAGGGCTGGTTTTCTGTATAAACGCCGCCGGGCGCATAAAGTTTCGCTTCATAAACATCCCAAATCAGAACATGTGCGCGGCCCTGCCCCACCATTCTGGCTTCGGGAATGTAATTCTGGATATAATCCGCCGCATAGACGGGGGTAATGCCCAGCAGGGCGTAGACGCAGGCGGTGCGGACGACGCTGCTAAGCATGGGATACCTCCACCTGCATCACATTGGTGCGGCCTGCGCGGAAGCCGCCGGCGCAGGCGCCCAGATAAAAGCGCCAGAGACGGATGAACCCTTCGTCGAACCCAAGCGCCCTGACCTGATCGACCTTTAAATCGAAGGTTTTGAGCCATTCGGTGAGCGTGCGGGCATAATCCTGACCGAAAAAAAATTCGTTGTTTACCTTCAACCCCGCCTTTGCGGCTTCCTGACGGAAGCGCGACGGGGACGGGAGCATGCCGCCCGGGAAGATGAAGCTGCGGATGAAATCGCCGCCTGTGCGGTAGCGTTCGAAATCCGTGTCGTTGATCGTGATGGTCTGGATCACGGCCTTGCCGTTCGCCTTCATCAATTCACGCAGTTTTTTGAAATAGGTCGGCCAGAATTTTTCCCCGACGGCTTCGAACATTTCGATGGAGACGATCCGGTCGTAAAGTCCCGTCTGCAGGCGGTAATCTTCCAGCACGATATCGGCATAACCGCCTGTGCGTTTCTTCGCATAATCATGCTGCTCGTCCGAAAGCGTAATTGCCTTTACCGCGTAATCACCGCGCTCATGGGCGCGTTCGGCAAAACCGCCCCAGCCGCAGCCGACTTCCAGAACCTTGCCGGATTCGGTTTCCATGCAATCCAGAATGCGGTCGTATTTGTTGTGCTGCGCCTGAACCATCGATTCATCGCCGTGTTTGTAGAGCGCCGAGGAATAGGACATTGTCGGGTCGAGCCAGAGCGAATAGAAATCGTTGCCGAGATCGTAATGTTCGTGAATGTTTTTGCGGCTGCCCTTGAGCGTGTTCATCCGGAACAGATAGGAGAACATCGACGCCGCACGGGTGAGGCCGTTTCCGGCGACAAAATTGTCGAGAGCCGTGCGGTTTTTCAGGCCGATCGCCGTCAGGTCAACCAGATTGTCCGCCTGCCATTTTCCGGCGCGGTAATCTTCAGCAAAGCCAATATCGCCTTTGCGGATCATGTTGGTTACAACGCTCCAGTCGTGAAGCTGCAAATGCGCTTTTTCGCCGGGTTTTTTCCCTTCGAAAATGCGGGTCTGGCCATCGGGGGTGGTCAGCGTAAGCGTTCCCGATTCCAGCGAGTCGAGACGTTTGAACAATTGATCGGATGCGATTTTTGCGAACATGGTTTTAATCATAGTCCCTTCAAGCTATAGGCTTCCTTACAAGTGCATTACATTTTTGTTAGATTTGCCGTTGTGCTCACGCGCTGCGGCTTTTGCGGGGGTTTGGGGATGTAGCGGATCCCCTTTAAAACCAGCCGGACCGCCTGATAATGGATCAGCACGATGGCCTTCAGCGTTACCAGCGGATATTTCCAGAACATGTTGCGACATGCCGCTTTGGTCATAGGTCGGTATGCACCGGTCAAAGAGGTCAAGAGCTGTTTTTTGTTATCTGCATCGAAGAAATCGATCCAGACCTTGAAATCCGCATCGGTGCAATCGAACCGGAATTCATAGTGCCCTTCGCGTTTCAGGAAGGGCGACACATGGAATATTTTCTGCGCCGTCATGGTGTCGGCGGATGTGATGGTCCGTCCATCCTCATGTACGCAGAGATAGGTGTGTTTTTCGCCGAAGGTGTTGTGGACTTCGCATAGAACGGCCTTTAGCGCCCCGTCCCTATCATGGCAGAGCCAGAAGCTGACGGGATTGAACACATAGCCCAGAATGCGCGGCATGCAGACCAGAATGATTTCGCCATCCAGATGGATGTTGTGGCCTTCGAGGATCGCCTTCGCCCAGCTTTCCAGTGTTCCCTTCGTGCCATAGCCATGGTCGCGGTCGTGAAAGCTCATCATGCCGGCAGTGTTGTGAGCGATGGGGATATTTTCGAGTTTGGAGAGCGGCAGTGCCAGATAGTAAATACCGTAGCGGAAATGGTTTTTGCGCGGGAATAGCCGCGCATGCATGACAGAGCCCGTCATCAATCGGGGGGTTTCTATGCCCACGGTATTACCGTCCCCAGTTTTCGGGCGACATTGACCGCGCTCCACAGGCCGTCTTCATGGAAGCCGTAGCGTTGGTAGGCGCCGCAGAACCATAGGCCGTTTTTCCCTTGAATGGAATCGATACGCGCTTGCGCCCGGATGGCGGCCTCGTCAAAGACCGGGTGGTGGAAGACATGTTCGTCATGGACGAGCGCGGGTTTGGGCGCGCGTCCCGGATTGAGCGTTACCAGAACGGGGGTGTAAGTCGGCAGAGGCTGGAGATTGTTCATCCAGTAACTGAGCGAAACGGCGGGCTTGTCATCCTTGGGCGTATCGTTCAGGTAAATCCAGCTTGCCCAGCATTCGCGGCGTTCAGGCATGAAGTTGGTATCGCCGTGAACCACGATTTTGTTTTCCTGATAGCGGAAACTGCCAATGACAGATTTTGTTTCGAGATCGGGGTTCTGGATCATCGCCATGGCTTCATCAGGATGACAGGCGAAGATGACCTGGTCGAAGAAATGTTCACCGCCGTCCTGGTCGACCAGTTTAACCTTGTCCTTCTGGCTCACGACCTTTGCGATGGGGATGCCGGTGAAAATGCGGTCCGCAAAATCTTTTGTCAGGCGCTCGACATATTCGCGGCTGCCGCCCTTGACCGTGTACCATTGCGGGCGGTCGTTGATGTTCAAGAGTCCGTGGTTTTTGAAGAAGCGGACATATGTCGCGGCGGGGAATTGCAGGATTGTGCTGATCGGGCAACTCCAGATCGCGGCGCCCATGGCGAGCAAATAATAGCGGCGGAACCAGTCCCCCATATGCAGTTCGTCGAGACATTGTCCCAGCGTTACCGACGGGTCTTTGTCCAAGTAAGATTCCGCCTGTTTGTTGAAACGCAGAATATCGATCACCATGCGCCAGTAGGCAGGGCGCAGGAAATTTATCTTCTGCGCAAATAGGTCGTTCGAGCTGTATTCCAGATAATCGCCGATCCGCACGCCAAAGGACATGTCGCTTTTTTCGTAAGGCACCTTGATGCGATCGAACAGCGCGAGGAGATTTGGATAGTTCCAGTTGTTGAAAACGATGAAGCCCGTATCGACGGGGACGATACCATCGCGTGTTGCAATATCGATTGTGCGGCTGTGGCCGCCAATATAGTCGTTCTTTTCGAAAACGGTGATATCATGATCCTGTCGCAGGAGCCATGCCGCCCCCAACCCCGAAATTCCAGCCCCGATGATCGCTATTTTCATGGAGGTATGATGCGCCAGGAGGCGTTACCCGTCCATGGCCACATGATTACAAAATGGTAATAATCCGGAAGCCCTCCGCCGTGTTTTCAGCACGTACCTGTCCGTGATGGAGGTCCATGACGGCGGCGACGAGACTAAGCCCAAGGCCGGTTCCGGCCGTGCTGCGGCTTTCCTCGGTGCGGTAGAAACGCTCGAAAATCTTTTCCAGATCCTTGTCGGCGACGCCCGGGCCACTGTCGGTTACCGAAAAGTGGCGGCCTGTATCCTTGAAAGCCAGCTTCACGCGGATGGTGCCGCCTTCGGGCGTGTATTTCAGGGCGTTATCGAGAATGTTGGCGAAGGCCTGGAACAAAAGATCCCTGTCCCCTTCCATCTCCATATTTTCCAACGATACATGAAGCGTGATGTTCTTTTCCTCGGCGAGGGGTTCGTAGAAATCGACCACATCCTGCGTCACATCGCACAGATCGATTTTGCGGAAGCGGCTCCGCTGCTTTTCCGTCTCTATGCGGGAGATGCGCAAGAGAGCGTTAAAGGTCGACAGAAGATGATCGGCTTCCTTGAGCAATTCTTCCCGCCTCTCCCCTCCTGCATCCTCAATCTTCTGGCGGAGGCGCGTTAACGGCGTGCGCAAATCATGGGCGATGTTGTCGGAGACCTGCCGCACGCCGGTCATCAATTGTTCGATACGCGAGAGAAGCGTGTTGAGGACAGTCGTCATATTCCCCAGATCGTCCCAGTGGGAGCCGATATCGATGCGGCGCGTCAAATCGCCCGTATCCATGATTTCGCGCGCCGTGTTCGCGATCTTGTTGGTTCCACTGACCACGAACACGCTGATCACATAGCTGACGAACACGACCAACATGACGAAGATAATACTGGCGATGCCGATCCATTGCATGAAACGAAAGTCATGGACAATGTCCGTAATGTCATAGGCAACAAGAATGTTTCTTCCGCCCGGGAATTCATGGACTTTCGCGGCATAACGGCGTTCATCCTGCGGATTTACAAAAACCACGATTCCTTCCCTGAGAATCGATATTTCCGGTTCGATATCGCCGGGCAGTGTTCCGCGTTCATCCAGAGGCAGGTAAAGCCGTCCGTTGTTCCTAGGAAAAACCTGCGAAGGAGGCAAGGTCTGGAGGTAGCGAATTTCTGAATCAAGAACAGCCTCTGTGCTCTGTACGAAATGGCCGCGGGCGAAATAATTGATGAAATAACCGAGGCCGAGCGCGGTTGCGCCGCACAGGATGGTGAATAACATCGCCATGACAAAGCTGGAGCTTTTGATATAACGGCGGCCGCGATCCATTCTATTCATCCCTGATAATATAGCCCGCGCCGCGCACGGTGTGGATCAGCGAGCTTTGCGCGTTTTCATCGATCTTGCGGCGGAGACGGGAAATATGGACGTCGATCACATTCGTCTGGGGATCGAAATGGTAATCCCACACATGTTCCAGAAGCATCGTGCGCGTGACGATCTGTCCCTTGTGGCGGAGCAGATATTCGAGGAGTTTGAATTCTCGCGTCTGCAGTTCGATATCATGCTGCCCCCGCGTTACGGTGCGGGAGAGAAGATTGAGCGTCAGGTCACCCGCTGACAATGTTGTTGTTTCGGACGATTGGGCGCCGTTGCCGCCGCGCCGCGAGAGAATTTCGATCCGTGCCAAAAGCTCGGCAAAGGCAAAGGGTTTGACCAGATAATCGTCCCCGCCCGAACGCAGGCCCTTTACACGGTCATCAACCTCGCCGAGCGCACTCAGAATCAAGGCTGGTGTTGTGCTACCTGCACCGCGGATGGTTTTGATGACGGTCAGGCCGTCGAGTTCGGGCAGCATGCGGTCGACGATCAGCACATCATATTGTTCGGTGGTCGCAAGGAACAGGCCGTCCTTCCCGTTTTTGGCAGTGTCGGCCGTATGGCCTGCCTCCTTCATCCCCTTGGCGATGTAGGACAGGACTTCCGGCTCGTCTTCTATAATCAACAGGCGCATGGGGGCTAGATTACACAAAAGCCGCTTTGCCGCATAAGGTTATTTGGAGCATGAATTTTTTGTAATTTTTCAAGGGACGGGATTGGCTGTAGGCTTTGCCGCACACAGGAGAAAATATGACGAAGAACATCATTATTATGGGGGCCAACGGCGGAACGGGTGAAAACCTCGCTTTGCGCTTTGGCGAGGCAGGATACAATGTTTATGCCACCATGCGCGATCCCGCAAAGGCTTCGGCAGAGTTGAAAGGCCATGCAAAGGAAATTCTGCTCGCCGATGTGCGCGACGCGACGAGCCTCCAAGAAGCGTTTTCGCAGTTTACAGAGGAGAACCCAGTCTCTGGCTTTGCCTATTGCATCGGATCGATCGATTTGCGGCCTTTCAAATCGGTGAAGGATGAAGACCTTCTGTCGTCTTTTGAAATCAACCTGCTCGGTGCAACGCGTGCGCTCAGGATTCTCGAGAAGCCTTTGAAGGCAGGCAAGGGAAGCGTCGTTCTCTTTTCCTCCATCGCCGCTCAGCAGGGATTTTCCAACCATACGGCGATTGGCAGCGCAAAAGGCGCCGTCGAAGGATTCGCAAAATCACTCGCCGCGGAATGGGCGGGACAAGTGCGCGTGAATGTGATTGCGCCGAGCCTGACCGATACAGAAATTGCAAAACCGTTGACGTCATCCGCGCCAATGCGCGAAGCAATCGAGAAGATGCATCCGATCCCGCGCATCGGCACGCCCGGCGATCTGGCGGCCACGGCGCAGTTTTTGTTGCAGCCGGATTCCGCGTGGATCACCGAACAAATATTCCATGTCGATGGCGGGCGCAGTACGTTGCGACCAAAAGGATAAATCTTTAACAAGCCCCGCTCCCATTACATTATATTAGAAGAAGCGTTACCGTTTTCGTTCCTATAATGCTTGACATTAAACAAGGATTAAGGAATGATGAACGTAATTACAAAAATGATTGGACCTAAGTCCGACGTGTAACCAGGGAGCCAGAAAATGATTGCATCTTCTTCCGCATAACGCGGTTATTCCATTCCTCATGACAGACTGACCGGACGCACCGAATTTTATTCGGGTCGTTTTGTCGCGTCTTCGTTCTCCGCGCACGTCTGCGCCGGGAGAGGAAAAACTTATCCTAAAAAGACCAAGCATGACGTTTTTGCCCCGAACACGCAACCGCGGTTCGCGACGGGAACACTCATGTCAAAAATGTAAAAAAAAGAAAACACACACAGGGAGTACCACATGACCGAAGCCGCAAAAATGAAGCCGGTAAAAAGCGTCGAAGATTTTATCGCCGCCGCCCGAAAAACAACCACAACGCCGACAGCAGAAGTAAAGAAAGAAGAATCCACACAAGATTTTGCCGGGATCCAGAACAACACCTTTTACAAGATCCTGCTAAACCCCTCTCTCAGCCCGACAGAGAAGAAAGAGGCGACGGCCAAGGCGCTGGCCTTTGAAGGCACGCGTGACGAAGTGAAAGAACGCCTGCAGGAGTTCAACAAATTCAAGGAATTTTTGCAATTCGAGCGCAAGCGCATGGCCCGCCAGATCATCGACCTGACGGACACCGACGCGTTCGGCGAATTGAAAGGAGTATACGAGGATATCAACAACGCGCTGATTGATTTCGAAGACCGCATAAAGCCCCTGACCGACGCCGTGGACGCCGTCTACAAGCTCCGCATGAACGGCATGACGTTCGATGTGGTGCGCGAGATCACGCAGGACCGCGAGGCGGAAGAGCAGCGCCGCATCCTGCATGGCGAGCAATCCGCGAAACTGAAGGAAATCGAAGACCAGATCAAAGGGCTGCGTTACCACAATGCGGAACTGGGGCAGCAAAAATCCTTCTTCGGCTTTGGCGGCTTGACCAAAGATGCCCGTACGGCCATGGCCAGAAATGACCTGGAGTTGACGGACAAACAGGCGGAACTGAGGGCACTCGCCGCGCAGATCGAAGAATCTGCTAAGGTTTCGGAACCGCCATCGCAATTCGGTGAATTCGCGGAAGAAAAAGCCAAGCTGCGCGAGCTTCTGGACATTTCCACAGAAGACCACAAGGTGCGTCAGGAGGCTTTGGTCAATGCGGCCAGAACGTTTATCACGACGACCGAGGACAAGGTCGGCAGCGTTCTTGTCCACTTCTCCGGCATGAACGACCAGATCGAGCGACTGGGCGAGGCGAATTACAGCATGCGTGAAATCTACGCCATCCTGAATGACGCCACGCAGGACGCCTCGAAGACCAACCAGACGAAGCGCGAGGAACTCTCGAAGGAAATCGAGGGCGAAGGCGATATCCAGAAGATGACCCGGGAGCGCACGTTGCGTGATCTGGAGGGACATATCACCTCCCTCGGCCAGTCGAACATCGATACAACGACCGTGTTCGCAGACCTGACGGCGCATAGCAACCGCATCAAATCGATGAAGGACGGCAACGACCAGCAGATCAACAAGACGCGCACGCTCCATACCTCCGGCGTTGCCGGTGTTGCGGATCAGCTCAGCACCGTGCTCCAGGCTGTATCGTCGGCGGCGCTCGGCGAATCGTCCGAAATGGCACGCATGTCGCTCGAACGCATGAACCGCACGACGCTCGAGCTGGGCCAGAAGGAGGTTATCCGCGTGGCGCTTGGCACGCAGGAGATAAACACCGAGCTGGGCAAGGCGCTGGAAAACCTTGAATCCACCGGCGAGGTTATCCGCACGGCGACGGGCATTGTCCGCGAAGGGCTGACCGAAACCAGACGCCTTCGTGAAAACCTTGAACAGACCGCGCGCGATGTTCAGGCCGACATCAAGGAATCCTTCGGCATCGCGGCCGACGTTACGGCAGGAAAAGGCGGCGTAAGACCCTCAGGCAAGCCCGCCAACGATTCGGCCCCGCAATCCGCGCCACCCGCAAACCCGTTCGGTCTGAAAGACGGCCCGGCATAGCGGCAAACAGCACCCCGGATGCAGGAGGCCTTCGCGCCGCCTGCATACCGCGGAGCGTTTTTGAACAATTTTTCACACAGGTTTCATCATGGTACATACAAGCACGAAAGATTTTCTGATCCGCGGCGAGGACTACCTCTCCCGCTATCCCGATTTCAAACTGACCGGACGCGGAAAGGAACTGGCAAAGCTCTCCGGCATCCTGATGCGCAAAAGCGCGCACAATGTCATGCTGGTCGGCGCGGGCGGGGTGGGATTGTCCGCCATCTGCCTCGGCCTTCAGGCAAGCAAGGCAAACCCCGATGCGCCGTTCGATATGATCGGCAAGCGTATTTTCTGGCTGGACAGCGACGGGCTCTTCTCCTCCGGCCAGAACGGACAGATCAACGATTCCTTCCAGAAAATACTGCGCACCCTGTCCCGTTCGCCGGACACGGTTCTGGTCATCGACGATACGCGTGATTTTATCGAAGGCGCGCGCAACAGCGGAAACCCGCATCTGATCAACGCCTTAATGCGCGATATCAATGGCGGGAAATTCCAGGCAATTCTGGAGGCGCGGGACGACGATCTGGAAGTCATCCTGAAATCGCATTCCGACATGCGCGAGATTTTCACCATTCAGGATGTGCAGGAACCGCATAAGGACGCGCTGCATGAAATCGTGTCCGAAGCGGCCAAGGGGCTCGAGAAACACCACAAGATCAAGATCGGGGGGGATGCCATCGACCATGCCATCGCCCTGACCAGCAAATACCGCGTACGGGATATGAGCCTGTCGCGTGCGCAGCCGGAGCGCAGCCTCAACCTGCTCGACCGCGCACTCACGACATATCGTCAGGACGCGCATTCCATGCCACCCGTGCTGCGCGGTTATGAGAGCCAGAGGCTACTGCTGGAAGCCGCCATCAGTGGGCGGAGCGTTCCGATCTATACCGGCCTTGGCGCGGGAGAGCTGGAAACGTTGAAGATCGAGCTTGATGAGCGCATCGCGGAGACGAAGACGCACTGGACGGCCAATCAGGAAAAGCTGCGCCATTTCTACCGCGAGCAGCGGGCGGGTGAAGAACTGATCCGCACCTATGAGGACGAGCTGGCCGATCAGGAAGAAAAGGACAAGGCAAAGGCTGCGGGACAGGAAGCCGAGCCGGAGCAGCCCTCCGCGAAGGCGGCCTTTCAGGGATTGGGGAAATTTGTCGCCGCAGGGTTCGGATCGTCCGAGGCGAACGCGATCAAGGACAAGATGAAGGTCGCGGAAAAGGCCGTGAGCGAGAACAAGGAAAAGTTCGAGGCCCTCACCGCCGAAATCAACAAAGACCTGATTCTTGGTTCCGAGGAAGTTACACGGGAATTCAGCAATATTTCCGGCATCCCGCTCGACAAACTCAATCAGGACGAGCGCGAAAAGCTGCTCGGCCTTGAAGACGGGTTGAAGAGCCGCGTGTTCGGGCAGGACCATGCGGTGGACAAGCTGGCCGGCGCGGTGCGCGTGGCGCGGGCGGGTTTGAAGGAAGCCGACAAGCCGGAGTCCGCCTTCCTGTTCGCGGGGCCGAGCGGCGTGGGCAAGACGGAAATGGCGAAATCTCTGGCCGCGTGGCTGAAAGACGACGAGCGCGCCCTCCTTCGCTTCGACATGTCGGAATATATGGAGAAGCATGCGGTGGCGAAGCTGATCGGCGCGCCGCCGGGATATGAAGGCTATGAGGCGGGCGGCCTTCTTACCAACGCCATCCGCCGTATGCCGAATGCGATCCTGCTGCTCGACGAGATCGAAAAAGCGCATCCGGATGTTTTCAACGTGTTGCTGCAGGTTCTGGATGACGGACGCCTGACCGACAACCGCGGTCTGACCGTATCGTTCGATCAGGTGAACATCATCATGACGACGAACCTCGGGCAGCCGCATTTTCTGAACAAGGATATTGATTATGACGAGGCCGTGACACGCGCGACCGCCGATCTGGACGCGACCTACAAGCCGGAATTCCTGAACAGGTTTAACGGCCGGCAGAACATCGTCTTCTTCAACCGTCTGGAATTGCCGGTGATCGAAAAAATCGCGACGCGGGAGATCGACAAGGTCAACAAGCTGATCAAAAGCCAGGGCAGCGGGTTGAGCATCCGTATGGGCGAGGCCGATATCAAGGCGATGTGCGAGGACAAATACGACCCAGCCATCGGCGCACGCGGCATTCCCGGATATTTCAAGGCGGAAATCTATCCTGCCGTCGCGACCACGATGCTCAAGACGCCAAGCGCGGCGGGGATCATCGATGTCGGATACGACAAGGAAACCAAGCAGCTGCGCATGAGCCATGCCAAGCCGGATGATGAAAAATCCGTTGCGGCGTCGCCAGCGCCCAGCATGACCTAGGGAGGAAACAAATGAGCGAATATCACGATCAGGAATCCCTTGCCGAACGCGCAAGAAAAATTCTTGCGGAAAACGAGCGCCAGAAGAAGGCCGAAGACACGGTCGAGCTGGAGGATAGTATCGAACACCGCCTGAAAGCCCAGATCGCCCTTGTCAAAAAGGTGAAGCATATCTTCAACACCGTATCCGGCGCGATGGAAAGCGCTCTGCTCTATACAGGGCCGGTTGGGCGCGCCGCGCTCACAGTGGGCGGGTGGGTGAAATCCGTCGCGGAATACGCGATGTTCGAGCGCGAGGGCGGGGATTTCAAACGCAACGAGGACGGTTTCCGGATTTTTTCGGGCAAGCGCCTCGCCCAGTCCTTTGCCGTTGCGGCGTGCGTGGGGCTATCGGCGACGGCCGGATACCACTACACCTATTACAACGCGACGCAGTTTCAGGAGATGGTCTATACAACCGGAAAGCAAGAAATTGTGGATGGGGAGCTGTACCATGTGACGGGATGCACCTCGCTCCCCTGCTCCACCGAATCTGACAACGGGAAATATTACCAGATCGAAAAAAGCTACTTCTGGCCGCGGCAGATTTATCCCGAAGAGGACGTCTATGCCAACATCCCGCAGCAAATCGCCGCCTGCGAGATCAACGGCTATGGAATCTATTTCAAGGAAATGAAATGGCTCTTCAAATGGGCGGAATGGTACCAGAACATCGAAAGCGTATCGTGCAGACCGCTGAGCGAAGGGGAGATCCAGAAGCTGATGGAGCCGGCAGTCGCGCCGCAACCTTAAACAAATATTACCTACACCCTTCTCAAAACCGAAGCCTGTCACCGCGACAGGCTTCGGTTGCATTCAGGCCTTTTTTCCGGTAACATAGTATGGTTTCCTATATCCACTTTTTTATTCAAGATCAGATGCTTAGAAACAATTTTATTTCCCGCTGGATCCAAAACAACCGTGCGCTCCGCGACGCCATATTCGCGTCTCTCATCGTTCTGGCCGTTGCCATTCTGACCGGGGTCGTCGTTTACCACAGCGCCTCATCTGGCCTTAAAAAAGAAGTGCAGGAAAATTTGTTGTCTTTTGCGGAGAGCGCGTCCCTGTTGCTCGACACCGACGCGCATCGGGCCGTAACGAAACCCGAAGACAAGGGATCGGCAATTTACGAGCAGGCCCGTGCGCCTTTCTATAGATTGCTGAACGCCAACAAAAATCTGGCCTTCATCTATACCGCCATCCAGAAAGACGGAAAGATTTATTTCATTCTGGATTCTTCCATTCCGAAACCCGGGGAGGCCGAAGACACATCCGGCGTGATGGAGGAATATACGGACGCGACCGATACGATGAAAGAGGCGTTCGCGACACAAAAGCCTCTTGTGGAAGAAGAAGCGTATACCGATGACTGGGGAACATTTCTGAGCGCCTACGCCCCTATTTTCGACAAGGAGCAGAATTTTATCGGGATCGTCGGCACAGACATCCGCCTTGAATCCTACCTGCAAAGATTGATGAGCATCAAGAAATCACTAGCCATCGGGCTTTGTATAGCCTTCCTTGCCTCTATCGTCGTCGGCATCGGCGTCTGGTACATACGGAAAGAATCCATAAGGGCGGAGAAGCAAAATCTTGCGCAGCAGCAGGAGATCGTCAAAATCGAGCAGCAGCGCATCGCCGATCAGGAGAAGCAGAAACTTGCGGCGGACAAGGTGCGCCGCGACGATATGCAGATGATGGCGAACGAATTCGAATCCTCCGTCAATGCCTTCGTGTCGCAAATCATCGGATCGTCCGCCAAAATGAAAAATGACGCCGAAGGCGCCACGCTCATGACAGAAGACATGAAACTGTCCCTGAGCAACCTGTCGCAAATGGCAAAGGATACGGCCGCGACTTCAGAGCGTGTGTCCCACGCAGCGGACCAATTGATTTCCTCCATCAAGGAAATAAGCAGCCAGGCGCAGCAATCAAGCCAGATTGCGCAGCAGGCAGACACCAGGGCACAAACTGTTCGCGAGAATATCCAGGCTCTCTCGGACAAATCAAATCAGGTAGAGCGCGTCCTCGGGCTGATCACGGACATCGCTAAGCAGATCAACCTTCTCTCCCTCAACGCCACGATCGAGGCCGCAAGGGCCGGCGAAGCAGGCAAGGGATTCGCCGTGGTCGCGAACGAGGTTAAAAACCTTGCCAGTCAGGTTGACCAGTCCGCAAAGGAGATCGGCACAAATATCGAAGAAATGCGCGAGGCCACCAACATCTCGGTGCAATCGGTTTCGGAAGTTCTTGAGATCATAAACCGTGTGTCAAACAGCGCGGAGACGATCACAGCGGCGATCGAAGAACAATATGCCGCGACCAGCCATATTTCCTCGAACATCAACGAAGCCTCTCTAGCGACAAAGGACATGTCCGATACGATCGGCAATGTCCAGGACGCATCGAACAAAACCGGTGAAACGGCCAAAAATACCCTCGATGCCGCAGGCCAGCTAAACAACCAGATTGTTCAGCTGAACCAAAGCATGGAACAATTCATCCGAAAAATTAGGCAGTCTTAGGCAGCGACGCAGATTCTTATTTCAAGCAATCAGGGGAAAAAGTGGTGGTGGAGGCAGTCTGCTGCAAAAATTCTCGAAGCAGACTCGGCAATGCTTAATTGAGTAAACCTGATAGGGAGGGAAGGTTAGGATTGATCCAACGAAGGCTTGTGTATCCTATGCCTGAAATTCCTTGAAACAATCCCTGATGATGCTCCGCTTTGATCTTTCCTATACGACTATTAAAGTTTCCGTTTTCCATAACTGATTTAATGATTTTTCTTAGCACGTGCTCGCCCTCAACATAAAAGTCTTGACCCGCCCCCTATAAATGAGTCCATGGCAGGAGTGAATCCGGCTAATGTATGGACAATCTATAGGAGTGAGGATAATGGCAAGAAAACGCTATACGGCGGAGCAAATCATCGGATATTTGC
>Ga0209792_1000851_pt1 | contig 17566 bp, 19 predicted proteins | sample EBPBio142005_DNA_FD_185860 | JGI IMG/M metagenome (GOLD analysis project Ga0209792, IMG submission 185860) | Wastewater treatment Type I Accumulibacter community from EBPR Bioreactor in Madison, WI, USA - Reactor 1_6/14/2005_ DNA (SPAdes)... | ecosystem: Engineered > Bioreactor > EBPR >... | reverse complement strand
ACAGTTGGGCGTCCGCTGGATTCCAACGCGAAATCAGCACCGCCGCCGGTAATTTTACGAACCGCTTCGACCGGATCGGTTTCCCGGCTGTTAATGGTATGGGTTGCCCCAAGTTCCATCGCCAGGGCCAAGCGCGAAGGGACCACATCGACCGAGATGATGATGGTAGCGCCGGCGGCGCGTGCCGCCATCACGGCACTGAGTCCCACTGCGCCGCCGCCAAAAGCTGCAAAACTGCTGCCCGGGTTGACTTTGAGTGCGTTCATGACAGCTCCGGCGCCGGTCTGAATGCCGCAACCCAGTGGGCCAAGAAGCTCTAAGGGCGCATCTTTGGGGACTTTGATGACGTTGCGCTCATGCACCAGCGCAAAGGTGCCAAACGACGATTGTCCGAAGAAATGATCGTGCACCGGTTCTGGTGTGTTACCTGTTGTAAAGGTTGATGTGCTGCCGTCTTCGCGTGCGCCATTGAAATTCAGCGCATAAAATTGCTCGCAATAGGTCAAATCGCCGCGCAGGCAGGGCTTGCAGTGGCCGCACCACATGGTCGCCAACAGCGACTTTTTTCACATGGCTGCCAATCTGTTCGACCACGCCCGAGCCTTCATGCCCCAATACCACCGGCAGAGGCACTTCGTAGAGCTGATCGCGCGCGACCATATCGGTATGGCACATTCCCGTCGCTACGATACGGACGCGCACTTCATCAGATCGCGGTTCATCCTGCGTCAGCTCTTCAATCTGAAAAGGCCCGCCTTTCTGGCGGACAACGGCTGCCTTGATTTTTTTCACGGTTACCTCCGCTTTGGAATCGTTAGATCTTGCCCAAGGTTAAAATGAAACTAGCGTATGCCTGATTTTCCCGGTGCAAGGATGCCATTGGGATCCAGTGCTTTTTTAAGTATTTTATGAACATTTCTCTGCACTGGGCCATAGGTTTCGGCGACTTTATCCATAAATGCCGTATTGACGCGATAAGTTCCATACCCGCGTGCGGAGAATTCGGTCAGCAATTCCTCGAAACATTGATAGGCCGCCTTCGTCTGCTCTGAGTCGGTTTTGTCGTACAGTACGTCGACAATGTGATGCATATCGCGCATTCCAACGATAAATTCGCCGGAATAATCCAGTCCGTACTTGGCCAGTATCTGCTTGGTCAGCGCCATTTGTTTAAGGGTTTCACTGCCGCGCGCTTGAGAGACGGGCGCAAACCACATTGACCCGCCACCTCCACGCCAGTTATACAGCGAAAACTCCGTCAACGTCATTTCTCCACGCATGAGCTTGGCGCGATAAGCAAATGCAGGATCATCCGCCGCCTCCTGCTCCGTCAGAATTTTTGCCTTGCCGGATTGACCGAATGCCTGTGTTACAATTTTCCAGTTCACATCGATCTGTTCCTGTGTGCCATAGAGCGCTGCATACACATTCCAGATCCCCAGTTTATGGTCTTTCATGATCCGGTAGACGGCTTCATCCGGGATTGAACCCGGCCCGAATACATAATCACTCCGCTTGGCTTTTACCGGCGCTTCATACAGCGCATGGGCGATGACCACAGCATTCGGAATGACCCCACTGATGCGCAATGGCCGGATCGTTTCGACGATCTCCACGATGTCTTCTTCGTGTTGGTATTGGATGACGAACGGCTTGAATGCCGGTGGCTCAGGCATCAACCAAAAACCGAATTTGGTGACGATGCCATAGTTAGATTGCGTAAAAATGCCATCCAGATAGGGACCATAGCCCCATTTGAATACCTGCCAGGTGTTGGAGTTGGGAACTGAACCCATGCCGGTACGCAACACTTCGCCATTCGCCAGCACGACTTCCATGCCGCAAGCGAACAAAAAGTGCTCGCCATACGGCGTGTAACCCACGCCGCGATCCAGCGTATTACCAACCGGCCCGGCAATGGCGGAAGGGGCGGGCATGGATAGCCATAAACCCAGCTTGTGTTCTTTGATGTAATCGTAGAGTTGCTGATAAGTGACGCCCGGTTCAACCAAGGCAAAGGCCAGATCCTTATCGACTTCGAGAATGCGATTCATGCGTTTCAAGTCAAGCACCACCTGACCACGCTCTGCCGGGGCAGCCGAGCCGTAGCCGAGGTTCTTGCCGGTGGAAATCATCCAAACCGGTACTTTGTATTGATTGCAAATCGCCACAATTTTCTGGATTTGCTCGACGGTTGTGGCCAGTAGTGCCGCGGATGGTGTATGGTCGGCATCAGGAACCGGCATCATCGTCTTGATGTAAGGTGCAAGCTGTTCCGCGCTGGTGAGTACGGAAGTATCGCCCAGGACCTTGCGAAAATCACGGATGGCCGCATCGAAGTTTTTTTCCGATACGCCTTTGGGCAATGCAATATATTGACTGGCCATGCTGTGTTCTCCCTACACGTCGATTACGAACGAAACAAAATGATTTCCCGCCAAGCCATCATGATCCAGATTGCGCTGACCGGATCGATATACAAATGCGCGGCTGGAACAAGATTCCTGATGCGTTCCCATACCTATTGCAGTGGCCACGACCGCGTAACCGGTAGCTTCTATCCAGTTGTCAAACCGGAGCTGCTCAATTGTTGCACCCGCCGTTGTTTTGTCTCGATCATTGGAAGATTCATCGCTCCGGGATGATACCGATTTCCAATTTTCCGATGTTTTCCAGCCAATCAGTTGACCTGCTTCCAGCGGAGATACTCCGGCGCAATGCAAATGAGTTGCGGGTTGCTTTGCCAACCAATAAGACGAAAATCCCGCTAACGATGAATCTTTCATTGCACGATCAACCACCGTTTGTTCAAGAAAATTTTCGACAATGGAGAAATCATGCTGATTTTGGTTGAGCAAGGAAGCCAGTAATCCCCCGGCGCTGTACGGCGGTGATGCGCTAGTCCACACGTGTCGTGTAGGAAAGGAAGCGTCATTGCCGGACGAAGACATGTGTGAGCCCAATGAAAGCAGGCGTCCTTCAAAATTCCTCACCAATTCAGTGAATATGGCTGCGCTGGCGTAATCCATGACGGCAATCCAACGCATATTGCGGGATTGCATCAATAAATCGACGATGCGTAGCGGGTTGGTTAATAGCGCGTCTTCTAATGGGAATGCCGGTAATGTACTTTGATGGTAATCGATGTAGCGGCTGCAAGCGGCTTGGGCACCTTTGGCAAATGCTTTATCGATGGAGGTGTTTCCCAGCAACAACTGGCAGTTGCGCGTGCTACCGGAGAGCGTTTGGCTGATGGATGCTGCTTGAGCGATGGTGGGAATACCGAAGGCCAGCATGGTTCCGCCAGTCACCATGCCCTTGATGAGGATACGCCGCTTTTCATCCATAAAATGTGACCTCCTTAATGCTGCGTTTCTTTTTTTGAAATGAAATCCGCCAGTTTGGCTAATGACTCATCATCGATTTCTGCAGCGCGAAAAGCTGGCATGGCCCGGTTCCCATTACGCACGATTGCGCGGATGTAGGCTGCGGGAAGTTCGCGATTGCGAATTTGCGGTCCTACATGGGCTTCATGACAATACGCACAAATTTTGGCGTAAATTTCCGCGCCATCCTTCCATGCAAATCCGGGATTGTTTTTCTCATCCTGTGCCGACCATGCGCTGCTTATCGTAACAATGATTGCAGCTAGACAGCTGAATATGCAATTTGCCAATTTTGTTTTTTTCATGTTAATTCTCCATTCCAGGATCCTACTGCCATAGCAAGCTCGTCACTTTCTTGCCCATAATCTGCTCATTAAATACAACTTTGGCCATGGAAGAACCGGCGCAAGCGACACCATAACAAACATGCAAGGGCAATAAGTGCTCTTCTCTCGGATGACAAAACCGGGCAAACGGAGCCTTTTCCCATTCGATCAATCGTTGTTCGCGCACTTCGGGTGAAATCGCTGGATCAGTGCATGTTTCAATCAGCCAGTGATCAAATCCTTCATTTTCTTTGCTGCTATCGATATTGTTAGAGAAAAACGTTTTCAAATTATGAAATGACATGCCTGAACCGATGATCAGAATATTTTTCTCTCGCAGCGATGCAATCGCTTCTCCAAGAGCGATATGCTTTCTCGGATCCAAATTTTTGAGTAACGATAGCTGAATGCATGGAATCCGGGCTTGCGGAAACATAAGCTTGAGCGGCACAAACAATCCATGATCAAAACCGCGTTGCTCATCAAGCCTCGCCGGTATACCGCTCGCCATTAACAATGCGTGAATTTCCTTCGCCAACCCGGGATTACCCGGTGCTGCATATTGAATGGTGTAGGCTTCGGCAGGAAATCCATAATAATCATAGATTATTTCGGGTTGGCTGTTGCTGGTTATCGTTGCTTGTTCCTCTTCCCAGTGTGCGCTAATGACTAAAATCGCTGCTGGCTCACCCAGCTCACTGGTGATTTCCTTTAGAAAAGAAACCATTTTTTCATGCCCTTTGTCACCGAGAACCGGTAATGGCCCGCCACCGTGCGGTAAAAACAGAACGGGCGAAAGCGCTGGCGATTTTGGGTTCATCGTTTGAAATTTCTACGATTGGAAAGTACGGGAGAGTGTGCGCATTCTCTTTCTCCAAACTTTCCGTCAGCGAGCTAGCTTGCTGGCTACTTGCGCAACGTGAGTGCCCTGAAAGCGCGCAATTTTTATTTCATTGTCTGATGGAAGACGCTTGCCATCGCCACCGGCCAGCGTACTAGCGCCATAGGGAGAGCCACCGGTGATTTCATTCATGTTCATGATTTCCTGACAGGAATAGGGAACGCCCACGATGATCATGCCGTGATGCAGCAAGGTAGTATGAAACGAGGTGATCGTGGTTTCCTGACCGCCATGCTGCGTACCGGTCGACGTAAACACGCTGCCCACTTTACCGATCAGCCCGCCGTTAAGCCATAATCGGCCTGTCTGATCCAGGAAATTGCGCATTTGCGCGCACATATTGCCGAAGCGTGTAGGCGTACCGAAGATAATGGCATCATAATTTGGGAGTTCATCAACCGTTGCAATCGGTGCTGGCTGATCCAGCTTGGCACCAACCCTTTGCGCCACTTCTTCCGACATCAGTTCGGGGACACGTTTGACGGCAACCTCGGTGTTTTTGACGTTGCGCGCACCTTCGGCCACTGCATTGGCCATAATTTCGATATGACCATACATGCTGTAGTAGAGAACGAGAACTTTTGCCATGACACACCTCCTGACTGTTGGGGTTGTGAACTAAAACTTTGCCAGAATTAGATAGTACTCGCTTTATATAATATATAAAATTAAAAATTCAGAAGCGTTGTTTTAGACTTTTCATACTTACTCCAGCTTGGTTGCGCGTAGCCGCAATGCATTGACGATCACGCTCACAGAAGATAACGACATCGCTGCTGCGGCAAAAACCGGCGATAGCAAAATACCGAAGAACGGATACAACACCCCGGCTGCGATCGGTATGCCAGCCGTATTGTAGATAAAGGCGAAGAACAGATTTTGGCGGATGTTACGCATGGTTGCTTCGGATAGGCGCCGTGCCCGGACAATGCCCAGCAGATCGCCGCGCAGCAAGGTTACCCCCGCGCTTTCAATGGCAACATCGGTGCCAGTACCCATGGCAATGCCAACATCGGCGGTGGCCAAAGCCGGAGCATCGTTGACACCATCCCCCGCCATGGCGACCACTCGCCCTTGTTCGCGCAATCGCATGACGATTGCCGCTTTCTGATCGGGTAACACTTCCGCTTCCACTTCGTCGATACCCAATTGCCGGGCGACTGCTTCAGCCGTAGTGCGGTTATCCCCGGTTAGCATGACGATGCGGATGCCATCGGCGTGTAAAGCTTTGATAGCGGCGGGTGTCGATTCCTTCACCGGATCGGCGATAGCGACAATACCGGCAGATGTTCCATCGACGGCCACGAAGATGACTGTCGCCCCATCCTGACGCAGTTCATCTGCTTTCGTTTCCAACACCCGGGTATCGATATTCAATTCTGCGAGAAATTTGCTGTTACCCAGCACAATCCGGTGACCATCGACGTTGCCGAGCACACCTTTGCCAACTGGTGAATCAAAGTTGACTGCCTTGACCAGCACGATTGAGCGTTCCTTCGCCGCGGCAACGATAGCGGCAGCCAAAGGGTGTTCGCTTCCTTGTTCCAGGCTAGCTGCAACGTGTAGCAGCTCGTTTTCGCCGATATTGTCCATAGTGTGAATTGCTGTGACCCTGGGTTTACCTTCAGTCAGCGTACCGGTCTTGTCAATAACGATCGTGTCGACCTTTTCCATGCGTTCCAATGCTTCGGCGTTCTTGATCAGGACGCCTTCGGTCGCACCTCGTCCGACACCCACCATGATCGACATCGGTGTCGCTAGACCCAGTGCGCATGGACAAGCGATGATCAGCACGCTGACGGCGGTAATAAGCGCATATGCCATGGCGGGCGGCGGTCCCCAGACCGACCAAGCGGCATAGGCCAAGATGGCAGTTACAATGACTAACGGCACAAACCAGCTGGCAACGATGTCCGCCAAGCGCTGAATCGGTGCGCGAGATCGTTGCGCTTCCGATACCATGCGGACGATTTGCGCTAGCATCGTTTCACGCCCGACTTTTTCCGCGCGCATCACGAAACTGCCCTGACCATTGATAGTCCCGCCGATTACCTGGTCTCCGGGTTGCTTGCGAACCGGCATGGATTCGCCCGTCACCATCGATTCATCGATATTCGAACTACCTTCGATCACTTTGCCATCGACCGGTACCCGGTCGCCGGGGCGAACTCTCAGCCGATCACCTGCTACTACCTGATCCAAGTTGATTTCCACTTCAACATCGCCATCGTCAAGACGGCGGGCCGTCGTCGGTGACAAATTGAGCAAGGCTTTAATCGCACCGGAAGTACGTTCACGTGCGCGTAATTCGAGCACTTGGCCCAATAACACCAGCACGGTGATAACCGCCGCAGCCTCGAAATACACTGCGACCGATCCATCGCTGCTGCGGAAGGCATCGGGAAAGAGATCGGGTGCAACGGTGGCGACGATGCTATAGATCCATGCCACACCGGTGCCCATCGCAATCAGTGTGAACATGTTCAGCGCGCGGTTTGTTATCGATTGCCAGCCGCGCACAAAGAACGGCCATCCTGACCACCACACGACTGGTGTTGCCAGCAGCAGTTGTAGCCAATTGGAAGTTTGAGGAGATAGTAAATGCGTCAGCCCGATCAGATGACCGCCCATTTCCAAGATAAAAACGGGTGCGGTCAATATGAGACCAATCCAGAAGCGGTGGCTCATGTCCGTAAGTTCCGCACTCGGTCCGGCACTGAGGGATACTTCCGCCGGTTCTAATGCCATGCCGCAAATCGGACAGCTGCCCGGACCGGCTTGCCGTATTTCCGGATGCATGGGGCAGGTATAAATATTGCCGGGCATGGATTCCCCGGTTGGGGACTTGCCGGTTAAATAGGTATTGGGTTCAGTAACGAATTTATCGTGACAGTGGGCAGAGCAGAAATAGTAAGCTTGATGATCATGTTCTGCACGGTATTTTGCTGTGGATGCATCGACCTGCATTCCGCAAACGGGATCGGCCGCTATAGCACGGTGATTCGTGTGATGATCGTGTTTATGCTGTATATCCTTGTGATGTTCGTAAGTCATAACTTGTAATCCTTATAGAACAAGCGTTATCGCACTTCAATACTTTTTCACCTAAAAATATAGGTCTCCAGAATGAAATAGTTTTCAAACTGTAAAAATCCAATCCAATATAGTAACTGGATACTTTAGAAAAAAATGAATTATTCTAAATGACCATATTTTATAAATACTAAGTATGAAGCGCTTGCATAATATGGTTTTCCCGTTGAAAAAGCTTTCAGGAACGATTAAATGCAATTTTCTTCTTGTCTGCCCTACTGATACAGTGCTTGAAACTTATTCATTATTGGTTTAACGTTTAAATCAATTGCCAATTAGTAAGCTGGATTGGGCATCCACCAGTCAAAAAAATCTAAGCAATATTCGACCGGTGTCAACATGCGAGAAATCTAAATGCATCAATTTACATCTTGCCGCAAAAGCGTTTAACAAATTTTATTTGACAATTAAGACAACCGGTCGTATTGTGTGCGTATGGCAAAATCGATCCAAAAAGAACTCAATAGAGAAAACCTCTTAAACCAAGGCGTCGCTTTATTTATTGAGCAAGGTTATCACGGTACCGGGTTGCAGGAAATTCTCGATGCGGTGAGCGTTCCAAAGGGTTCTTTCTATAATTATTTCGGCAGCAAAGAGGATTTTGGTGCTGAGGTCATTCAGCACTATATTGATCCTTTTATTGTGAGGTTGTCCACACATCTGAGCAAAACCGACACGGATGCGCTAAACGCAATCAGGAGATATTTTGACGAGCTAATTGTGGAACTCGAAAATAACCAATTTAAAGGCGGTTGCCTGCTGGGTAATCTGATGGGAGAAATCGGCAGCACCAACGATGTTTGTCAGCAATCCCTGCAATCGGCTATCAGGCGCTATCGAGATTTATTGCAGTCTGGATTGGCCAAGGCGCAACAGCAAGGAACAGTAAGGTCAGACAAATCGTCCGAAGCAATGGCTGATTTGCTGATCAATGCCTGGCAAGGAGCTTTACTGCGAATGCAAATAGAGAAATCATCTGCGCCGGTTAAGCAATGTTGTCAGGATTTGCTGGAAGATTATTTTAGGGCTTGATTATTTTTTATCGAATAAATAGACGACCGGTCATATTATTAATTCAATTTTAGAGGAGATAAAAATGCCAAAATATATTATTGAACGCGAAATTCCTGGAGCAGGTTCACTGACACAACAAGAGCTAAAAGCCATTTCGCAGAAATCATGCGGTATCTTAAACAGTATGGGGCCACGAATCCAGTGGCTGGAAAGTTATGTAACTGACGATAAAGTCTATTGCGTCTACATTGCCCCCGATGAGACCACCGTTAGAGCACATGCTGAACAAGGCGAGTTTCCAGCCAATCGTATTTCTCAAATCAGATCCGTGATTGATCCAAGTACGGCTGAATAGCATGCAAAAACTTTGCCGCTCATGAAAAATATTTTTCATCAAGGGAGTAATGATTATGCAACCCCATACTTTTCGCCTTGCAATACTAACTCTGACCCTGGTTGTCGCAAGTACTTTTGAATCATTTGCAGCAACTGAATCAGACGGACAGCTTATACCTAGACTGCAAAATCTGGGTACGCACACATTTCCAGTCAGTACACGCAATCCACTGGCACAGCAATATATCAACCAGGGCCTCAATCTAGCGTATGCATTCAATCATGCTGAGGCGCGCCGCGCATTTCGCGAAGCGGCAAGGCTTGACCCCGGACTTACGATGGCTTACTGGGGTCAGGCACTCGTACTCGGTCCTAATATCAACGCCATGATGGAGCCGAACGAAGAGCCGCAGGCTTTGGAAATTATGCAGCAAGCCAAGTCACTGATGATGAATGCTTCGCCAAAGGAACAAGCACTCATCAGCGCACTGGAAAAGCGCTATTCAGGAAAAACCGAACACAGAACAACGAATGATAAGGCTTACGCGGAGGCAATGCGGGAGGTGCATCAGCGTTTTCCGGATGATGCGGATATCGCGGTGCTGTATGTCGAGTCCATGATGGATTTGCGACCTTGGGGCTACTGGATGCTCGACGGTACTCCGTATGAAGGCACAGCCGAAATCGTCGCGCTTACTGAAGATGTATTACATCGCAATCCGCAACATCCTGGCGCGCTGCACATGTATATTCACCTGATTGAGCCGACCAGTACACCTGAGCGTGCAGAGAAGGCAGCCGATACCTTGCTGAACTTAATGCCGGAGGCAGGGCACATAATACACATGGCATCGCATATTTATCAGCGGATCGGACGCTACGCCGATTCCATGAAAAGCAATCAATTGGCAATCGCGGCAGACGAAAATTACATTACACAATGCCATGCCCAAGGGGTATACCCGATGGTCTATTATCCGCACAACATTCACTTTCTCTGGTTCGCAGCCACTATGGATGGTCAAAGCAAGATTGCAATCGAATCTGCCAAACAAGCTGCTGGCAAAATTGACGATGAAGTGCTAAAAGCGATTCCATTAGCGGCTATTTTCCGCGTGACACCTTATTGGGCATTAGCCAGGTTTGGACATTGGCAAGAAATTCTTGAACAACCTGCGCCACCGTCAACCAATCCATTCTTGACCGGGAGCTGGCATTATGTACGCGGTCTAGCATTTGTTGCGATGAGGCAACCGCTACAAGCTGAGCAGGAGTTAATAGCGCTGCGCAAGATCATGAAAAACCCGTCACTAGACAATTCGCTGTTGTCTAAAAATACTACCAGCACCATACTTAGTATCGCACCTGAAGTACTGGCAGGTGAAATTGCCGCTGCTCACGGTCAATTCGATCAGACTATTGCATACCTTGAAAAAGCGGTTCGCCTAGAGGATGCCCTGGTATATACAGAGCCATCAGAATTTCATCTCCCGCCACGCTTGGCACTGGGTGCTATCTTGCTGGAAGCAGGTCAGCCGACTGAAGCGGAAACCGTTTACTGGGAAGACTTGCGGCGAAATCGTAACAATGGTTGGGCACTCTACGGACTGATACAGGCATTGCGCGCGCAAAAAAAGGATGATCAGGCAAGGCTTATCGAAGCGCGCTTCAAAAAAGCTTGGGAGCGTGCAGATGTCACCCTGCAGGCATCCCGCTTCGGGCGCCCGTTACGCTGAGCAAGCACATAGCCAAATGGTTCTGGCAACACTCAATCTCCAGCGCGGCTACTACTAGCTTGGATGAACTCGGCGAACCCAGCAAGAAAACTTCGGAGTTGCTCATGTGCTGCCTCATCTACCGTTTCACCCGATTCATTGAAGACGTGATGTGCTCGTGATATGAGCAACCGTCCACCGAACCATGGACGCATGCCTAATGCCCGTAGCACAGGGAGCCAGGCATTCTGAGACAGGACTGTGCCAAATCCGCCGGGCGATGCACCCATTAGTGCAACTGGACGATCGCCGAAAGTTCGTGCAATACTGCTTGGTGGCCGAGATAGCCAGTCAATCGCATTTTTGAGCACGCCCGGTATGGAATTATTGTATTCTGGGGTAGCCAGCAATAATCCATCCGCAGCAGCAATTTGTTCTTGCAGCACAATAACTGTTTGAGGAATACCTTCATTGACCTCGATATCTTCATCATAGAGCGGAATGCCTTTGAGTGTCGCGATCTCCAACTTGGCTTCGTTCGGCATTAGTCCTGCGGCCATACGTAGAGCAGTGCAGTATTGTACGAACCGCTACGTAGACTTCCTGTAATTCCGATGATTTGTATCATGATGTCTTACTGTTATGTTGATAAACCTGAAAATAGGCTATTTGCAACGGCACTGTGTAGCACAAGTGTATTGAGAGTAGCTGATGCAGTTCGTAACACACTTAAAGTACTCACTTTTATTTGCCTCCTGCATCATAATTTTTTCCCCATTCGTCCATCGCATCAGGATAGTTTTAAGTGAATGTCCTAACGGAGATAATGAATATTCTACGTGCGGGGGAATCTCGTTGAAATTATTCCTGATAATTAATTGGTCTGCTTCCATTTCTCGCAATTGTCGGCTGAGGGTACGGTGAGTAATTCCTGTTAAATCCCTTTGTAACTGATTAAATCGCATCGTACCGTTTAATAGGCTATGGATAATCAGAACTTTCCAACGCCCTCCAATCACTTTCAACGTCACTTCTACGGGACAACAGGCTTCTTTCTTTGACATTTGACATCCTTCGCGTGGCAGTATCCTTTTTGTGCGTACTTGTAATTTATCCTGACGGTATTAATCTATCACGTAAACACAAAATCTAGTTGGGGGATAATAAGCTATGCAGACATTAAAATCTGATCCATCCGTTAAGAAACTGTTACGTATCCAACGGAATACAGATCAGCACTGGGTTGGTGATGGTTTTCCTGTACGCACATTATTTTCCTATTCAATACTGGGCCCTATGACCAGTCCTTTTTTGCTGGTTGATTATGCTGGACCCATGGAATTCTCACCGACTGAGCAACGCCATGGTGTGGGCGAACATCCACATCGCGGTTTTGAAACGGTCACTATCGTGTATAGCGGTGAAGTAGAGCATCGTGATAGCTCTGGTGGCGGCGGCAGGATTGGTCCTGGCGATGTGCAATGGATGACCGCAGCTTCTGGCTTGGTTCATGAAGAGTTTCATGGCCGGGATTTTGCAAGGCATGGTGGTGTACTTGAGATGGTGCAGCTTTGGGTGAATTTACCCGCTAAGGATAAGATGTCGCCACCTCATTATCAAAGCATTCTGGATAACCAGATTCCCGCAGTCAATCTCCCAGGGGATCAAGGAAGAGTGCGCGTCATTGCGGGTGAATTCGATGGAACTACTGGACCAGCGCATACCTTTACGCCGATTAATGTATGGGATTTGCGTTTGACCAGTGATCAGTCTATTAACCTTGCTGTGCCGGATGGTTACAACACATTGTTGGTAGTGCTCAAGGGATCAATTTGCATCGATGATTCGGAAATCCTCGCTACCGCAGAAGTTGGCTTGTTCGATCGGGCAGGTGATCATATCTGTATCAGCAGCAAACCCGATACCATCGCACTTTTGTTGAGTGGTGAACCCATCGAAGAACCCATCGCAGGCAGCGGTCCATTTGTCATGAATACTGCGGAGGAAATTCGCCAGGCCAAGATAGACTACCAGAGCGGCAAGATGGGCAAAATAGCACCAATCCCTTCCACATAAGCTCACAAATCAGTCTTGTTTCTAAGTTGCAGTTCTTTTAGAAAGCGAAGAATTAGGAATAAAAATGACCTTGGAAGAAAAACTTAACGACTTAAATCGGATGATTTTAAATGGCGAGATATTGGAATCGATGGATAAGTATTACCATCCCGATTGCATCGTAGTCGAAAGAAATGATGTGGTGGCGAAAGGCTTGAAACAAGCCAAAGATCGAGAATCCGAATTATTCGAAGGTGTTGAAGTATGGCTCAAATCGGAAATTGTATCGACCGCCGTAGGAGAAAACGTCACGATGACCGAGTGGCATTATGAATACAAGCATAAAGATTTAGGCCACAAGAAGTTTGATCAAGTAGCGGTACAGCACTGGAAAGATGGCAAGATCATCAGTGACCGATTCTATGCGCTGTATTGAATAAAAATGCATAACAACAACCAATGAAAGGAGCACTACAATGAACAAGACTTTCAAATACAACCGGCTTTCTAAAGATGATGCTGTTTTGCTATTGGTGGATCATCAGGCAGGGTTGATTTCGCTGGTGCAGGATTTTTCACCGAATGAGTTCAAAAATAACGTATTAGCCATCACAGCTTGTGGTAAATATTTCAAGTTGCCCACCATCCTGACCACCAGCTTTGAAGGAGGCCCCAATGGGCCGCTGGTTCCGGAAATCAAGGAGATGCACCCTACTGCACCGTATATCGCTCGTCCCGGCAATATCAATGCCTGGGATAACGAAGATTTTGTCAATGCGATCAAAAAAACTGGCCGCAAGCAACTGATCATCGCCGGTGTAGTCACTGAAGTCTGCGTCGCTTTTCCAGCGTTATCTGCGATCGAAGAAGGTTATGAAGTATTCGTAGTTACCGATGCTTCCGGTACTTTTAATGAAATAACTCGTGACGCCGCTTGGGCACGCATGCAAGCTTCCGGTGTGCAACTGATGAGCTGGTTTGGCGTGGCTTGCGAATTGCACCGCGACTGGCGTAATGATATCGAAGGGTTGGGTGCTTTATTTTCCAGTTATCTGCCTAACTACCGTAACCTCATGACGAGCTACTTCGCCATTACCAAGAAATAAATAGTCAGGCTCCGAAAGGGATGAAACATGGGTGATAGCGCGGTAACCCTGCGCCGTCGGCGTATTTTGCAAGCAGCCGGAGCGTCGTTATTGTTTTTCGAAAACTGGCGTGCTTGCTGAAACTTCGCGAGGTGCATCAATGCAGAACCACAAAACCCAATTGATACTACACAACGGTCAATTCACGACGCTGGATCGCCAGAATCCGCAAGCCACGGCCGTTGCCATTGCGAAAGGCTGTTTCATTGCTGTGGGAAACGACGACGAGGTGATGTGCTTTGCCGATGACCATGCACAGGTAATTGATCTTAACCGCCGCCGCGTCATTCCCGGTCTGATCGATTCGCATCTGCATTTCATCCGCGGTGGACTCAATTACAATATGGAGTTGCGCTGGGACGGCATCCCCTCGTTGGCTGATGCCATGCGCCGCCTGAAAGAACAGGTAGCACGCACGCCCGCACCGCAATGGGTGCGCATCGTCGGCGGCTTTACAGAAATGCAGTTCGCTGAAAAACGCTTGCCGACACTTGACGAAATCAATGCAGTCGCACCGGATACCCCGGTTTTCATCTTGCATCTTTACGATCGCGCCCTGCTAAATCGCGCAGCACTGCGCGCCTGCGGCTACGATCGTGACACGCCTAATCCGCCAGGCGGTTTGATTGCCAAGGACGCCAACGGAGAACCGATAGGTCTGCTGCTGGCAGAGCCCAATGCGCTGATCCTGTATTCGGCGCTTGCCAAAGGTCCCAAGCTGCCTTACGAGTATCAGCTCAATTCCACGCGCCATTTCATGCGGGAAATGAACCGCCTGGGTATAACCAGCGTCATTGATGCCGGTGGCGGTTTTCAGAACTACCCAGACGATTACAAGATTATTGAAGAATTGCACCAAACGGGTGAGCTGACCCTACGTATCGCCTATAACCTGTTCACATAAAAAGCTGGAGAAGAGGTTGCCGACTTCACTAAGTGGACAAAGATGGGAAAACCTGGCGACGGTGATAGTTACTACCGGCATAACGGCGCAGGCGAAATGCTGGTCTTTTCTGCAGCAGATTTCGAGGATTTTCGCATGCCACGTCCGAATATGGTGCCGAATATGGAGAACGATCTGGAGGCGGTAGTGCGCATTCTTGTCAGTAATCACTGGCCATTCCGTCTGCACGCCACCTACAATGAGACCATCTCACGTGCGCTGGATGTATTCGAAAAGGTGAATCGGGATATTCCCTTTGACGGACTGCACTGGTTTTTTGATCATGCCGAAACCGTAACCGATGCCAATCTTGAGCGTATCGCCAAACTTGGCGGCGGTATCGCCATACAGCACCGCATGGCTTATCAGGGTGAATTTTTCGTGCAGCGCTACGGCCGCAAAGCTGCGGAGCGCACGCCGCCTTATCGGCGTATGCTGCAAATGGGCGTCAATGTCGGCGCTGGTACTGACGCCACTCGTGTGGCCAGCTACGATCCATGGAATGCCCTTTATTGGCTGACTAGTGGTAAAACTTTGGGCGGTCTCTCGCTGTACCCGGTAGCGAACCTTGTCGATCGCGAGACTGCGTTACGTCTGTACACGCAGGCAAATACCTGGTTTTCGAACGAGGAGGGTATCAAAGGTCAGATTAAAGTCGGTCAATACGCGGACCTCGCCGTACTGTCCGCCGACTACTCTAGCGTGCCGGAAGACGAAATTCGCAATCTTGTTTCGGTGCTGACGATCGTCGGCGGGCGCATTGTTTACGGTGATGACGAATTCAGCGCGCTTTCTCCACCCTTGCCACCAGCCATGCCAGATTGGTCTCCGGTGAATCACTACAGCGGCTATTTCAAGCCTGCGGCTAATGTGGCCGCATTAAATGCGTTTGCTCAGACAGCTTGCGGCTGCGGGATCAGTTGTTCCTTGCATGGACATGCTCATGGACGTGCGTATCAAGATGCTGTGAATATTGGTGACCAGCGTGGCTTCTGGGGTGTGCTCGGCTGTTCGTGCTGGGTAATATGATGCATATAAAACCTCGCTTGCTCAGTAAACCTCTATATGTGCCAACAGACGGCCAGAAAATATAAAACCAGTCTGATTACCGTTGTACTGTTTGCCATGTCATTGTCAGTGGCTGCATCCGAATATATGTCGCTACGATTCGAGGAGAACTGAGGGTCAAATTGCAACAAAATTACACCCAAATGCTGGCGTATCACCGAGGAAACTATTCTTACGCTCGGTTCTGACGCGCGCGTGCGCGCCCAAGGTTATTGGCCTCTGGATTTCGGTATCGGTAACACAATGAACAGCCATAGGGGTGACAGCTATACACTGTTTCGGGGCTTAATGCATGGCGACCTACGTGTCGGCAAGCATGCTCAGATGTTCATGCAGTTCGGGGCCTATGATGAATCTGGGCGCCGTGGGGGTGCAGAGAGCACCGATCAAAGCAATATCGACTTGCAGCAGGGTTTTCTGGCTTGGAACGGCGATAGATTTTCCCTCCGTGCGGGCAGACAGGAAGTTATTTTGGGCACCTCGCGCTTGATCGCGGTACGAGAGAGTCCCAGTATCCGTCTTGCTTTCGATGGCGCCGCGCCAGTTGGAAACAGGGGCCATATCGCATTGATGCTCTCGCCTTTCGTCCGGTTTTCAATAAACCGGAAGCTTTTGATGATGTGACTAGCAAGTCGCAGGCGCTGTACGGCTTATATGCCACATTCGCACCGGAAAGTATTGCGCCGCTCAAAATCGATCTCTACTGGCTAGGTTATTATGAAAGAGATCAAGGTCGGTTTGCAGCAGCGCAGGGACGGGAACACAGGCATTCTTTCGGCACACGGCTTTTCGGTTCTGCAAAGAATTGGGATTGGAACCTGGAAGCGGTGTTTCAGATTGGCCATGTCGGCAGTCAAACTATCAGTGCCTGGACAGTTGCTTCTGATACAGGTTTTACCTTTACTGCGCAGTTGTGGTCACCCCGGCCCGGCTTGAAAGCGGACATTGCCAGCGGTGATAAAAATCCAAGCGATGGACGGCTCCCCGACCAGGGCTCGAACCTGGGACCTGCGGATTAATATGTGTTTTAACTAATTGTTTTCATTAATATTAACATCGCCAGTGCTCGCCAACACTCGCCAATAATTGTCAGATTTGTCACGTTTTATTCTTAGAGTTTTCTTAATAGCTGTACGCGAAAGTAAGAAAGTAGTAACTATACTAATATGCGACAATGATATTATAGTAGTGGCGAGCTTCAGTAGAAATTCCCTTCTAATATTAAATACTCTCTTACATAATCACGCTATTTTGTCCAGTCGGCGCTGACCAGGGCGCAAGCTAATGTTTTACATTGCAATCTGCAGCTAGCGGAGCTTTCATCTTGGCTTCCTGTTAAACCTTACTTAAATGTTTCTGCAGGAACTTAATGAAGTGCTGTGTTTTTGCGGGTAGTAACCGAGTTTCCGTAACGGCGTAGACGGATACTGGAGTCCCATGCCATTGAGGTAGTACGCGACACAATCGTCCACTGGCAAGATCATCAGCGACAATTTTTTCCCACATCATGATGATGCCCATATCGAGCGCTGCCAAGCGGCAAATCATCCCGACACTGTTGAGCTTGAATCGGCTACCAATAGA